>TARA_R110002020_G_scaffold187541_1_pt1 | contig 27906 bp, 32 predicted proteins | sample TARA_R110002020 | Tara Oceans TARA_R110002020 (sample SAMEA4396489) | marine metagenome | biome: Westerlies Biome; feature: [MES] marine water layer (ENVO:01000295) within the mesopelagic zone...; material: water (ENVO:00002006), including particulate matter (ENVO:01000060) such...
CCCCGCCATGCAAAGGGGTGGACTCTTTACCCCAGGAACTTACGGACAAGGAGCCATAACTGGCAAGGAAAATCTTTTAGATTTTGCCACACAGGGAGCAACCACTGGAGCGCATGATCAAATAGCTTTTGGGGCTACTGCCGCCAGTGTTAATCTTGAACCTCAAAGCAAACGCCTTTCAGCCTTTGGTAGAAGGAACAACCCCAGATTCCAAAGGGAGCAACAATCAAAACGAGAAGCGTTTGGTCTTTATGTCCAACAAATAGGTAAAGAGGCTCAAATAGAAAAACAAAACGAAGAAAGCAAGAAGGCATTCCAGAGGGCTTTGTTGGCTGCTGCCATTGGTGCGACAGTTTCAAAAGGAGCGTCAACACTATTTGGTAAAAAGCCCCCAATCAACCAGAACCCGAACCTAACTGGGGGTAGAAGCGCTTCGGATCTGCCGCCTGGTTTATCGCCTCAGACTCAATCCTTGCGGAAGTCAGCGGACCCTTATTACAACCTGCCTGAGGGACAGTATGGTATTTACCGCGCCGCTGGTGGCTACGTCCCCAACGCGGCTGGCGTAGACACTGTTCCCACTATGCTTTCAGGCGGTGAATTTGTAATGAACGCTGGGGCCGCACAGAGGATCGGTGCTGGAAACCTCAATGCCCTCAACGGTGGGGCGGCGACGGGAGGCGGGGGCGGTAGCGATGAGCGCATTGTGGGTAAGCTAGACGAATTAAACGAAACGATTGCTTCCACTAATACAGAAATCAATATAACAGTAAATTCCGAGGGCGGGGAAACGTCCGAGGGCGGGCAAGCCCCAGAGCGCCAACAAAGGATAGCGGGAAGAATTAAAGACGTAGTGCGCCAAGTCATCGATGAAGAAAAACGGCTTGGTGGATCACTCAGACAAAGATAATGTTTGGCACTAAGTTAAATTATGAATCTCAGTTCTTTGTTTCTGGTCAGGAAGTGTCTGGAATTGAATCTATAGACATTAGATATAATAATTCCGCAAACATCACAAAGCCTCTGGGGTATTCCCAAGGGGTAACCACGGTGGCTGGACCGACCGAACAGGCCGTGTCTCTTTCTCGTTATTTAATTTATGTTGATCCCATTCTGAATTACACGGGGGATATAAACATGTCTGGGAGCATCCATTACGATGGAGCTTCCTATGGATTTGAAAGCGGATACCTAAATAGCTACTCGGTAAATTGTGCGGTTGGCTCTATACCAAAAGTCAATGCTGATTTTGTTGTTTATGATGAAATGAGAAGTGGTTATAATGCTTCTGGAGCGGTTTCTCCACCCGCAATTCGCGTCCCAACTCAGGGATCGATTGCCATTACTGCTGATAATGTCACCAATAATCGGGTTGTGGGTTTTGATTATTCTGTTTCATGCAAACGCAAACCTTATTATACGATTGGCTCAGAGACAATTGCGGACATTAAGCTCTTGCCTCCTTTGGAATATACTGCGGCAGTTCAGCTTGACGTAGACAATGCATTTATGGAAAGCGGTTTCGCTTTCTTAGGAACGGGAAAGGGCGCTAAAACCGTCAGTGTCAATATAGATGATAATGACGCCAACGACGTGGCCTCATTTACGGTTCCTAACGCCTCCTTGATCAGCGAGCAGTTAAATGCCTCATCGGATGGGACTTTAAAATTAACTCTTAACTATAGGGGACACTCATGAGCACGGATCTGTTTTACGATAGAGACCACAATATTTCAGGAGTTACTGCGCCCGCTGAGTTGTCGGGCTTATCCCTTACCCCCGTCTATGGCTCAAGGGTGAGCTTTAGCGCTAACAACTACCAGTATACGACGGATGATTTTTATTACAATTTAATTCCATTATCCGAGAACAGTTTGGAGGTTAAGTTTGGGGTAAGATATGACACCGATGAAACAAATGCTCAAAAATTGGCAAACTTTTTCGAGAATCAGTCTGGATACATCCAATCGGCATTTACTCCTGATAATTCAGGAATATATAAGACTGTTACAGGTGTGTGTGACAACTATGCTATTAATTTCGTTAACAACCAACACTTTGAGGTGGCCGCTGAAATTCTCGTTGAGAGGGCGCCCAACCTTTTCAATTGGTCGGGTCAAACCTTTACAAATTTACCCCTACAACATTTTTCCAATTCAACAGCTTATTCGAAATACGATGTAGTTTATACGGGGGTCAATGACAATAAATTAAACAATTTTTATTACTCCACTGGCGATCACACGTCTTCAGCGGATAACAGTCCCACGGGCGCCTCCTCTATGTGGACTCAAACCTTCTTCTTTGATTCTGACATTGGAATCCAAAGCTCTGTAAATATCAAATCGGACAAGATAAACTACAAGAATTCCTTTACGCAGAGATTCAAGACAAATGACAATATCTCCACTTTTGATATTAGTTATAGTTTTTCCGACATAACGGATAAACAATTAAAATGTATGCTACACTTCTTAGAGAATAAGGGTGGTTATCGGCGCTTTAGAAATCAAATCCCTTCCGTCTATAATAGGCCGAAGGTATATTATTGTCCTCAGTGGGAGCATACGTGGAAATATTATAACTCTAATGATCTGAGCGTTTCCTTCGTGGAAGATCCGCTTGGCGTATTACCGACGGGAACATAAAATGGCTAGGAATATTCTAAAGAGTAATAATAGTTTTGTGGCCACTGAAAACTGGGGGACGGGAGACGTTCCAGCAGCTTTTCAGACTGGAGCCGTTGGTTACGACATTGTGTCAGCCGCTCAATCCGCTTCCTTTGGAATTTCCAATCCGCGCCAAAACTTAAAACAGGTGGGTACACAAGGTCTGGTGTCCCAGAAACTCTTTAGGCAACCCGATGTTAACTTAAGTTTATCTTACATTCCTAATTGGCCAATAGTAAATGATTGGATGTTACCGTCCTTTAATGTTCCGTATACGGGGGTCGCGCCCCATATCGCGGGTACATTTACAAATATTCTTTCTGGAAAGTTGGGAGCATCGAGAAATTTTTATATCATAAACGCACCAGATCGAGGGGTGGACGCCTTCGATGCGGGATCAATAGCAGCGGGGGGCAATCCCGATTTCAGTGGGTGGGACTCTATTTCTTTTGGAAATTGTTATTGCACAAGTTATTCTCTAAGCTATGGAGTGGGAGCGTTACCGCGAGTCACCACTGACTTTATTGCCTCCAATATGAAGTTCGACTCCTTGACGGGGGGGCCAATTCCGCTTCCTGCCATAAATCTAGAAAGCGGCAATAATAGTGAGGTCGGTGAAATAACCACAGAGGTAAAAACTTTTACAAGGGAGCCTGTAATCTTCAACCCCACCGATACGGGAAGTAGCATCACTCTCCAGAATTTTCAAATGGGTGGCCAACCTATCTCGGGGCTGCATTTTTTACAATCTGTAGACCTATCCATAGATTTTCCACGGGTCTCCACCTACCGCTTGGGAAGCAATTACCCCTGTGATCAAAAACCCGAATTACCAGCGCAAGGCAGCTTCTCGTTTTCTTCTTTAGTCTCGGGCTTCGAGACGGGAAATCTTACTCGCGGTGGATTAGCGCCAACTAGCACTGCGCTACCCGAAGAAGACACATATCAATTTGATTTAGTATTGGCCGCAAGTGGAAAAGAATTAGCTTACAGAATTGAGGGGGCTACATTAGAATCTTACTCTTATTCCATGGCCGTTAATGAAGGTATGAATTTCAACGGCGCCTTTACCTTTGAGGCAACAGAGTCGGCGGGTTTAAGTATGAGCGGAAGCCCTCCCGCTTAATCGTAATCGATTTTTACGTTCTTGCTCTCGTAGCCCTTTTCTTTTATTTCCCTGATGTGCTTTTTGCCTCCTCTTTCCGCCGCGTAATTTTTGTAGTATTGTTCCTTTACGGGGTCTACGCCGTCTCTTTGAGTCGCTCTTCTTTCGCTTTGCTCTTTAGAGTAATCCAAGAGATCTCCATAGGTACCCTTTTTCTTATAAGTGGCATCAATGAAACTTTGATTACTAAAGGGGTCTATGTCGGAATCAACGGAAGCGTTAGGTGCTAGGAACACCCGTTCCCAATTTATCCCGCCCTCCTCGTAGGAGTGTTCATCATTCATGCCCTGAAATACCTCTCGATATTCTTCTTCATCGGGATGTTTGTAAACGTATACGGGCATCTTTTCTCAAGCGGACAAGGTTAATCTTTATCAGGGTTTAACTTGACGAATTTAGTCAACGCCTCAAGTCTTTTATGTGGAGCGTCCAAACCACCAATAAGAGTAAAAACTACCAATTTATCTCTAGATGGGTCTTCGTAAATGCCGCGATGCACCATGGCGTTTCCAGTAATGGCTGCGAGAGTCGAAAAGGCGTGTTCAAGGTTGTCCATAAGACCCTCTGTATTTTCAAATATTTCCGTCCCCCCCACTACTACTCCCGCAGCGGCACTTGCCGTTTTAAGGTCAAATCCTTCAGCAAGGAGAGTTTTCTCCAAGTTGGATTTGAGCGCTGTGGAAATCCCAGTCTCGGATTCAAAATCCTTAACTGCGGTCACGCCCATAATCATGCATCCCGCCGACTTCATCACGCCGTCGTAATCCTGTGGATCAAACGAGGTGTAGTCTGAATTCTGCGTTGATAGGACATTGAAGGTATGAAATAGGCCAGCGACAGTATTGTTAATGGTGGGCCAAAAAGCCTTCACCGTAAGTTTTGGGTAAAGCTTCTTAATCTTTTGGTTATCAACGATAATAAGCGGTGAGAACTTTTTACTATCAGCCATCGTACAAAGCTCCTTCATGCGGTTGTAGGCGTTTTCAGCCACAACGGGAGATGCGGATTCACCAGCAGTTGGGAGTGAGGCAATAACCCCAATCCTTTCAGATGCGTCTTCACGACCCACGTAAGTAAAATATTTTTTACATAGTTTAATCAACGGTGTAACTGATCCACCCCCAGAACCACCCGCGACACCAGCGCAGATGATAATACGATCAACGTTTTCTCCGACAATGCTTTTCAGTTTATCAAAAACCTCCTGCTCCCGAGCTTCAAATGCGAGGGCGGCTTTAGCCTGATCTTTCCCCGCTCCTTGATCTCCATAGTGGTCGATATAAAACTTATGCTGGTCAGGCAGGTCTAATAAATTCAGATCATTTTTAGCCGTGTTGATCGCCAAGGTTTTTTTGTAACCAAGATCATAAAAGGCTTTGGCCATTCTACCCCCGCCTTGTCCCGCGCCAATAAAAGCATAACACAAAGCCCCTCCTGATTCGTCTTCTATTGCATCCTGATCCGCCTCAGTGTCAATCTCAAAATCTTCTAACGGAAGATCGGGAATCTGAGCGGCAAAAAGAGGCTTCTCCTCCGCAGGTTTTTCCTCTATGGGTTCTTCGGGTGGTTCGCTCATATTTTTTTGGGGGGGTATATAAAATTTTTCCATGCGCGTGTGGTTTATTTAATCTCTACCTCACGCCCCTCTTTTACACTGGTTTTAGGAAGAGTCAACTTAAGAAGCCCGTTTTTAAGTTCAGCCGTAATGTGGTCAACGGACACCAAGCTATTTAAATATAATTTAAACTTCCTTGAGCGCTCCTTGTTTTTAGCCTTAATTTCCACGGCATCATCCGAGATGTGGATTTTGATGTCTTTTTTTGTAAAGCCAGCCAATTCTATTTCTGAGGTGTACACATCTCCTGAGTCCTTAACGCGAGATGTAGCTCGCGAAGAGTGTGAAGATGCGGGAAAAGAGTAGGTTAAATCATTAAGTAATGTATTAATTAAAGTGTTCATATGTTTATATTATAAGGTGAATTCTCCCAATTGTCAATTATTAAAAATAATTTTTAATAGAGAATCCACTGTATTCTTGTAGGTTAGAGTTTTCCCAAGCTTGAGTCCCTCTGTGTTAATTTGCCCGACTTTATTTTCAGCGGTTTCCATTGCGGCTATAGCCTCGTCTTGTGTCCAAGTGTAGAATTCCCCCTGATTGAAGGAAGTTCCCTTGTTAAAAAACACGCCATCCTCCGAGGGCATTTTACCTGATGATTCAACAAGAATAGAGTTTTCTTGTGTCGCCCAGTCTTTATGGGAGGTCTCATTTAAAACCACGCTCCACTTACCAAGGCAAGTAGCATTGAAAGCAGGAAGATTCCATCCCTCCCCACCAGATAGCCCAGTAAGGTCAATGTCAATAGCGTTCAATAACTCGTTTACCTCACTATTGTTGGTAAGATGGGGTAAGAAATTCAAGTTGGTGTAGTGATTACCCTCCAAAACTTGATTTATTACATGCTGCATTTGCTCGGGTTTGAAAAACGGATTGGTTATACAGCACGAAAGCTGATACTTGTTGTTATTTCCGTATTTTTTAAGCCACGCTTTTAGAATTTTTGCCGTATGTTTTCTATTCTCAAACTTACCCATTAACCCAAAGTGGGTAATGTCCTTCAGGTAGGGTTTATCGGTAACGAAGAAGTCCTCATCTAGACCAAGGGGAACATAAGAAACATTATCGGCTCCACGCTCTGCAAAGTGACTCTTCGCGGCGTTGGAGCTAAAGATCGTTCTATCCTGAGCCTTACAAAAGGCCACCTCTACATCTGTGGGCGCGTCACACTCGTAGAAGGTCAGCAGGTATTGATCTTTGTTTTTCCTTTGTTCGCTTCCGTTGAGGTGCCAAATCCTCAGAGACGGGATGTCAGGCTTTAGAAAGTCCAACCTCTTATTGATGGCATCTTCAATATACTTCTTTAGCTGAGGGGAAATGGAATAGGATTTTAAATCAACATCACCCGTGGGAAATATGCGTAAATCTAAATTACGCTTGTGAAATTCCCGAATGATATTAAACGAAACATTCCCTAAGCTCAGCCCGTTGAGAGGGGCGTCTAACAGGATCTTCATTAAAAGGGGACTTCTTCGGCTGTCGCAGCGGGGGCGGCGGTGGCGTCGTCGTCAGATTTTTTAGCGGAACTCAGAAACTGAAGATCTTTGCCCCTGATGTGGTATTTGGAGAAGCTCTTTCCTTCTTTTTCCCATGTAGACATGCACAATTCCCCCTGAAGGATAAATTCGCGCCCCTTTGTCAGATACTTTTCCACGATTTCAGCGGTCTTATCCCAGTATTCTACGTCGATGAAGCATTTGGTTTTAGCGTTACTAGCGGAAATGCCAACACGAAGGTTTGCCACCTTTTTGCCTGTGGGGGTAGTCCTGACTTCGGGGTCTTTAACCAAGTAAGCTGCTGCGGTAATTGAATTATACATATTTCTGTTGTTGTTTTATTTTCTCGATGAATCGGTTGTGGATATTTATACAACCCTGAATGCTCATTTCCATTTTTTCAGCAATAAGCCGCCAAGGTGTGAGTTTATTATGGACCCCGTTGTATCTCATGTCAATGATTTTTTTTACTCTTAGGTCTTTTTCTTCATTGAGGCTCTTTTCAAACAAAGAAAAAGCCTCCTCTTTATTAATATTTCCAATAAAGCTCTCGCATGAAGGCTCCATGTAATTAGTCTCGTCGTCAATAAAGAATTCCTTCGTTCTCTTTTTCTTGTTTAAGAGGTTTAAGCACTTCCACTTTGTCTGGTTGGCTAAATGGGTAGAAAATTTAGTTTTCCGATCAGGATCATAATTCATGGCCGAAGAATAAATCGTTGATTCCTTTTCGTCTGTAAGCTGATTTTTATCAACCGCATTGTAAGGATTGGACATGAAATGATTAACCATGCTGTGGTAAATCCCTGAATGCCTATCGATTAGTTCCAATAGACTTTCTTCGTCATTATCGGACTTGATTTTTGAAATTAAAGTTGAGTCGCTATGCACTGAACCCATTTTACTGTAGCCTTTTCCTTTTTCCATAAAAAAACAAGAAATCGCATTTCTTAATTCTTTATTATTATAATATAATTGTATAACGTTTTACGTTAAGAAGAACGTATTACGTTAACTATAACGTTATAGTTATAAGAAGCGTTTTTTAACCGTTTCACGGTATATTATACGGGGGGATTTAGGTTTGTCAAGTTATTTTTTTCGAAAAGTTTCTCTTGACGAGGGGTAGAATTCCATGCTTAGTGTAAATCTCCTTAGCCATGATTTTCGAAGAACAAGTATCACGAAAGCCTGACCATTATCCGTGGGCGCAGGAATTTATAGAAGCAATGCACAACGGCTTTTGGACCGACAAAGAGTTTAGTTTTAGTAGCGATATTCAAGACTTTAACGTTAATTTAAGCGACCGCGAAAGGGAGATGGTTATCCGTACTCTTTCTGCTATTGGTCAAATTGAGGTCGCCGTGAAGAAATTTTGGAGTAAGCTGGGCGACAATCTTCCCCATCCCAGTTTAACTGACTTGGGCTATGTAATGGCCAACACCGAGGTTATTCACAATAACGCTTACGAACGCCTCCTGACCGTTTTGGGACTAGAGGATATTTTTGAAGAGAACCTCAAGCTGGACTTCATCGAGGGTCGCGTGAGATACCTAAGGAAGTATAATCACAAGTTCTACAAGGACTCGAAGAAGCAATATGTGTATGCACTTATTTTGTTTACCCTCTTTGTCGAGAACGTTTCCTTGTTTAGTCAGTTTTATGTGATTAATTGGTTCAACCGTTACCGAAATGTTTTAAAGGATACGGGTCAACAAGTGAAATATACCCGCAATGAGGAAAATATCCACGCTCTGACTGGTATCAAAATTATAAACACCATAAGGGAGGAGCACCCCGAACTTTTTGACGAAGAGTTGGAGCGTAGGGTGGCTCATGAGGCGAAGGAAGCTCTAGTGGCTGAAAGTAATATAGTAGATTGGATGGTTAATGGATTTGACGAAAAAGGATTGAGCGCGGGTATCTTGAAAGAGTTTATTAAAAACAGAATAAATGACTCTCTGGAAAAAATCGGCTTCGCTCCAGCGTTTGATGTTGACACTTCTTTGCTTGAAGATACAATGTGGTTTGAGGAGGAATTAATTGGAAACAATGCGACCGATTTCTTTTATTCTCGTCCCGTAGAATATTCAAAGAACTCTCAAACATTTGACGCCGACGACCTTTTTTAATGAACAGATATAAGTGGCTTAATAAGGACTCTCGGGATTTTTTGAAGAGAGGTTATCTCCACGAAGGGGAATCGGCAGAGCAGCGCGGTCATGATATCGCTGTAGCTGCCTCTAAATACCTTAAGCTGAAAGGTTTTGCGGAAAAGTTTGAGGATTATCTTTCCCGAGGGTTTTACTCTCTCGCCAGCCCCGTGTGGGCCAATTTTGGGAGGGAGCGTGGATTACCCGTTTCTTGCAATGGGGTTTTTATTGAGGATCGCATGGATGCCATTTTAGAAAAACAAGCGGAAGTGGGGATGCAGACTAAGCACGGCGCTGGTACCTCCGCTTATTTTGGGGATTTACGGGGACGCGGTGCAGATATTACAGCGGGTGGAACCTCAAGCGGACCCATTCACTTTATGGAACTCTTTGATAAAGTTTCTTCGGTCGTATCTCAAAGTAACGTTAGAAGAGGCTCCTTTGCCGCTTATCTGCCCATCGATCATCCCGATATTGCAGAATTCCTTCGGATAAAAGGCGAGGGAAACCCCATACAGGAAATGTCATTTGCTGTGTGTATTAGCGACGAGTGGATGCGCTCCATGGTTGAGGGTGATAGAAAAAAAAGATCGACATGGGCATCTGTAATCCGTAAAAGATTCGAGACTGGTTACCCCTACTTGTTTTTTACGGACAACGCCAACAATGGCGCCCCCAAAGCTTATAAAGACAAAAACCTGAAAATCAGTGCTTCCAATTTATGTAGCGAGATAGCGCTTCACTCCTCCGAGAAGGAATCCTTCGTTTGCTGTTTATCTTCTTTAAATTTACTCAAGTGGAATGAGATCGTGGAAACAGACGCTATTGAAACTTTAGTTTATTTTTTGGATGCAGTAATGGAGGAATACATTCACAAAACAGAGGGCATTCCTTTCATGAAGGCTTCCAACGAGTTTGCTAAAAAACAGAGAGCCTTGGGGGTTGGCGTTTTGGGGTGGCATTCTTTTTTACAAGACCAAATGATTCCCTTTGAGGGTCTTCAGGCTCAATTTCTCAATATGCAAATTCACAAGATAATGAGGGAGAGGTGCGATAAGGCATCCGAGAATTTAGCGGTAATGTTTGGTGAACCCGCTCACCTTAAGGGTTATGATCGTCGCAACATGACCACCATGGCAATCGCCCCGACCACTTCCAGTTCATTTATCTTGGGGCAGGTTTCACCGTCTATTGAACCATTAAATAGTAATTACTTTACTAAAGACCTAGCCAAAGGAAAGTTTACTTACAAAAACCCCTACTTAGAGAAATTATTAGAAGAGAAAAAAAAGAACACCCAAACCACTTGGAAATCCATCTTAGTTAAGGGCGGCTCTGTGCAACATTTAGATTTCCTGAGCCAAGAGGAAAAGGACGTTTTTAAAACTTTTGGCGAGATATCCCAAAAGGAGATTGTTATTCAAGCCACGCAGAGGCAAAAATATATCGATCAGGCTCAAAGTTTAAACTTAATGATCTCCCCCAAATGTCCCCCCAAACAAGTGAGCGAATTGCTAATATTTGGGTGGGAGCAGGGAATAAAAAGTTTTTATTATCAGCGTAGCGCAAATCCCAGTCAGGAGTTGGCTAGATCTATACTTTCCTGCGCCGCTTGCGAGGGGTAAGTGTAAAAAATAGCGTATGAAGTGTAGTTTTTCGGAAAAAATTGTTGAGTGCCTCCAACTTAAGGTGGAAAAGCACAATGAAAGGCATCCCGCCCCCATTACGCTTGATCAATTAATGAGGGTATACAAGCGTGGTGAAAGAGTCGAGGATTTCATTTTCATGCCCACCAAAACAACCGCTCAGTGGGCTATGGCGCGTGTCAATATGTTTCTGAGGTTGGCGGCAGATCAAAGGGTTAGCGATTGCTATGAACCTCAGGATCAAGATATCATCAAAGGCTTAGACAGAACCCACGAACAGGAAATGGCCGATCCCTTTTGGGGTTTTACGGAGGGTCATTTTATTAGTGCGCGGTGCGATCTTTTATTGGCCCGCGTTACAGACGCAGAGGCTAACAAGCTCTTTTCTCTACCTTCAATTGAAGAATTAGAGGTATAACCTATAATCATGCAGTCGCATGGATTATCGGGTTTCAGTTTTCACTCCAATTTACAAAGGAGCTAAATTCATTGATCATTTTCTTGAAGATTTAAGGAGACAATCAATTTTTCATGAGACCGAGTTTCTGTTGTTGGACGCGGATTCCCCCGAACAGGAATACGCTTCTATTGAAAAGTATTTGGGTTATAAAAATATTAAATATATAAACACTGGTAAGTGTCCCGTTTACGAGTCATGGAATAAGGGGGTTGAATTAGCAAGTGCTCCCCTCATAGGTAATTGGAATCTTGATGATCGTCGGATTTACAATTCCCTCCAAAAGCAGGTCGAGTTTCTAGAAGAAAATTCAGCATATGATGTGTGTTATGGTCCCACCCTAATAACGCATAAGCCTAATCAGAATGTGGAGTTTTGTGACTCTAAAGCCGTTTGGCAAGCTTTCGAGGGAACAATCGAGAACCAACTCCGCCATAACTCCCCTCACTGTTTACCAGTTTGGCGCACAGACATACATGAGAAATGGGGAAATTTCGACACCTCTTATTTTTCCGCCGCAGATTACGATATGTGGTTCAGGGTATTGGAAGGTGGCGGAAAATTAAAGAATCTGGATTTTGTGGTGGGGTCTTATTACAAAAACCCCTTAGGCATCTCAAGTAACCAAACGACCTTAAAAAAAGCACTCAAGGAAGTGGAGAAGGTTAGGGAAAGATACGGCATTTAAATGGACCTCTGCACAATTGCCAGCGCCCAATTCTTTCCACAGGCAGCAAACCTGATTCAAAGCTATAGGCACCATTCTTATAATAAAAATATCTATTTATATTATTTTAATACGCCTCCTGCGGCCTTAAAGCCTCTGAAGGGCCTTTTTGGCGATCAACTCACAACAATAGAAGTCGAAGAAGTTTGCCCTCACGCATTGTCTCCGCGAGTATTTTTTTATAAAGTTTATGCTTTGCACGATTGCATCAATAATCATTCGAGTCAGTTTATTTATTCAGATTCCGCCAACTGCTTTATACGAGACGCCACACGCATTCATGAAGACCTTATAGATGACTCGCTATTTCTACCTTATGATCTTGAGAAGCTAAAGAATAAATACTGGACTACCAAAAAATGTTTCAAAGCGATTGAGTGTGAATCCGCTAAAGACGAGATGCAATATTGGGCGGGATTCCAAGTATACAAAAGAACGCAAAAAAATTTGACACTTGTCGGTGAAATGTTAGAGTTCATGAAAGACCCATTAATTGCAAAGCCTGAGACCACCGTGCAATACCCTGACGGAGAACATTCTCCCTGCATTGAGCATAGGTGCGATCAATCGGTTTTGTCATTATTAATTCATAAACACGGTAGACATCATAAATTTGATTATTTGAAAAATTTAAAATATGGAGATTGGCAAACGATTGCCGCCCTCGATAAAAGCTTTAAGCCAGACACTACAAAAACAATCCTGTCAGTGAGGGAGTCGAAATTTGGAGGCTTTAGATTTTTAGAAAAGAAATAACAACATAGTAAAGGACATGAAAGAAAAAGTATTAGTTACAGGGGGCGCTGGCTTTATTGGACACGCATTAATAGAAGAATTACTTATTTCAACAGATTACGACATTATATCCTTGGATAGGTTGGATCATGCTGGCAACTTGAACCGCCTCGGAGACCTTTTAGAGGAAAACCCGCAATGGAAAGAGAGGCTGAAGGTGGTTTGGCATGATTTAAAGGCGCCCTTTAATGACTTTACCATCAACAAGATAGGAGAAGTGAGCCACATATTGCATTTAGCCGCCGCCTCACATGTTGATAGAAGCATTCTATATCCATTAGAATTTGTCATGGATAATGTAGTTGGAACTTGTAATATTTTAGATTATGCTCGGTTACATTGTAAAAATTTAAAATTATTTTTATACTTTAGCACTGACGAGGTTTTTGGCGCGGCGCCAATGGGGGTAATGTTTAAAGAGGATGATAGGTATAACGCTGGAAACCCCTATGCCGCTACGAAAGCTGGGGCAGAGCAACTTTGTGTTTCCTTTGAAAATACATATTCCCTCCCGATGGTTATCACGCACACAATGAATGTTTATGGCCCAAGGCAGCACCCCGAGAAATACATCCCCCTCATTATAAATAAGATATTAAGGGGTGAAAAACTGCAAATACACTCCAATTCCGCATTGACGGAGGCCAGCAAAAGGCATTATCTTTACTCAAAAGATATCGCCCAAGCTGTTTTATTTTTAATGTCCAACCACAAGATTGGAGAAAAATACAATATAGTAGGCGACAAAGAGGTGGACAATTTGGAGTTGGCTTTAAAGATTTCTAAAATTATGGGAATGCCGTTGGATTATGAATTGATAGATCCCACGGTTACACGTCCCAGACACGATTTTAGATATTCGCTCTGCGGTAAAAAAATGGAGCGTTTGGGTTGGAAGCAAAAAATTCCACTGGAGGATGGCTTAGAGCAAACCATTGATTGGACATTAAAAAATAATAGGACAGCATAAAGTGTTGAAGGTTGAATACATAGGTCATGCGGGATGGGCAATTACTACACCACACCTTAAATTATTATGTGATCCATGGCTTAATACTGATGGGACTTTTTATAATAGTTGGCATCAATTTCCCCATAATTCACATTTAGATTCGGCAACCATCCTAAAGGATATTGATATCCTTTATATTTCTCACGGTCATTTGGATCATTATGACGAAGAAACCCTTTTAAAAATAAACAAAAATACCCAAATCCTGATAGCTCGTTACGATGATGTGCAACTTAAGGGGAATTTGCAAAACTTGGGGTTTAAGAACATACGTGAACTAAATGAGGGTGAAATCTTTCAATTCGAGGGCTGTGATTTGCAGATTATTAAAACGGAAGACCATTTAGACAAGGACTCCGCCTTATATTTTACAGACGGCACTCACCATATTTTGAATTTAAATGATTGCCATCCCGAGAAGGATCAGTTGGATTGTTTGCCGAGTCCCGATCTCCTTTTATTCCAAGCCTCTAGCGCTCTATGGTATCCCTGTGTTTATGATTATTCTGAAGAGCAGAAAAAAAATCTCTGTCGAACCAAAAGATTAAACGTGCTTGAAAGAGCCTTGAATTATGCGCGGTGGACTAACGCTAAGCATTGTATACCGAATGCTGGACCCGTTCTCTTCATTGATGATAAATTGGACTTCTGGAATAATACGCGCCGCCATGACTATAATCCCTTCCCCCTAAATGATGATGCTGCGTATTTTTTACAAGAAAATGGCTTCTCTGCGGACTTTCTCGTCCCCGAAGATTACATAAGCTTAGATAAGGGTGAGCGAACAACCGTTAAAAACGAGGCGTTAAGTTCCGCGATTTATGGCGACGTAGACTCTCATATCCGTCAGAGGGTCGCCTTTTTAAAAGAAAATCAACAATCCAACGTTCCTGAGGCTGACGCTCCCCTAGCGTGGAAGCTTTTTGAAACACAATTAAGGAAAATTCACGCAGCCTCCTGCATATATAGATTTAAGTTAAAATATCCTTTTGCAGTTTGTATTGACGGCATTAAGAAAACCATAGACCTCAAGAAAGATATTGACTCCTTTATTTCTGATGATGAAAATGCCCCCCATGGCTATAAGTTTGAGTTTAAGTCCGAAATTCTCATTGATTTGCTAAGCAATAAGTATATAGACTTCGATGACTACTTCCTGAGCTTAAACTTCAAAGCTTTCAGAGATCCAGATGTATTCGATGATTTACTATTCGCTTTATTTAGAAATTTTGATATTCCACGGCTACTCTCCTCAGAGAGGTTGTATGCGTTAAATCAGCACGACCCCGATGAGACTTTCTGCCGAAGCGACAATGGGGTAGAATATGAAATCCAAAAATACTGCCCCCACCTATCTGCGGATTTAGAGATATGCGGCCATTTCGATGATAAGGGTAATTTTGTATGCCCCGTTCATAATTTTAAATTTGAAAAGGAAAACGGAGAATGTACAACTAATGGCAATTATCATCTCCAAATAAAGAAACTATAAGGTATGGAAAAGTATTCAATTTTGTCGGTAGACTCAAATCCTGATTATTTATTTTTTGTTCCCTTGGCTTGCGCTTTTTGGAGGAAGCTGGGGTATAAGCCTTATGTTATATTGGTTGAAGATCAAATTAATAAAGAAGTTCTAGATTTGATTTTGGAATTTTCCGCAAGCGCTGATCCGCATATTAATTTGTTTAAAACCATAGAAGGCTATAGAACTTGTAATGTGGCACAAATTTCTAGATTATACGCCGCCGCAGACCCCATCTTCAACGAGGAGGACTATTTGATAGTGGATGATATGGATAAGCTTGTCATTGCCAATGACTGGTTTAATCAACAGGACCATTCAAAGGATATTCACATATACGACCCCGATGAGTTGGATTTTAAACGCTTAAAAATGGGAAATATAGGGATGACGACTAAGGTATGGAAAGAAGTCTTGGAAATACAAGAGGATTCGCTTCGTGGTAACCTTACACGCATATTAGAAAAGCATTTATCCTCCGATAGTAATTGGGACAAGGGCTGGAATTTGGATGAATTTATTCTTACCGACGCCGTATTTAAGAGCAAATATTACAATTCAGATAATTCTCAATTTTTTTGTAGGGGTGCAAATCAATATGGGGGTCGCAAGGGAAGAATTTGCCGTTCAATGTGGCCGCAAACTTTTGAGATGTATATGAAGGACGGCTTAATAGATGTCCATTTACATCGAGATCCGTGGGAAACCCAGATCTGGAATGACACCAAAACTATAGTAACCAAGTTCTTGGGCTTGGGACAGACGCTGATTTTTGAGAACTTCAAAAATAAGTTTATGGCTCTGATGTCCGCAGATTAAGATAATTATGGATGATATACATTTTAAAATTATAGTTCCCATGTATAACGTGGAAAAATGGGTTCGCAAGAATATTGAGAGCGTGAAGCAGCAGAACTATGCAAATTTTCAATGCATTATTATTGATGACATTTCGGAAGATAAAAGTGTGGACATCGTTAGGGGTTTGATCGATTCTGATGAGCGTTTTAAATTGGTAGTAAATAAAAATAAAAAATATGCGCTGCAAAACATTTACGAAGGGATAGAGCTTAGTAATCCTGCGGATCATGACGTAATTATAACTCTTGATGGGGATGACTGGCTTCACGGAACCGATGTTTTCGAGAAGTTAAATGGTATCTATAAAGCGGAAGACTGTTACCTAACGTATGGGGAATTTGCAAATTCCTCCAATTTGAGAAGTGGTATTATTGTTCCCAATGGTGCGGCCCACCCCTTTCCACCCTTGGTCATAAAAAATAACTGTTTTAGGAGTTATACTTGGATGTCCTCTCATTTACGAACGTTTAAGTATGGGCTTTGGAAAAATATTAAAAAGGAGGATCTCCTTGATCAGAGTGGTCAGTTTTATCGCATGGCTTGGGACGTAGCCTTTATGATGCCGATGCTTGAAATGGCTGGTTCACGGCAATATTGCGTTCCCGAGGTAATTTATATTTACAATAACGAAAATCCCATTAATGACTCTAAAGTTGATCCCACCCTACAACTCAGCCTAGACAGGGAGATTCGATCCAAATCTCCCTATAGTCCCCTCCCACCCTTTTAATGCCCCCTTCCCCCTATCAGGTTAATCCCTTATCACTGTTAACCCCCAAACGGTTTGACATTATAGCAAAATATATTTTCGCTAAACACCGAGCTATTGATTCGAGCTTTCCACTCGATCTCTATCGTCACCACTTAGAGGTCTGGAATAATTGCAACGAAATAACAAATCCCGACAAATCCACCTTTAAAGATTTCGTTGAAGAGTTTGATGAAATTTTAAGATCGATTAAAGAGGAGGGTTTTAATTCGTATATATCCCATATCCCCACTTATAAAGGTTGCGCCCTAAATGGCGCACATCGTATTGCCGCTTCTATACTTAATCACAATTCAGTATGCTGTATAGAAAGCGCCCTTGAAGAAGGCCAATTAGACTGTAGCCACGCATATTTTGCCAAACGGGATCAATATGTAGAGGGTGGCCTTTCTTCGTTTTATTCGGATGAGATGGCTTTAGAATACGCCCACATAAAACGTAACACTTTCATTGTTACACTTTTTCCCACCGCACACGATCAGATCGATAGAGCAAGAGATCTCATTGAATCTGCTACAGGTATCGTTTATGAAAAAACCCTTTCTCTTACCGATACAGGAAGATTTAATTTTGTTAGGACTCTTTATGATGGGGAAGATTGGCTTGGCGGTCCAGAAAACCGTTTCCATGGAGTAATGCCCAAGGTTAGAGATTGCTATGGGTCTTCAGGCCCCACAACAGTTTTTTTGGTGGAAACCAAATCCCCATCTGTATTGCCCATCTTAAAAGAAGAGGTTCGGGCGCTTTTTAATGTGGGAAAACACTCTATCCACATTAACGATACATACGAAGAAACCCTTAGAATTTCACAGGCCGCATTCAACGACAATAGTCTTCATTTTTTAAATCATTCAAAAAATATATACTTCCCTCATTTTGAACATCTTCTTGCAACCTTAAAACACACGATCAATAATCATTCCCTAAATTTTGATGATTTTTGTATTGGGGGAAGCTCAACTCTCACCGCATATGGTTTACGACAAGGGGAAGATCTCGACTATTTACATAAGTTTCCCGAGCATAAGTTTGTCGGCCACTCCAGCATTAGCAGCCACAATACTGAGCTTCACAATTATGGCCACTCAAAGGACGATATACTTTACAATCCCGCCAATCATTTTTATTATCAGGGCGTAAAATTCGCATCTTTGAAAGTTATTAAAGATCTAAAAGAAAAAAGGAGAGAACCAAAAGATCTTGTTGACAGTGACTTAATTTCACCTATCATATAAGATGAAATGCACGGTTCCTCAATATGATCGCATCACATCAGATCGCCTAAAAGCTTTATGTTGTAATCTTGAATTTGTCCCTAGCGGTTTCTCTGCGAAATGCCGCGCAACTGGCTCTTCTCTGGAGACTCCCGCCCCGCATCGGCGCCCTATAGTTTTTTGCAAAACGGATCATGTGGCTGATTTTTTTGAGCACTGTAATCAAAATCCTCTTGTCGAGTATGTGCTAGTAACTGCTGATAGCGACCGACCTGTGTCTTCAGAGATGTACAATTCAGCCCCCTCTAATATTCGGGTGTGGTTCGGGACAAATATTGACCATCACGCTCCCAACCTTTATTCTATCCCCCTTGGCTCCACTCTGGCAACATGGATTGGGGATTCCACCCACGCACTTCAACAAGAACTGTCTGCTTTTGAACTGATTGAGGAAACAGGAGAGGATAAAAGCTTTGTCAATTTAGTCTATATGAATTTTGGAGGATACACAAATCCCAATCATCGCCTCCCAATTTATAACGCCTTAAAAGATAAAAGCTGGGTTACTGCTAGAAGATGTGATATTCCTCCCAGTAGTTACGAAGCCTCCACTGATTTCATTTCCGATGCCCAATACATTAAAGAGCTTTACAACCATAAGTTTACAATTTCCCCATTGGGTAATGGGGTAGATTGCGGTCGGGTATGGCAAGCTTTATATTTAGGTGTTATCCCCATTATTCCCCGCCACATTAATGTGGAGTTCTATAAAGATCTACCTATTTTAATTTATGACGACATCAATGAACTTACGCCGTCTTATCTAGAGGAATGCTACATTAACTTAAATTCTTCTCCTCAGTATGATAAAGCTAAAGCCAGCTATTGGGCTTGCGCCATTAAAGAAGCTGCTCGCACCGAATAAAAGTTACTTATTGGAGAAAAAGGGTAGAAAATGAAAAAGCATAATGTAAAACAAATTCCCATTTATCTAACAACATCAAATGGGAGGGAGCACATAATAAAAGTTTTTTGTTATCTGTTCAACAAATATTGGGATAGCAATAAAGAGGTAAATGTAATTGGTTATGATAAACCGAGTTTTGAAATGCCTTCAAATTTCAAGTTCGTATCCATGGGTAAACAGATAGGTGGCCCTTCAATGTGGGCTACAGATTTAAAAAAATTCTTTGAATGTAAAAATGACCCCTATTTCATTCATGTTCTTGATGATCAGTTCATATCTGCGCCAAGCAGATTTGATATAATGCAAGATCTATTTAGTTATATGATAACTAATAATGCTGTTAATGCAAACTTGGGAAACATAAGGGAGCATAATGGTCTTATAAGATTTGGCAATTTTGAGGTTAACGAACGAAATGACGAATATGATATTTGCACACTTTCACAAAATGCAGAATATAGAATATCTACCGCCCTTTCTATATGGGAAAGGGAATATCATTTGAAATACATGATTCCAGGCAGAAACCCTTGGGAATATGAAGTTGTCGGCTCTGTTGAGGCAAAGAATGATGGAACAGCGCATATATGTACAGATAGAGAATATCCAGTCTATCGAATAGAAGGGGTTGTGGCAGACAGCATAAATACCTTTAACTGGAAAGGAAATGAAACTTCAGAGCAAGCAGCATATACTCCAGTAAGCGAAAGCGACGTTTTAGAAATGGTTGATTTGGGAATTCTGAATTCTGAATAATGAAAATAATGTTCCACTGTGACTGGAATTCTTCCAGTGAAGATTTATTGAATACTTATAAAATTCAAACGCCAAATGAAAGTGGTGTCTGGAATAACATACAAGCGACAACCAACATAAATCAAGCAGACTATCATGTTGTAATGGATGGTGGAAAACCACAAGGTGTTCCGTGGAACAGGGTAATATATCTTCAAAGAGAAGAGCCTGAAATTAAAGCGACGAGATTAGATTTCCCAGATGATTTGTTCTTTCGTGGCACTTATACAGATAAAAATCATTATTTAGTATCTGTATGGCGTGTTATCAAAGCTTACGATTATCTTAAAAGTTTACAGTATGATGCGGGGAAAAAATTATACGCATTAAGTACAATTACTAGCGGAAAATCGTTTGCCAGCGGTCACAAGAAAAGGATAGGGTTTTTAGAACAGTTGGTTAATGTCGATAAGCAGATTCATATTTTTGGAAATGCGGGTATAGAACAACATGGCAATATTAAAGACTGCTTTAAAGGCGAATTAAATTATAATCGGTATTGTAAATTTAACGGATTGTGGCCTTACCATTATAGCCTTGCTTTTGAAAATTCTAGTATTGATAATTGTGTTAGCGAAAAAGCGTACGATGCATTATTGGCATGGAGTATGCCAATATACTGGGGCTGCACAAATGTTTCAGAGTATTTACCAGCAGGGAGTTATCACCATGTTGACATAGATGATCCATCTAGCATACAACGGGTTATTAATATAATAAAAGAACCCCCAACTCAAGATAATATCAATGCAATGTCTCAGGCTAGAAAATTAATATTAGACAGCTATAATATATGGCCTGAAATAGAAACAATAATAAATGAGAAATCAAATGACTGAAGAAATATACTACGGACAAGAGGGGCAAGATTCTATAATTAAGCAATTTTTTGAGGCCAAGGGTATCAAAAAAGGGACGTTTTTAGATGTGGGATCTTTAGATGGGATTAGATTTAGTAATACCTATCTTTTAGAGAAAACAGGATGGACTGGTATTTGCGTTGAGATGCATCCGTCATACTTTGACATGCTTGTAGAAAATAGACCAAATTCAATTTGTTATAGTTGTGCAGCAGCAGATAAAGATAAAGTTAAATCTGAGGTATCTTTAAATTGGAGGGCAAGTTTAAGTAGTTCAGATTTAACATTAGAACAATATTATGGTGAAAATTCTGGTTGGAAGCCTTGGTATGGGGATCGAGACAAAAAGGAGATTAATGGATTTTTAAATGGAAGACACAATGTTGAATTTAGAACCCTTGACAGTATCATCGAAGAAAATAAGAAACAATTTCCAAAGATTAATTTTGTCTCTATTGATATTGACGGCTCGGAAACTCAAGCGTTACCACATTTAGATCTGAAGAAATGCAATCCAGAACTTCTAAGCTTAGAGCACAATATCGTGGGTGGAGACTATATAACTAAATATGCTGCAAATCATGGGTATCATCCCGCTCTTCTGGTTGGTGAAGATATTTTGTTTGTAACCAATAAAGAAGACGCGGAGTTGTTACATAACTTTTCTATACACGGGGAACAATATCATAACGATCATCCCTGCGATGAAAAAGAGGCATAATATATGCCCGAGATAGAAACACTAATAAACGGGAAATCATAATGAACGTTGATGGTTATTTTAATTTAAAAAAATTAGATTGGTGGTTTGATAATAGAGACCGTCCAGTAATTTTAGATATTGGCGCATATAATGGTGAAGATAGTAAAATATATTTTGACTTATTAAAAAATGTAAAATTATATGCATTTGAAGCAGATCCTACTGTGTGTGAGATTTTTAAAAAAGATTGCCATTCATACATGGAGAATGATAATTTTCAGTTAATAGAAAAAGCAGTTTCCAATAGTGACAAATATATTAACTGGCATTCCTGTGTGATAGATAGAGAGTTGGATGAATACCCCAAAGAAGTTCCAGATTATTATGGGAATTCTGGCCCCTCTGGAACATCTAAAAAACCTACTGGACATTTACAGCAATACAAACATATAACCTTTTCTGAACCCGCCGTCATTCCATCAATAAAATTAGATACATGGCTTGACAAAATGAATATTGATATAATTGATTTTATTCATTGTGATGTTAATGGCGGGGAAAGAGAATTTTTTGAGGGCGCCAAGGAAACCTTAAACAATAATACAAAATTCTTATGGATCGAGGAGTTGTATGATTCTGGTTTTTGGGAAGATACTAAGATGGAGGCTAAAGATCTATCAGAATATCTTTATAATTTTGATAGGGTTGAAAAAATCGGCAGCAATGTTCTTTGGGTAAATCGCGAAAGGAATAACAAATGATGAATAAAATTTTTTCAAAAAACGGAGAACTACTGCATATACATTTTGACTCCAAAGCATTTAAAGATGACAGAATAGATATATCACCAGATGAAGAATATATGCAAGTTTCCTGTTTAAATCTTCAGGATGGCAAAACATTCAACGCTCATAAGCATTTAGAAAATATAAGAGAGATTACCATAACTCAAGAATCTTGGGTGGTGATTAGGGGAAAGGTAAAAGCGTATTACTATGATACAGATAACGAATTGATAACAACAGCAGAGTTAAGTGCGGGTGATTGCACTATAACATTTAGAGGTGGTCACAATTACGAATCAATGGAAGACGACACTCTTGTTTATGAGTTTAAGAATGGACCATATTTCGGGAGGGCCAAGGATAAGGAGTTGTTATGAAATTACATTTAGGCTGTGGTTGCAGGAATTTTGGTGCAGACTGGATACATATAGATGGAGGTGATTATGATCACCTCGATTACAAAGATATAACTAATTTGGAATTTTCCAATAACTCAGTCGATCTTGTGTATGCGTCACATGTGCTAGAATATTTTGATAGAGATGAGGCGCCATCTCTCCTACAAGAGTGGTATCGCGTTTTAAAACCACAAGGTATACTAAGGATTGCAGTTCCAGATTTTCATGCTTTATCCTTTTTATATCAGCAAAATAAAGTAAAGTTAAAAGACATTTTAGGCCCTTTATATGGTAAAATGAAAATGGGTGATCATCACATCTATCATAAAACAGTATATGATAGAGATACGTTAGGTAAGGCATTATTGGATGCTGGATTCAAGCAGCATGAATTATATTCATGGAAAGAAACAGAACATGCCAATTTTGATGACCACTCACAAGCGCATATTCCTCACATGCATAAAGAGCATGGTTGTCTTGTAAGTTTAAACATGGAAGGATTAAAATGAGCTTTCGCGTAGTAGAGCAATTCGAAGATAAAGTATCAACTTTCTTTGGTGCTCCATATGGTATTGCTGTTGATAGTTGCACACACGGTATAGAGCTATGCTTGAGACATCAAAACGTTAAATGTATCACGGTTCCAAAGCGGACTTACTTGTCAATCCCATTTTTAGCAGATAAGCTTGCAATAGAATTAAAATGGAAGGATGAGAATTGGAAAGATTATTATTATATAGGTGATACTAATATCATAGACGCTGCGGTTTTATGGGGAGAGAAAGCTTACATACCCAACACTTTCATGTGTTTGAGTTTTCAATTTCAAAAACACCTCAGTCTAGGGCGCGGGGGCATGATCTTAACAGACAATCAAGCTGCCGCTGAAGAGCTTAAAAAAATGTCCTACGATGGAAGATCCCCCCATACTCCGTGGAGAGATCAAGACATAGAGGTGGTGGGATACCATTACTACATGACCCCAGAAACTGCTCAATTGGGATTAGAAAAACTGCCAGAGGCGATTAATATAGAATCGAGAAAGTGGCAAGTAACCGATTGGCCCGATTTAACTCAAATGAAAATATTTAAATGAAAAAAAAGAAAGCTTTTATAACAGGCATTAATGGTCAAGATGGCAGCTATCTGGCTGAGCATCTCTTAGAGGAAGGGTATGAAGTTTTTGGTATAGTCAGAAGGAATTCTGTGTGTGAAAATCAAGAAGAAAGGGTCGCTCACCTTGATGATGAAATTAAAACTTTTTACGGAGACCTATCGGATGTGTCTTCCCTGCAAAAACTTCTGAAGGATATCCAACCCGATGAAATTTATAATTTAGGCGCCCAGAGCCATGTTCGAATCAGTTTTGATGTTCCACAGTTTACCGCTCAAGTAAATGCTGTGGGGGTTCTCAATATACTAGAAGCGTATAGAAATATTTGCCCCCGAGCAAAATTTTACCAAGCGAGCAGTTCGGAAATGTTTGGCTTATCAGTGGAAAAAGATAATTTCCAAAGAGAAACTACTACAATGAACCCAGTATCACCTTATGGGTGTTCTAAAGTATTTGGTTACAATATTGTTAGGAATTATAGACGCGCTTATGGGCTTCATGCAACAAATGGTATATTATTTAATCATGAGTCCCCAAGAAGAGGTAGTAATTTTGTTACAAATAAAGTAGCAAAAGCTGCTGCTAGAATTAAATTGGGTCTACAGGATAAATTAGAGTTAGGTAATATGGATTCATATAGAGATTGGGGCCATTCTTATGATTATGTTAGGGCCATGCATTTAATGATGCAACATGATCAGCCTGGTGATTGGGTAGTTTCTACCATGGAAACTCACTCAGTAAGAGAAATGTGTGAGGTTGTATTTGAACACCTTGGCCTAAACCACCAAGACTATGTTACTCAAAACCCTAAATTTATTAGACCTGAAGAGTTACCATATCTTAAAGGAGATTCTACGAAAATTAGAACAGAATTAGGATGGAAGCCAACATACACCTTTGAAGTGATGATGAAAGAAATGGTTGATTACTGGTTATTGAAATATAGTGGGGATAGCATTACCTAATATAGTCTATTGAATTAACTGCCACCAACAGATTATAAAAGGGGTCACTGGTATGAAAAATTTAAAATCTACTGTTAACGAACAAGGTGAAACTGTTACACAAATAATTCATTTTGTAAATGGCATTAAAAGAACATACCATGGCATATTATCTGAATCAATTAAACAGGGCCAGTTTACAAAAATGAAATGTAAAGATGGAACTATGATAATGATTAATGATAATAATGTTTTATGTATAGAGATATTTAGGGAAGGATAACATGAAGCCTAAAATAACTATAATTACATGCACTTATTACAGGCCAGACTTGCTGAGAAGAGCCATATTGTCTGTAAAAAAATCAACCCTGCAAGATTATGAACACTTAATAATATCGGATCACTGCCCCTTTGCCAGCTTAGTTTATAATGACTTTTCCGATGATGAGAGAATTAAATTTCTAGAAGTGCCTGATCCCTATGCTTATAATTTGGGGGCCATTCCGTTTAATTTGGGAATAAAAGTAGCCCAAGCTGATATTGTTTGCTATCTTCTTGATGATGATCTTATATATGAAAACCACCTAGAAGAACACTATAGCTTCTATCAAAACAATCCCGATGCTAAATGTCACCAATCTAGATATAATCAAGCAAATTTACATGAACCAAATAATAATGTTAAATTTATTTGTAGTAATAGTCTAGAAGATCTTAAAAAGTATAACATAGATAATGCGCCATGGAACGATGTCGGTTCTATGTCTCACATTAAAAATATAGGTAAAGAATGGACACCACAGACAGAGTGCGGTTCAAATTGGGAAGATAATATTTTTACAGCTTCGATAGGTTTGCCAAAGCCAACTGGCCCTCTCACCTCTATGAAAGTTCAATGGGACAGTCATAGTAGAAAAGATACCAAGGGGCTAGATGAAGACTATTACAATAGCTTAATGTCTAAGTTAATTGAAGACGAAGACACCATGAGCGGTTATAGAGTAACATCAGATAGCCCTTATGTTTATGATGATTTGACCAATTCTCTATATGGATAATACAATTCTTTTTGGGGGCAGCGGACATTTGGGTTCTAACATTTTAAAAAATTTAAAATGTGTTTCACCCAGACACAATGAAATAGATCTTAGCAAATATTCTGATTTGGAGAATAATCCGATATTTTCTAATACCAGTACAATAATACACTCAGCAGGGTATGTAAATACTCAAGGATGTGAAGATGACCCAAATAAGTGTTTAGAAAATAATGTTATGAGTACTTATAATTTGGTGAAAATATGTAGATCTAAAAATATAAAGTTAGTATATATTTCTTCTGAATATGTATTTGATGGGAAATCTTCAGAATACAGACCTTCATCACCAGTTTGCCCCAAAAATATCTATGGACTATGTAAAGCTTCTAGTGAATTTTTAGTTAAAACAGTTAAAAATCACCTAATAATTAGAGCGCCATTTATAAGAACTGATAAGTTTATATATCCTAATGCTTTTAAAGATCAATATACTGTTAGACAATATGTTGATAAAGTTGCGAAAGATATTGTTAAGTGTATCACTAATGGTGAAGTAGGTATTAAACATATAGTTGGAAAATATCAAAGTGTTTATGATTTAGCTAAAAAAACTAACCCTAATGTAGTTGGAATAGAAACTCCTGAACATCTTGAAAAAATTCTACCTATGAAATTAAATTTGGTGGAATAAAATGAAAATATTAGTAACAGGTGGTCATGGTTTTTTAGGCAAGCACTTAGTCGCCGTCTTAGGTAAAGATAATCCTTTATTGGTTCCGTCTAGCAAGGAACTGGATGTTGAAAAATATGAGGTGCTCTTTGAGTATTTGACCGCCACAAGGCCAGATGCAATCATCCATTTGGCGGCAGTATGTGGTGGAATTGGCGCTAATCAAAATAGTCCCGCTGATTTTTTCATTCGCAATAACATCATGGGGGCAAATATTCTCAAAGCCTCTCATGACTGTGGCGTATCCAAATTGGTAACCCTTGGGAGCGTTTGCTCTTACCCCAAGCTTACTCCCACTCCCTTTAAGGAAGAAGATATCTGGAATGGCTATCCCGAAGCAACTAATGCTCCTTATGGAATAGCTAAGAAAAACCTGCTAGTTGGCTGCGAGGCATTTAGCGAACAGTATGGAAGTAACTTTATTCATCTGATTCCCGTCAACATGTATGGGGAATATGATCATTTTGACTTACAGTCTTCCCACGTTATCCCCGCTCTCATCAGGAAGTTTCATGAGGCAAAAACGAATAAAACAGATAAAGTGGTTGTGTGGGGAGATGGTCAGGCATCGAGGGAGTTTCTTTACGCGGGGGATTGTGCCGAAGCCATTCACATGGCCCTGCATAATTACAATGATCCCGCTCCTGTCAACATTGGAACAGGTGTGGAAATCACCATTAAAGACTTAGTAATCAAAATAAAGCAAATTGTGGGGTTTAAGGGTGAAATAGTATATGATACAAGCAAGCCAAACGGTCAGCCGCGCCGCTGTTTGGACACGACTCGCGCCCGAGAAAGTTTTGGCTTTGAAGCCCACACCCCCTTGGCTGACGGCCTTCTAAAAACCTACGATTGGTATCTTCATAATGTCGCAAATTAAAAAGGTAATTATAACAGGGGTAACAGGTCAAGATGGTAGCCACATGGCCGACTACCTTCTCGAAAATACATCCCACACAATCATCGGTGGCGTAAGGAGGTTAAGTGTGAAAAATCACCAGAATATTAACCATCTTCTGGCTAATCCTCGGTTCTTCCTGATCGATTTAGATGTTACGGACATTCAAAATATAGATCGCGTAATCGAGGAGGAGAAGCCCGACTATTTTATTAATTTTGCCGCCAATTCCTTTGTGGGGTGTAGTTGGGACATGGCGCACAATCACATGCAAACCAACTGTATGGCGGTTTTACATCAACTGGAGGCTATTCGGCGCCACCACCCTAAGTGTCGTTACTACAACGCGGGAAGCTCTGAGGAGTTCGGGGATGTAATAACGACCCCACAGAGCGAAGAACACCCACTGCGTCCCAGAAGCCCATATGGAGCCTCTAAATGTTCTGCTAGACACCTAGTAAAGGTTTATAGGGATTCCTATGGATTATATGCGGTTCAGGGTTGGCTTTTTAATCATGAAGGGTCGCGGAGGGGAGAAGAATTTGTTACTCGTAAAATCACAAAA
>TARA_R110002020_G_scaffold464493_2_pt1 | contig 27813 bp, 32 predicted proteins | sample TARA_R110002020 | Tara Oceans TARA_R110002020 (sample SAMEA4396489) | marine metagenome | biome: Westerlies Biome; feature: [MES] marine water layer (ENVO:01000295) within the mesopelagic zone...; material: water (ENVO:00002006), including particulate matter (ENVO:01000060) such...
GAGCCGACTACTCCAGTAGCCAAATCAAAGTTTCTGTCTATATCTGTCAACTGAGATATGTGAATGGTCGCTGCGTCGGCAATCAAATTTGGATTGCCTTTTAAATCTTTGTTCAGGCCTGCTATCAGATGAATTGAGCCGGCACCAGTATAGGCTTTTCCCCCATATCCGTCAGCCTTGCTACATGGGCGGTCGCGGCCTAATATTATAAAAGCATTGCTCTCTTGCCCGCCTAATAAAGTTTCTGACTTAGCCAAGTCCCAAACTGGCATTTGTTCTGGTATATAATCACAATTCAGGCCTTGGCTTATGGAGCCTTCATTCTGAAATTTTGACTTGCTCTTAGCCTCTTTTTGAGATTCTGTGAGATTCTCTTGGTCTTGTGCTGGCCGGCTGTCGCCTAATCCTAAGCCCATTATCCATTCTCCATCTTAGAAATTGCCATTACGGGGACACCAATTAAATTTGACAAGTCAAGATTTTTAGCCTCTTGGTTAGTCTCGTGTTCTGGTTGCACAAAATCTTTTACGAGTTTGATATTTTTAACATTTTCTTGGAAATATACTTGGACTTTGCCTGAGCCAGCCTGATCGGTAGGCTCAGCATCTGGGATAGACCCGTTGCCTTTTTCCAAAATACCCTTGTAGATTCCATATCTGTGGTTTTTTCTGTCTTCAAAATCGACTTCAATTTGGTCCCCAATGCTCGGAAGGCTAGCGTTTCCTGTATGTTTCGAATAAAAAACTCTGTGCAGCGAAAGGAGCATCTGATCTCTAGGGGTCATCTCGCTTGGGAGGCCTAGAATGTCGGGCAATGGAATGGCTGCGTCTAAGTCTGGTACACGGGCGATGACCTTTATTCTTCTTCTTTTTACGCCCAAGTGGTCACTAATGCTGACGTCGTTGGGGCTTTTTTCGTATTCAACCTTGGAGTGCAACACAAATGCATTCCAAGATCCTTCATGAGATCCTTGAATCGCCTTTTCGTATATTGCGTTGAGAGCTTGGCGGATAAAGTGTACAGTTTTTTCAGAGTCCCGATATAATCTTAGGTTCTCTGGATCATATCCATGTTCGTTAATTGCACCTTGCCTGACGCGATAAAAGTTTGAATCGGACACTAGACTTCCTCCTGCAATAAGTCAAATATATCATGCTTATCATCTTCAGATAGTCCAGTTTTTCCAGATTGTTGTTTTTGAATTAGTCCCGATACCTTTACCAGCTGTTCATTTGACCGCTGCAAAGTTTCAACATACTTAGCTGCCACAGGGCCAACTTGCTGATGGCGTTCCTCGTCTTTGCTAAGATAACGCATCACATCGTCAAGAAGCTCCCTTGTAACCTCTCTGTCGTTTCGAATATTATTGATAGTCTCTTCTAGATAACGGTCCAAATCTTTCATAAATCACCCTTGTCCCACCGAACTCTAAAAACACGATACTTAGAACGCATCTTGTTTAAGTTATTGACAACCTGTTTTGTATTAAGTCCAGTTATTTCTCTCAGATATAAATAAATAGCTTTCTTATTAAAAATTTCTATATCTTCTGCACTCTCAAATAAAATACGAATAGCCTCTAGGACTTTCTTTTCGTTGTCTTTCATCTTGTCGTGTTCCCAAGAATCAATTTCGTTTTTTAAAAAATTAAAGAATTCTTCGTGCTCGCGCTCTTTGGGATATGGATTGGATGTGGAAATATATTTAAGTTCCAAATCTCTTGGTAAATCAACGAGTTCGATTTCAGTACGATTTTTCTTGCTCTGCTTTTTTACCTTGTGTATGAACCAGTTTTTTGTAATTACAGAAAAATAAGAAAAAGCCTTTGAGCCCTTATCCTTATCATATTTGTCAAGCACAGTTACTAGCCATATTTTACATTCGTCTCTTAGGACGTCAATGTTTGGAAGTGTCGTAAATTTATAAGTGTATACAATCTTATCAACCATCTCATCGAGCGCGGGCCCGATTAAATTAACATAAAGATCTGTTCGTACTTTTATGTCTTCGGTCGCGACATAATCTAAAATAGCCTGTTCATGGACTACCGTAAAATATTGTCTTCCCTTGGAACGTCTTTTCCGGGGTTTCCGGGTCGTCGTTGTCATCAAATTCCTCCTGTTGTTCAACTGATTCTTCTACCAATTCCGGTATTTCACCAGATTCCAACAAGTCATAAAAATAATTAAACTTATCTAGGGAATCCAATATTGTTTTGCCATGTTTTAGCAAGCCCCCCAATGTCTCCTCTCCATAAAACATCTCAAGACTATATATCGAATCAAGGTGTGTTTTAAATACTTCTAGCTCTTCCTGTAGCTCAAGTACGTTTTCAGTAATATATAGTAAATTACTTAAAAGGCTTCGTATATACCAAGCCATAAAGCCAATAACGACCAATGACAATAATAGAAGCGAACCTAAAATTAATTCTACAATCATGTTTCTAGGTCCTTTGTCATGTCTCTTTTCTCATTTTTAATCTCTTGTTTAGTGTTTTCAATAAATTCCTTAACAATCGAGCCCGGTCGAGCTACCTTGTTATTAATTTTCTTTGTGGGGGCTGACGTAAAGTCGGATGGTACTCGGATTAGTTCTTCTGCATTGCAATCTTTACAAACAGTTAATCGCTCACTCATAGAGTGAGTCATGTCATAGATTACGGCACAAGAATTACACCTATAAGTATATCTGGGCATCCTATTATTCCGATTCTTCGTCTTCGTCAAATTCTTCTTTTAGTTTAACCAATGGTGGATTCATTACCATGAGCCCCTCATCCGACAACTTAAATTTAAAACTTTTAAGCGTAGGTACGATGTCGGTTTGTTCCATTAGAGACTTTTGAAGCGCCATCATGACGGCTCCCAAAGCTTGGTTGGTTAAAAACATTTCTTTATTAGACATTTTAATTCTCCTTTTTGTGGGTTATTGCTCTTCCTTTTAGTTTCTCCCAGTCACGGTCTTCGCGGACTTGAAGATTCTTTTCCCATACAGCACTCAACAAGTTGGGGTTTAGGCCCAATTGTTTAGCCAAAAAGATTAGAGCATTTAAATCTTTTGGGAAACAAGACCCACCAAAACCGTGCAAGCCGTCGGGGCCCGGAGCGGAAAGGTGGGTACTTCCTATGCGTTTATCATATAGACTATATTCCACTACTTTATCGTAGTCAATATCTATTTCTTCACATATTTCTTTTATTTCATTTGAAAAAGTTACTTTTGTAGCCAAAAACGTATTCAAAAAATATTTAACCATTTCGGCAGTGTTAGAGCCTGTTTTGATAATAGGTACTTCGGGAAACACCTTACGAAAAATATTCTTAATAATCGTCGAGGCTGGGCGGGGTCCGCCTACGATAATCCTTGTTGGGTTCCTGAAGTCTTCTACAAAATTTGCCTCGGTTAAAAACTCAGGACTAAATACAACCTGTAAATTTTTGCAAGCTTTGTTTAGCCGGGTGGTTGTTCCGGGGGGCACTGTCGATTTGATTACGGCTATGTGGTTTTTACTATAGCTATCTATTTCGCTAATTACAGATTCTACGATGTCCAAGCTACATGAGCCGTCGGGATTCATTGGTGTTGGAACACAAACAAAAATTATCTTTGTGTTTGTACAAAGTGCCTCTATTGAATCACAGGTTGAATCTCTAAACTTGTCGTAAGTGTGCACGTCATAGCAGGCGCTCATGCCCTCTGTGAGCGCCGTGCCGACAAATCCAGACCCTACTACTCCTATCTTCTTATAGTTCACTACGAAGGCTCCTAAAGCATTCTCTGATGCCCTCTTCAATCTGGTGTTCCGGGGTCCAACCAGTGTGCGCAACAAATGGCTGAATATTTGCTTTAGTTTCCATCACGTCGCGAGGTCGGTCTGATACATAATCAAATTGAACATCTGGTAGATATTCTAGTACGATTTCTTTAATTTCGTTTAGGGAGATATTGTCTCCCGTCCCTATATCAAACCATGCCCCCTCAAAATCAGTTGGTCGTAGCATGGCTTGAATATTGGCGGCGGCAACGTCTTCGACGTGGGCCATGTCCCTTCTCTGCTCGCCATTTCCGGTAATAAAGGGGTTTTTGCCTTGCCTGATTGATTCCATGAAATTGGCCACGGCGGTCGCGTATGGACCATCGGCTTTCTGACATGGGGAATAAACATTGAAATAACGTAAACAAACTGTGTCAACGCCGTAGATTTTTGACCATGCTCCACATAATGCTTCCGGCATTAGCTTGGAGGCTCCGTAGGGGTTTTCTGGTCCGGAGCCGTTGCCCACAACTGATGACGAGCTAGAATAAATTACCCTCTTAGCCCCCACATGGCGAGCAAACTCCAAGATGTACAGACTGCTGAGCACATTGTTTTCAATTACCTCAACCGGATTCTCGATACTGTAAACTACTCTGGGAATGGCGGCCAGATGAAAAATATATTCCGGACGAAAGTTCACCCAATGCCGATGGAAGTTGCCATTTTGGTGTGGTTTTAGGGTGTCAAGTATGTCATTGCCACTCTTAATATCAATTCCCATGACCTCGTGGCCTTGTTCTTGCAACCTTTTATATAGTATGGAGCCTATGTAGCCCTTGTGCCCTGTAACTAAACATCTAGCCATATACTCAATTCCCCTTAGCTTGCTTATCAACCCAAGCATATGTTTTTTCTATACCTTCGCGCAGTGGCTTGGATACTTGCCAGAAAACTCTTTTCCAATATAAGGAGTTGTCAGAGTTTCTGCCGTTAACACCAACGGGACATTTGTGGCCGTATTTTTCTTCGAATTCTTTGCCGTGCAAATTGTGGATTTTAATATCTTTGCCCGATATATCGATGATCATTTGTGCCAATCCGTTAATTGATATCATTTCTTCGGATCCAATATTAACTGGACCGGAGAAGCCAGACTGCATCAGTCTGTGGACGGCCTCTACACACTCTTCGACATGGAGAAAAGAACGTGTTTGGTGGCCCATCCCCCAAACTTCTATGGACCCTCCTTCTGGTGCCTCTGCTACCTTGCGACACAGGGCGGCTGGTGCCTTCTCTCGGCCCCCAGTCCATGTACCTTTTTCTCCAAAAATGTTATGAAATCTTGCAATAGATACTTTAAGGCCTTTGTTTCTCATAAAGGAAAGAAACAGGCGTTCTGAAAAAAGCTTTTCCCAACCGTATTCAGAATCCGGGTTGGCCGGGTAGGCGCTGGATTCGACACAGTTGGGATTATCTGGATCCATTTGGTTGTGCGAAGGATACATACACGCTGAAGATGAGTAAAATACTCTACCCACGCCTTTCTTGGAACATTCGTGTGCAATATTAAGATTAATTAAAGCAGAATTGTGCATGATATCTGCGTCATTCTCGCCGGTGAAGACAAAGCCGGCGCCGCCCATGTCAGCGGCCAACTGATAAACTTCGTCGATATTCTCTTCGACTACCGACGCTACGACATTTGGGTCTCTAAGATCTCCAATCACAAAATCATCGGCGTACTCGTGTACAGGGTGATACTCATTTTGTTTTAGATCAATTCCTCTGACCCAGTATCCTTTATTCTTTAAGTACTTAACAAGGTGGCCACCGATGAAGCCTCCCGCTCCGCAAACTAATGCTTTTTTCATTTTTGTTATCCTCCTTTGGAAATATTAAAGAAATTATCTATAATTTCTTCTAGTTTGTCAAATTCTTCGTTTGTTATCATATGGTTGTTTCCAATGAAGAATCCGTTGTAATGTAAAAATTCTATGTTAGATTCCCATGGGATATCCATCTGGTAATCTTTTTTTAAAAATGGCTGGCGTAGTAGGTTGCCGCTACATAGGGGTCGGGTCTCTACACCATTTGATTGCAGGTAAGTTTCAAGCTTTTGCTTTGTTTCTCTGTCTTTAACAACAAACGGTAAGCAAAAACTAGAATTTCCTTCCATCTTAAAATCAACGATCAGTGAATCGTGCTTGTTGCAAATATTCACAAATCTTTCTAAGTTTGAAATTCGCTCTCGTATATTGTTATCTAACGATTTTAATTGAGAAATACCCAAAACGGCGTTTAGTTCAACATTTCTTAAGTTATACCCGTCTGTTATAAACAAAAACTGTTCGTGAACATCCGGGTTTTCGCTTTTGTATTTTTCGTACAGATCAGGGCTACATTCTCTGGCCATGCCATGAGATCTTTTCGCTCTCATAAGTTCATAAAGATCTTTATTATTTGTACTAACAAACCCGCCTTCAATTGTGGTCATATGGTGACCGAAATAAAAACTGAAGGTCGACCCAATTGACAGAGTGCCGGCTTTTTTGTCTCCGGCGGTCGCGCCATGGGACTCACAAACGTCCTCCATGAAGATGGCTTTTGGTAAAATTCTTTTGTATTCATCCATGGGTGCCGTAAAGCCAAACAAGTGAGAAACAAACACCAACTTTATATCTGGATGCTTCTTGGCCAAGTACTTCATGTGGCGAGTATCAAAGCTAAAATGTGTAGGATCAACATCGCAGAAGACTGGCTCTAGGCCTAATTGGATGATTGGGGCGACGTTAGTAACCCATGTCATGGCGGGAACTAGCACCTTGTCTCCCCTCTTCAGCCCATATAGTTCTTTGACAGATGCAGCAAGTAATAAATTGGCTGTGCTGCCGGAGCTAACGAAAAGTGAATATTTCGCCCCAAGCCAGTCGCTCCACAGATTTTCAAATTCTTTTACTCTAGGGCCGTTAGTAAATCGACTGGTAGATCTTATAAAGTCTACCATACTATTCTTATCTTCTTCGGTTATACAATCTTTCATTAATGGCCAGAACATCTATTCTCCTACGTTAAAAAATCTTTTGCTTTTGGTACTAACACATTCAAAAGAATTGATTAATTCTTCAATTCCATCTTCAATGTTGTTGTCGACTGTGAAGTTTAATTTTGATATTTTATCGTAACTAACTTCATAGTCTCGATAATCTTTGTCATAATCAAAATTTTTATATTCTACAACACAGTCAGTTTTTGCTCGGATTAATTCAACCACTTCTTCTTTAGAGTGATTAAGTTTGTTACTACCTATATTATAAACCTCTCCGGTCATTTTGTCAAGGTTTTTAATAGAAAAAGAAAAACATTTTGCGATGTCTCTAACATGAATAAATGTCCTCATTGCTTTGGGTTGGTATACCATGAGGTATCCTTGGGTTTTTGCCAAGTAAGTCAAATCGTTGACTAGCAAATCTAGCCTTAATCTTGGGCTAGCCCCAAAGGCTGTTGCAAACCTAAATGATGTAGAGTTTATTCTTTGCATGCACATATCTTCAGCCAAAGATTTTGTTTCAGCATAAAGTGTTTTTGGTCGTAGAGGTGTTTCTTCATTACAGATTCCGTCTACAATGCCATAATTCGAACCGGTGGATCCATAGAATAGGTGCTGATCTTTAGATAAAGCGTTTATTATATTTTTTGTTCCGTCGATATTGACCAACTTGGTTAACTCTGGCTTTTCCTCACATGCGTGAAGCCCTACAATGGCGGCTAAATGGATTACAGCATCATGCTTGGCAACTTCCGCGGATATCTTTTTTTCATTCATAATGTTTCCCTTGATAAAAGAGAAGTTTTTATATTTGAAAAAAGGCAACAATACTTCGCCGCCGTACTCTAAACTATCATAGACTGTTACTTTGTAACCATCAGCCAGCAAAATAGGTATTAAGCAGGTCCCAATATAGCCGGCTCCACCAGTTATCAATATGCTTTCCACTATTCTTCCCCTTCGGCAACTGGTTCTGATTTTTCTGTTGTCCATGAATTAAGGGCTGTCATTTCAAAACCCTCATACAGGCACCTTCCCATAGAATGGAATATCATTTGGCTGTCCCATGATTTATCTTCTATGCCTAGAATTTTTCTATTTATCTTCTTTATCTTATATAAATCGGAGTGTTTTTTAAAAACATAATTACCATAAAGCTCGTATTCTGACAACCACGTTCTGCTCTCTTCGTCGATAATTTCAATTGATTTTTCAATAAATTCGTCGGATGATTCAAGTCCGGACAACTCAATCATAGCTTTAATCTTCTTCTTGCTAAACATCATAATGTCGCATATAAAACTATACTCGTCTTGTTCTTGGTCTAAGCCAATCATTTTCTTTGAGAAGTTCCAATAATATTCTTTGTATCCTTCGGATCGAGACACAAAGAGTCTAGGGTTTCCCTCTTTATCAAACACTTGAAATGGTTTTAAAATTATTGCATCTGATTTAATGTCTAGATAATAATCGGTATCAGTTATATCGTTGAACAGGGTCAAAAATTGTTGGAATATCCAATTTTTTCTATACTTTATTTTTGATCGATCTTGTGATAAGACTTGACTATCGGAGTAAAATTTAACTGGTATCCCTAGGGCGGTTTCTAGCATTCCTAGTCTTTGCTTATATACATCACTATATGCAAAATCTGGGACGATAATATTAAATCGATTTGGGGCTGGCTCTAAATATGTCGCGGCCATTCTTACAACCTTGGTCAACTTAGTAAAATCTTTGGGGTGACTGCATATCACCACTTCATATTCATTCATTCGCGCCTCCTTCACTAAAAAATGTATTGGAATTTATTGCCTTGTCGCATATAAATAAATCATAATGGGGTTTACCTAGCCGCAGTTCATGGTGTTTTACTCCCCAAGCCAAAAGCTGCTGTTCTGTCGTTGGCCTCCAGTCGATACCTGTAGTGGAACCGCGGGCGGTCCAATAGACAACAGTGTTGCCAGTATCGTAGAGGTTGTTAATCTTTTCGATATTCTCTTTAATTGGGAGAGCGTCGGGGTAATTTCTCTCGCCCTCGTATCTGCAAATCGTTTCGTCTATGTCAACATAGTAGATCATTAGTCCCCCTTCTCGATTCTATAACTGTCCGAGTCAAAATGTTGCGTCGAGAACTCAAACAGCTCTGTGTCTTCCAGAGCCTCCATTTGGTGTCTCAGGCCTCTGTATACATGGAAGTTGTCTCCGGGCCCTAGGATTCGTTCAGAGGCCCTAGAGATGTCGTCAGCGTTCGAATATCTAACTAAGATCTTTCCGGACTGGATATAGAAAACTTCGTCTTTAAGTTCGTGATAATGCCAAGAACACTTTCTTCCTTTTACAAAATATAGAAGCTTACCACAATATTCCTCGCAGTTCACAATCCATTTTTCGAAGCCCCAACCTTTTGGGACATATTTAATTGGTAAATCAATTGAATTATTCATTTTTGGCCTCCTTCCAGCCGGGCGCGTGGCCAATATAAAAATCTTCTTGGCCGGGGGTTTTAATTTCTTTAACATTTTCGTAAGGCGTCCCAGTGTATGTCTTTTTAAAATTTTCTGTTTCTAAAAAACGATCCGATATATGAAACATATCTAACATATATTTATCCTTTATCGGATATCTAAAACCCCAGTAATCCAAGATTCTTTTGATCCACCAATCGTGGTTATCGATTAAATCATGATAATTTACATGCAAAAATCCATCCGACTCAGGGAACATGATTTCTAGATTTGTCGCGAACCGAGCGTATTGAACTTTCACTTCTTGTTGCACGCTTGCGGGTACGGAGTTGGGGTTTTTTGTGGACCGGGAGAGGTCAGATAAATAGCATTCTTCGGCCGGGCGTTTAAGTATTACAACCCTTCTGTAGGCCGCAGGTATTTGCATAAAAATATTACGGTGTTCTTGAATTGGTAATATATGATCTCTGTAAATGCCCTTTTTGGAACAAGTGCTGTCGATAATCTCTTTTGGGGAATATAGCCTGCAACCAGTGGGGGCCATAAGGTCATAACCTTTCATCTTTTTATAATGAGTTTTATTAGACTCGGTTTTGAAACTCACCTCGGGTAAATCCATTATCTTGGTCAGCGTTTTCAATAAGCTTGTACTGGCTGATCTGGGCATCGCTACAATTAACATTATCTAGTATCTCCTACCATACGCTTCTTCCGCCGTCCATGACTATATTAGCGCCCGTCATATATGCGCTGGCGTCTGAACATAGGAACACAACGGCGCCCTCATACTCTCCCGTGTTGGCCATTCGACCCATGGGGATTAATGAAGTCAGTTTATTTACAAAGTCATCTGGCAAGCTGCTGTTATAAATTCCCGCTGGGGATAAGCTATTGACTCTAATGCCCTTGTCGGCGAAATAAGTTGCCATATATTTAGTCAAACCCAAGAGTCCCCACTTGGACACACTATAAGTAACTGGTTTTACATGCTGATCTTCTTCTCTCGTGCCTGATTTTCTGTAGATTCTCTGATCAGGGGCGATAGTTGCGAGGTCTGATGCTATATTTATGATGTTTCCACCGCCAGTTGCTAGCATTTTGTTGGCAATTACTTGGGAACAGAGGAAACTGCCGTCTAATCCAACCTTCATGTCGCTGTTCCAGTGCTCTAAACTCATGTGTTCGAACCTGTTACTCAAACTAAGGTCTCCGGATTTTTCAACTTTGGTGTCTTTTGCGGCGTTATTGATCAAAATATCAATTTTTTCATACCTTTTGGCAACCTTTTCGATAGAATTCTTATCCAAAACATCCATATACTCCGCATATGCTCGCGAGCAATCGTATTTTTCGTTCAGTTCCGACGCTAATGCGATGGTTTTTTCAATATTAATGTCTGCTAGAATGACTGTCGCTCCATGAGAAACGACTGCGTTAGCATGTTGGCGGCCGAGAATACCGGCGGCGCCGGTGATTAATACAGTTTTTCCGCTTAAATCAAACAAGTTTTTCATATAAATCCTCAAATATCCTTTTATGGGCCATTATTGTTTGTTTTTCTTTGCCAGTTTCAGATCTCGCCGTCTGCAAAATATATGGACCCTGATATCCTATGCCCTTGAGGCTCTTGAAGATTGTCTCAAAGTCTGTGTCCCCTTCCAAAGGCGATACTGTCTTGGCGTCGAATGTCCTGTCTTTTAAGTGCACATTGTTAATCTTGTCAGCAAAAAATTCAACATATTCCGAATGACTTAATCCGTAGGATGTTATATTGCCCGTGTCGTATGTCACATAGAAATTATCGCAGAGAGAAACTATTTCTAATAACTCTTGCATTCCTAGCTCTGCTTCAAAAGAAAAGTTAATGTCTGGGAAAGTGTCGCCTATTTTTTTGATTAGTCCACAAAACATCTTTCGTGATTTGTCGTCACACATACTGCTTTCTTCTAGTAGTGGTATGGTGATGTTCTTAATCGAAGTGCAGTCTAAAAGCGTTTCACATAAAACAACCAAATTTTCATTTAAATAATTTTCATCCGTTATTCTCTTATCCACTAAAGTATCCAAACAGATAGACATAACCGGATATTTTCCGGCTGTAACTGGTGATATATACATGGGGTTGTCTAGGGACCGGCCCTTGGTAATTAACCACTCAACGCCGGCGAGTTTGCACTCTTCTAGTGAAGCAAACTCGTCTTCCCAGTTTTCAGGGAATTCTTGAATATGTCCATTTGTTGGTTGTGATAATCTGCCTTGCATTAAACCTAGATTCATTGTATAAACATCCTGTTTAGCCTGAGTTCTTCTGATACTAAATTGCCGTTAAACGAAGAGTTAAACACAATGTATTCGGCTACTTCGGACGGTTCCATAAACGTATCAAAATCTTGACCAAGTTTTTCGACCTCTTTCCCCATTTCAGTTTTAATAGATCCGGGAGAAACGCAGATAACTCGTATGTTGTGTGGCTTAAGCTCTTTATGTAAAGACCTTGATAAGCCCAGCAGAGCGTGCTTGGACGCACAATAAACCGATGTTCGGGGGCCTCCACCGTAGGCGGAGGAGGAGGCTATATTAACGATCCTCCCCCAAGAGTTATTTATCATGTTTTGCGCCAGTTCTTTAATGAGCAGGAAAGGAGCGGTCACGTTGATAGCGATACACCGATCATATTCTTCCAGACTCATATCAGTTATTTCACTTATTGGAAATGCTCCGGCATTGTTGACAAGAATATCAATATTCGGCAAATCAGAATTAACAAGGGTCATGATATTATTGGTGTCAGATAAATCGCAAGTTCGGATGATGTGGTTACCCGAGTAGGAAAGCGCTATTTCTGATCGAGTTAATTCTAAATCATTCTCGTTTCTGCCAACCAGTATGATATTGCATCCTTTGCTGGCATATTCAAAAGCCATGGCTCTTCCGAGGCCTCGTGAGGCGCCGGTTATTAAAACGTTTTTGCCTTTTAAGCTGTTAGCCCGTGACATCATTTACCTTTCTAAGCTTGTTCATTACAGGAACTTCAGATTCGAATACTTGTTTTACTCCGTCACCTAGCATAACTTCCATTACTCGAATAGCATCGATAAGGGGCGCTGGTCTTTCAATTGAAGCTGCTTGGTCGGATCCATACATTGTTCGATCCTTAGTTACATGAAATTCTATACATTCTGCGCCCAGCGCTGTTGCTCCGACGCATGCATCGTGGCCATTATAATGATTAGAAAAACCAATCTTGGTGTTTGGGTATTTCTCTTTCAAAGTGCAGATATGTCGCAAGTTAAGTTCTCTGGGGGTTGTAGGATATGTGCTCGTGCATGCCAAAATATAGCTAAGGTTATCCAAGATGCCTACTGCTGCTTCGATTTGTTCCTCTGTGCACATGCCTGTTGATAGAATAACTGGTCGCCCTGTCTCATTCAAGGCTTCTAGGAACTTTCTATCTGTTGTCAAAGCAGAGGCGACCTTGTGGTATTTAACCTCCAAATGCTCTTCTACTTCTTTAATGCTATTAAGATCCCAGCATGATACAATAAAGTCTAAGCCAAGAGATTCAGTGTATTTCTGTAGGTCCTTGTACTCTTCCATGCTGAATTCTAGGCCTTCCTTCTGTTGACGATTGGTTGTACCCCATGGAGATTCACGATATTTATCAAGCTCCCCTTCCGTATACACCAAGTCAATAGTTCGCTTTTGAAACTTAACGGCGTCGGCGCCTGCTTCAAATGAATTTTTAATTAGCTCTTTGGCTAAATCCACATCACCGTTATGGTTGATGCCAATCTCTGATATAATATATGTTTTTGTCAATTTGTATTCCTCTTTTTAAGTTTGGTTAAAATAGTCTATAGTGTTTTTTAAAGCCTCGACTTTTTGGGCTGCCAAGTCAATATCTCTGTAGTTCGTTTTAAACTGCATTAGTCTAGGCTGGATCGACTCGGCTACTGGACACAACCCTTGTTTGTACTCAACGTTTTCGTAAATCTCTGGGTATCTTTTTACAAATTTTCTTTGTTGTATTACTGGCTCCAGATACGGCACACTCCATGCGCCATAGAATCCATCTCCGCCAAAACTAACATATTTTTCCCTAAACTCTTTCCAAGAGATGCCCTTCTTATCTCCGTCGAATAACATCCCTAATGTAAAGTATGAATGCCCATATCCTTCCGGCGTGAACTGTGGTGTGATATAATCACACTCTGATACCGCTTTTATAAAAAGCGAAGCAACTTCTTTTCTTAATTCTACTTTCTGCTCCAAATCTTCTAACTGAGCTAGAGCAATAGCGGCATTAAACTCTGGCATTCTGTAGTTCCAGCCAATCTCATCATGCCTTTTATAGTGTGGGTCCTGATATACACTTTGATTTAGTTTAATTTGGCCGTATGAGGCTCCAAGATTCTTGTACCCATGGCCAGCAACTTTCCTAGCCATTTGCGCGTATTCTTCATTATTCGTTGTTATAATGCCGCCTTCTCCGCAACTCATGTGTTTGGAATTTTCAAAACTCCAACTAGATATATCACCGAGAGTGCCTGCTAATTTTCCCTTATATGTCGACAAAAAACATTGTGCGTTATCTTCAATAACGGCAATACCATGCCGGCTGGCGATCTCCATAATGCGATCCATGTCGCACGGTAGACCATATAGAGAAACAGCAATAATTGCTTTTGTTTTATCAGTAATTTTTCTTTCGATGTCTTCCGGATCAATATTAAATGTATTTGGATCAATATCAGCATACACCGGTACAGCGTTCGCGTGAATAGTTGCTGTAGTGTCCATTATGACTGTTAGGGCCGGAGATATAACTTCGTCGCCGGCGCCCACGCCTACCGCTTCCAGTGCTGCATGCAGGGTCGATGTTCCAGAGTTCATAGCTACAGCGTATTTTGACTCAAACCGGTCGGCAAACTTCTCCTCTAATGTCTGGCACCATGTTCCGGCGGTCGAAGACCAGCTCTCCGAGTTCAGCACTCTGTCTAAATATTGTGTTTCGTTGTTAAGATATTTACTTGGGTTTTTCATCAAACTACCATCCTGCTAATCATTTTTTTCTGGTTATCCTTCCAAGCCTGTTCGAGGGCCCAGTTAATTTCTACTACATTTGGATTATTATCTAGAAATTCTAATATTTTTTCGAAATGCATTTCAGTGCCGTTGGCATCAAAATGTTCAATCACTGTTTTAAAAAAAGTTAAATCCTCTTCGTAGTCCAAGGTCATTCTTATGTTTTTCTTTTCGTATTTATCAGGTACATTTTTTATCTTTTGTATATTAAAGCGGTCTGGATGCAGTACGAAATGCGGTCTTATAAATTCTGTGTCGGTATCTTTCTTAGATTCACACACTTTTTCTAGTGCTGTGGTCCTGATTGCATACACATCATTATAAAGGCCGCGGCCGTCTATAAAGTCAAGACTGTTTGAATTGGAAACATCCTGCTCAAAACATAAATCCGCTAATCCAGAATCAAAAAATATGTCATCCCCATCAGCATTAACAAAAAAACTAATGTTATACTGTTTGGCGGCGCCTAGCCATCTTTTTAGCTTATCTGGTGAAGAACCTCTAAAATATTCAATATTGTTTTTAGTAGCAATCTCACAAAGGATATCGTCTTCTTTCATCTCTGTTGTGCATAAAACAATCTTATCTGCATAATTTGATTTTTTTACCCTATCAATCAAGTATTCAATTGTTGTTTTGCCCTTGATTTGTTTTAAAGCTTTCTGTGGGAGGCGGGTAGACCCTGTGCGCACAGAAATAAATATTGCTTTCATATAACCCTCTTATCTTTAATATAATACGCTCTTGCTTACATGTCAAGTATTTTTTCTAATTGATCAGTGTCTGCATATTCTCGGGCCTGTAAGAACGTGTCCATAGGCATATTGCCAAAATTTACCGGATTTCCATTCTTGTCGTTCAAGACCTTAGTAGCGTCATCTAATTCTAAAACATAATTGTGGAAAGCCTCGTCGCAGACAGGTGACCCAAAGTTGTCGTAGGTAATTCCAAAGTGCTCTGTAAGCTGAGGCTTGACCATTCTCCACATTTCTGTTCCGGGGTATGCCGTGGCTGTAAACATCTTTGCGTTGACCGACTTAAAGGCCGTTTCGTAATCATTTGTGCCGGGCTTGAACTCGGACGACCAGAACTCTTGTTGCCATTTGATAAAAGCAACACTTGTTTTTAAGTGTTCTAATTCTTCTCCCGGGAAGGCCATAATCCATGTACAATTCCCATGAATATTGGACTTTTTGCAATTTTCCACAGCAGTAACCATGGTTGTTGGAAATTCGTGAATTACGCCATTAACTTTTTTAGGTGTCATGCCGTTTTTCAAGATAAAGCCTTTCTTTTTCATAACTTCTAGTGTGTGTGGAGACGCGGATTCGGCGCCGAAACCGATGTAAACACATCCGGACTCAGCCATGTCAAAAATACGACCGTCGGCTTCGTCCATCCTAGTGTGCGTACCCCAGCGAACTTTGTCAAGGCCATACTCTTTAAAAACAGGTATCATTCTTTTAATACGTCGCTTGTCAACAGCAAAGTTATCGTCTGGGAATCCAATAAAATCTAAATCGTACTTGTCAACATACCCACGAACTTGTTGCGCGATATGCTCACACGAGCGCATTCCATAATTTCTTTCGCCTTGTGCGCCTCGATAACAAAAAGCGCATGCATAAGGGCATCCTCGACTACTAACCGTAGTGAGGCTGCGTTTCATTTTAAAGGGGGCCGCGGAACTGTTATTAGCTGCAATTCCCCAAACTGGCACTTTGATATAATCTTCCAGCAAGTTGTGTCCGTATGGATCTGACTCTAGCAGGTCCCACGCGGCGTATGGTATTTCATCTAGATTTTTTGGTCGGTCACCCTCATATTGGAACCGATGCCTTCCGCCAATCACTCCAATATAATAAGGACTTAACTTTTGTGACTTAGAAGCCTTTTCTACGCCCATTTCCTTGATGGTCTTGGCGTCTTTCATCATCAGAAGAATAATATCATCACCTTCCGAGCGTCCAATGCCATCTAATTCAGGTATCCACTTAAAAAGGCCAGTCTTGATTTCAGTAGCTAATCCGTTTCCGGATACGAGAAAACAATCTGGCTGGTGTTTCCGGACTATTTTGGCCATCTCTTCTTGCCATCTCAGCGTTGTAATCTTACCTGAGAAGGCAATAACGTCTTGGTCACCGGCGTTCTTTAGGTGTCGAACGAGAAGACCCTCGGCCTCCGCATAAGTCAGATGCCGGCCATTCGGCAGACCTCTCTTCTTGGCTACCTCATCCTTAATGCGATATCCGTTTAAATCAATTATATAAGAATCTGCTCCATACTTTCGCGCAATGGCAGCTAAGATTCCGGGCCCTTCGGGTGGTGTATTTGGGCACGCACTTTCTCTTAGGGGCATATTGATAAATGTAATCTTTACCCCTTTTAAATTATTGTATGAAATGTCCTTTACGAGATCGGACGGTTTAAATTTTAAGAGCATTCTTCCCCCTGTCTTTACCAATATAACACATTATTTAAACTAATGCAAGTAAAATATTATTTATTTTTAATAATATGTCGTATTTGAGTCTAAAGACACAGTATTGCACATAAGGTTGCTTCCCTTAAACGGATTTTTGATTGTAGTAAAAAATTCAAACTTTGCCTCTGGGAAGAACTTGGCCATATAGTTGCTATATAACTCTTTCATATGTTCTCCCTCGTATTTGACCCTCATCGTCCACCAGTCTCGTGTACCATATCTAGGCGGGTTTATGTACCAAGATTTTTTGAATTCAAGATTACTGTAAAAATCCAAACCATAATAAACTATATGGGTGGCTTCTAATTTTAACAAAGCATATAAAGTTGCATAATAAGAACAATTTCCTATAAGCTTGTTTTCATACACAGGGATCAAATATTTTTCAGCCTCTTCCGGCATGTGTTCTATCTGGCGGCCGTCGAACGTTCTCATATCTTCTAGGTTTCGATTAGGCGGACCTCGCCAAGTGTACAAGTAGGGCTCATCTTCTGCGATGTAAGGTAGGTAGCCTAAGTTATTTAAGGTACCTCCTTCAAAATTCTTTTTCTGCTTATCTTTACTATCCTGCCACTGATCCCAATCTGGCTTGAACCTATTTGTTAGGCAGCCTTTTATTTCCAATTTATTAAACACCGTCGGATGAAAACCTTCTTGACTTATATTACACATAATATAGATGTCCTTACCTTTTAGTTTTTCTAAGATCTTATTATTTGATACCGTATTTTTGTGGTTATTAATCATAATAATTTCGTCGACGTCTGACATGTCGGCTTGTTCTAGCGCTGCCAACGATGGGCCGGCTCCAAGCACATAAACTTTTTTCATTTTTTATATTCCTCCATATAATCACTACAAACGCCTAAACATTTGCTTAAATCTCCGTCGTGCCCAAGTTCGGGCATTACGCATATTGAATTGGGCATTAATTTTTTATTTGGAAATGTCCAAATAATTCCGCGAGATGTCAATGTAGCATCATCCTCGTTGTGAAAAAAACAATGAATATCGTTGCTCAATAAATACCAGAGAGCATCAATATTTTTACAATGACACCAAAAACGATCATTTTTTAGATACTCGATAGTAACTTCGTATTGTGGCAGGTCGTGCCCTAGGTACAACTTGTTGTGGACAAACCAAACATCAATTTCTACATCATATCCCGATTTGAGGGCGTGCTCAATATATTCGGGCTTATTTTCCATAATAGGGTCTGGACCCGATATGTTTCCCCTATGAGCAATTAGGTGCATATTAAACCTTTTTAAAATAATGCCATCTAACAAGAGGAGTTTCGGTGCTTAATTTTCCGGGTGCACCGGTCCATTCTCGCTTAAGGTAATACTCTATATCGCTATCTAGGCCTGTCTCTAACAAGTGCTTTCTTGCTAGTTCATGGTTTCCGCCGCCTGTGATGCACTTCTGGTACTCCGGGTGATCTAAATTATCCCATAGATTTGAAAATTTAGACATATTTTCTTGACTTGCAAAAAACCAAAGATCATTGACTAATTGGAAATTGTGTGTCTTTGGTCCGGGTGGCCCTTGAGCGTAGAATTTTGTATTGTCAAAATTATTAAATTTAAAATCAACCAAGAAAGCTATATCAAACCTTGTTAACAATACAAAATCATATTCCTTGTCGCTCTTATTAACTAATTCTAAAACTTTTTTAGTTGAAAGCCACCGACAATAAATAGCCTGTCGGCGTGGGTCATCGCTGAAGTGCGGCTGTTCTTCGACTGATGACGAAACTGGCTTATACTCTTCTTCTAATTCCTTTTCGTATTCAGTGCTCCAAGTGTGATAGAACACATCAACCTCATCATTGGGGCCTATAACGTGCCGCTGAAAGTGCTTCTGGCCAATCTTATAGTTAATGGCCTTGTCACCTTTTCCGTATTTGTCATCTGTGCCTACTAGGCCATGCAAACATAAAGCTATTTTCATATTTACCTCTTAAAATTATCTAAATAATATTTTAAATCTTCTGGTGTCCCGAGTCCCCACATTTTATGAACGTAAAATGGCACCAGAGTTTTCCCATCCTCTATTAATTCGTTGTATACGGGAGCTATGTAAAATTCGTTGTTTACACGAATATCTTTCTTAATCATCTGCTCAGCATATTTAACGAAATCAGAACCTTTTCTATACCAATATATACCGCAGGTCGCGATATTAGATATGGGTCGCTTCTCTGCCACCTCAGTAATATAGCCTCTAGAATTTGTCTTTACAAATGACCACTTTGGGTGTACCGCGTCAAAAGTAAACACTATTGAATCTACGTCTGTCATGTTCTTGAGTGATTTAAAGTTTTCCGGCTGGTACTGTATAAATTGATCTGAGTTGGCTATAAGTAGATCCTCGTCATTGTTGATATACTCTTTAGCTAGGAGGGCTGTGCAAGCTGCCCCTTCGGTTAGTTCGTCAACTACAATATACCGACTCTTTCCGTTTGTTATTCTGTCCAAGGTGTCCGAGAGGCCAGCGTAGTTCTCTATATGTGATTTGCGGACTAAAAAGATATACTCACAATCAAAATCCAAATTTTGCACTACAGTTTGTATCATGGGCTTACCATTGACATCAATTAGCGGCTTTGGAAAAGTATAGCCCTCTTTAACAAATCTTGACCCTTCACCGGCCATTGGTATTAAAACTTTCATTTTATATGTTTCCTCATTAATTCTATATCCACATCATCTGGGTTTTTCACTCGCACTACGTTACACCCGGATGCGATGGCTGCTTCCATACCTTTGGGAGAATCCTCTATGATTAGTGTCTCATGAGGCTCTGCGTTAAAATAATTTAAAGTCGACAGGTATCCCTCTGGGTTTGGTTTTGCATTGTTTACGTCTTGATTTGTAGTGACTAAATCAAAAAGGTCGATGATTCCGGTCTTCTGTAGCATTAGAGTTGTCGTCTCACGAATACTATTAGTAAAACAGGCGACAGAGATATCTTTATTTCTAATCCATTTAATCATCTTTATTTTCTCTGGTCGTATTTCGGCGCTACTCTCTATAACCTCAATAGTTTTTTTCTGTTTTAATTTATATACCGAGTCTACGTCTGAAGGGCTTACCTTCCCCATTTCGACCAATCTTTGCAGTTTTGCTCTAGTCGGGGTGCCATTAAACTTTTTATTGTGATCATCGAGAGAAATTTCATAATCACAAACTTCTTTAAGAGCCTCGTTAAGGGCAACTCGGTGCCACTCGCAAGCATCTACTAGTACTCCGTCTAAATCAAATATTACCAGCTTCATTGTGAGACACCGTACTTTTTAAAGTATAAGTCGCTAGCACTTCCCCATGAAAACCAACCCGGATAACTTGTATTACCTAGATTTCTTCTGGCCTCTGGTTTTTTGGCTATTTTCCATGGATTAAATATGGCCACTTTTTCGGCCCCAGACAGGGTTGCGGCCCACCAAGAGAAGGTACTATTAAAGATTATAACTTGATTAAAGCTTCTTGTCAAATTAAAATCGTCAATAAAGTCCCCCCTAAGACCGCCTGAGCCGGGAAGGGTTGTGGCGCCGTTGAGGTGCACTATTGGATTTAACTCGGACAAGCCATCCATCAGATGATTTGCGTATTCTAGGGATTGCTCAGGCTCCACCCACGGAGAATTAACCGGTGGATTTGGGCCCACGGAAATCTCATGGCGTATCTTATTAATATCTTCCAGCGTATACCCGCCCCACTTTTCGGCATCAGTAACGATATGCAGCTTATCATATTCAAATTTTTTAATAACTTCTTTAAAAGAGTCCGCTGTAATATGGTTCTTGTTGTGACTGACTTGCACCAGTCGGTTCTGTAGTCTCATGTGTACTACTAAATCTGATTTGTTTGTTACTTCTACTGGCTCAAACCAACTTCGTATCCTCTTTAAGTGAGGTTTAAATATTTTATAGTCTTCAAAATACCCTCGAACAACAAAATTACAGTCTGCATGTTGAGACAATAGGTGTTTTTTGTAATTGCTATCGTCTACCAAATAGGTTGGAAGATTGTTAGATTGCTCAGGAGAAGACGAAACAATGCCTATTTTTTCCAGATCTGGATTGTGGTGGGCTAGTTTCATCCCGTGAGTTTCGGCCAGCAGTCTAGCCATACAATATTGAAATATATTGTTGCCAAAACCAATGGTATAATTTATATAAACATTTCCTTTTTTATTCATAATAGAATAGGTCTCCGAATCTTTCTTTTAGTTGTCTCTTTACTTCTTCTGGGTCTGAGATTATAACCTTGTAACCTTTCTTGGCTAACGCATATGCCCAAGCTAGCTGTTCTGAGTCATCAAGGATGACGACACCGGGTTTGTAGGTTACATATTCTGGCCTAATCGGTTCATCGATTGGTACCTCTTTTTCAGTGGTCTGGACCATATCGATTAGATGTTTTGTATTAGCAATATTGGCAGCGGTAACTATGTCCGCGTATGCGTCGTTCTCATAGGCGCATCTAATAAAAGCCCTTGTATCTCTAGGGAAGCACGGGCCGCCGAAACCAAATCCATACCTAAAAAACTTATTACCGATCCTGCTGTCTGCGCCTATAGCTTGTAGGATATGATCTCGATTAGCGCCCATCTTATTAGCTAAGTCTCCTACCATATTAGCAAATGCAATTTTTGTGGACAAAAAACAATTCATAGAAACCTTTGTTAATTCTGCACTAACTCTAGACATCTTGTGAACTGTCGGCTCGTTCTCACACATCCTTACATAAGCTTCTTCTATCTCTGCTGACAAGTGGTCTTCTTCAGAACCAATATAAACGCAGTCTGGATTGGCTTGGTTGTGCAGGATGGTTCCTTGTGCGATTGTCTCAGGGTTGTAGCTCACTTTCCAATTTAGCGGCTCTAGTCGCGCTGCCACTGTGTCGGAGTAGCCCGGGTTCACATTCGAACAAATTACTAAATGTTTTTGTTCTGGCATTTCACCCAGATCCATGAGGGTGTTGACTACATTTTCCACCTGAGATACATCATATTTACCGTCAGGTTCCGAATCCGTCCTCACTGTGACAAAGGCCATCCTTGTTTTTAGAATGTCTGATGGGCGGGTGGTGGCCACAAAGTTTTTAGATTTATTAAGTGCTTCATTGACTCCGGGCTCAAAAGAATCAAATGTTTTGTTGTTAACAGATTCAACGTAAGATTCGTTTATGTCGTATCCTACAACATGATACCCGGCCTTCTCAAGTGTCAAAGAAAAACACAAGCCCAAGCGACCTATGCCTATGACAGACATTTCTGGTTTATTCTTCATTATTCTCTCCTAAATTATATCCAAAGTATTCGAAAAAACCACCATAGTTTTCAGTGATATAATTCTTATATTTCTCGTGTAGGAGCTTGTCTCCTTGTCCGGGTTGTCCGCGTCTTGAGCTTATATGTTGATCATGAATTTTGTCATGTGAGGCGCCGTCTGCGACACCCTTGGCTATTTTAAGGTTTGTATCAATACTTGTTTTTTCAGATATCTTTTTCAATTTTTCAGCGTATTTCGGATCAAGGAGGCCCGGGTGAATTTTCTCCGCAATGTATTTTACTAGCTTAAGATTACTATCTGCGCTCCAGTAATCTTCATATCTCACTATGATGAGTCTTGTGTGTATTTCTGGGGCAAAGGATTCTTTTAGGAGCGGGTCGGACATTATTTTTATAAATTTTATTAGCGGCGTACAGTCTTGAAATATTTCGTCTATTTCTTCAAAAGATAGATCTTCTTTGTTCCTGTATCTCATATAGGAGTGGATAAGATCAAATGGATTTCTAACGCAGAAAAAAACGATCTCACTTTCCGCTACCATCGGACAAGCGTCGGTAAAAAGCCTGTGAGTTTTTACAACTGGGTCCCCCATTATCTCTTCCAATATTTGATGGACTACGGTCGACCCGGATCGAACCGGGGCTGCTAGTAACAGATCGCCAATTGTTCTCTTGACAGGAGCCGAAATCCAGCGGTGGCCATTGCAAAAACATTTAGGCCATAAATCTTCGACGTCAATCCCATCGATAATAGCGCTTTCCGTCATAATTGTTCCTTTAAAAATTGTTCATAATTTTTGGCACACTTTGCCATCGAAATCGGCGATTCAAAATCATTTAAAATTCTTTTATCATAGCTTATCTTAGGTGGAGCGGGGTCACTTAAAAATGAAAAATCCCAATCGGGCTCCTGCAACACAATGGCATCTTTTCCAGCTATTTCTTTTGTACCCCCCGAAGAGGAGCATATTATTTGGCACCCGCACGCTCTTGCATCGATTACTACGTTTGGACAGTGGTCCAAGTAAGCCAAGTGTATAAAATATGTCGAAGCCTTGAAGAGAGATAGCAGATTGTTAGAATCTAAATTTCCAACATAGAATATTCTGGGATGCTGTACAACTTCGTCAGGATTGTTGCCGGCGACAATTAAACAATCATTATCCCCAGAAAAATTTAAAAAATACTCTATATTTGACTTCAGTCTCTTAAATGTGTGCCAGTGGGCGGCACAAGACCAAATGTTGTCATATTTTTTACTGTACTCACGAAAGCCGGGCTCTATTGTTCGAATATTTAATATGTCTGCTCCGTTATTAATAATACAATGATTTTCGTGCTTGCCAAACCAATTAAAGATCAAGTCTTTGTTAAATTGGGTCTGAAATACCACTCCCTTGGCTGATTCATATGTTTTCCGAATATTATAATTCATTCTATCACAATCGAAATTGGAATTAAAATATATTCCGTCAAGGCGCTGTACCATTGGTAAATCACTGTATTGTCCGCGTGACTCTATAAATGTTAGCTTAATATCATACGGAATGCTTTGGTCGAATAGTACACTCCGCATTCCCATATATTTCATCAGTTTTTGAGCAAAATAGTTAGGACCAGAATTTGATTTCAGATCAACGTTTTCCAAAAATACATTCACAGATTCTCCAATCTTTGGTATGGTTTGCGAGACCTAATAGACGCTTCTGTTTGCAGTTGATCTCTTCTGTGTGCTCGATCATCTGATATAGGGTTGGACCTGTTGTAAACGTAAAGAGCCTCTCTTAGGGGCTTAAAATGAGCAGGGCCGGCCATCTCAGCCATTGGCCACATCATCGCTTGATCGCTTGTTGTGGAAAAATAATTTCCCGACTTATCTAAAAAATCCTTTCTTTTTATCTTGGAGAACAGTTTTTTCCTAAAAGTTCCAAGATGTGAAAATTGCCAACTTTTATTTCTAATGTTACCAGACCAATAATCCTCTGTCGTTGTTGGGTGTACTATCGATTTAGTGTCTGTGGTTATATACGACCCACAAGTCATCCATGTGTCATCACTATATTGGCTATCCAAGAAGTTTAATACATGATCGTTGGCTAGCCAATCATCACCGTCTACAACAACGACGATTGTGTCATCTCTTAAAGAGTTGATGTAATGATGCAAATTGTTTGCTTTGCCTTTATTAAAAGAATTTTCAAACAATTTATAATCTATATTTGAATTTTGTAATAACTCTTTAGCTTTTGCGGCCGTACCGTCGGTTGAAGCATCGTCGATATATATTAATTGATAATTATCATACTTCTGCCGTATAATGGACCCAAGGTTAGATTGGACCCACGAGACACAGTTATAGGCTGGTACTAGGACAGAGAAGTGGCTTTTCATGCACCTACTCTGGACCAGAACTCCGAGGGCCTCTGTTTGAGGTATGCAACAGTTTTCTCTACATCCTCTGACTTAAACCAATCTTCTTCTAGGTGTTGTACATTTTCGTTAAGTTCCAATTCACACCCTAGCAATTTAGCCTCGATAACAAACCGCGGACAAGTATCTAATCCTGTAGGTTTAAAGCAAATTCCTTTAGCGGTAGACATCTTGCTTAAAAGTTCCTCGTGCGTTAAATCAAACACAACCTCATAATCCATATTGTTATTTTTACAGTATTGTTCTGATTCTGCACTGCCCTTGACCCAAGAGCGCGACCCTAAGACAATCCATTTATCTCTAGATGTGTCGTCCTGTTCTTGCCTAAGTTTATCAATCTTTGAAAAGAACTCATCTCCGAAAATTGAAGATAGCACATACAGTTTGCTTTCATCAAGATCTGATAGGCTGTTCAAATAAATATCTTTTTGTTTTTGCGACATAAAGAAGGTTTGTGTTGAACCATTGACAAATTTTGCCATGGCTTGGCCAAGATCTGTTGATGCATAGTCACACTTTTCATCTTCCAAATTTTCATATAACAAGGGATTACGATATTCACAGAATTTATAATCAAATTCGATAAAAGTGTAATCAACGTTCTTTTCTAATATCATATCTCGGATAGAGGGTTCTAGGTGAGCTATATTCCCAAAGATCCACTTCTTGTCTTTAAATTGATCAATTGCTGATTCTGACAGTGAATTTGAGTTAAACCTTGCGGCTGGGGCCGGACACTTATCCATTAGGGCTTGTAGTGACATTTCCGCTCCGCCAGTGACTTGCTCGGCAAAGAAATCACTGACCCATACATATTCCACATTCTCATATGAAATAATCTCGATCCCGGTCGCTTTCATAAACTTACTATACTGGTCTTCAGGCTTAAAATTATCATTTACCCAAGTCTGTAGTTTCTTGGCCCTTTCTAAATTCTTTTCGTAGTTTTTGCGTACTTGACGCAAGCGTAATTTAAAGGAGCCAGCCTTGGGGTAACACCACATAGAATCTTTGCTTACTACTCCTTCCCAAGCAGCTTGCTCGGGGATAGGTGCTAAGTCAAAATCTACTTCGGAAAAGTGCGGTACGTTAACCATCTTAGCTTTTCCTTTCTTTTTCTTTTTGGTAGGAATGTATAAGAAATCGCAATGTCCAGACCAGCCACTAGTAATAATTGGAAGGCCGTTCTGAGCTGCCTCAAACATTGGAAGACCATACCCTTCACCGTGCGTGATTGATATCAGGGCTTTAATTTTAGGATGTGTGTAAAGGGATTTCATTTCTCCCGACTTCATATCGCCGTGTAGCAAATATACTTTACACAGCTTATCTGCGTATTCTGGTGCCTCTAATAATTGTTTAATCGCGTTATAAGTGTATTCTCTGTCAGCTATTGTGCCTGATTTGGTAAAGATTTTGAGAACTAGACCAACTTTCTGATCATGGTTCTCTTCGATGAACCACTTAACGGTATTGAATAGATTCTTTCTTGGTCCGTTTTGTGCTACCACAAGGTAGTTAAAATCGTATTCTAGATCTAGTTCGATATCGATTGGATCGATGTTTGATATACAAAAATTTACTACATCAATTGGGGTATCACAAGATAGTTCCATCGGCTGATTAGTCTCTTTAGAGTAGCCTTGGTATTTTGTATTTGTATACACATGTTTGGAGTGTTCAGATACAACAATAACTTTATCCATAAAGTTGGCTTTTTCTAGCCACTGAGGCTCCACCTTGTTAGTTTCAATGCCTGCGGTGTATCCAATATTAAAATCGGCCATATCGTTCCATTCATTTGGAATAGTGATTTGAAGCGAATAATCAAATTTACCACCTTTCTGCATGTACTCGACTGTCTTGAAGATCTTAGAGTCTAGCCAACGGCGTTCCTCCGTATTTTCATGAACCCAGCCGGTCTGCCCCCAGCTAATAGGTATAATGTATATATCCAAAAACGCTTCATGCTCTCTTAAAGCTCTTAGTGCGAATCTAGATTGCTCTCCGTAACCCGACATAGACAATACCGGTGCTCGGACAATTATAGTTTTTTTCATGCTACCTCCTTAAGTGACCATGATTTATATTTTTTACGATTAGACCAAGAGCCATGGTTTTTATTAATATTGTCCATAACTTCAACCCAATCTTTTTTAAAGTTTTCAAAATTGTAATTCTCAAGTACATGCTCGCGGCCTTTCTTCCCAAGCTCGGTCCTTTCCTCTTCCGACATATTGTACATTTTTTCTAAGGCGGCGATAAAGTCCTCTTTGCCAATGCGATCTTCGTAGATATACGGAACTTGCTGAGAGCCAATTACGCTCTTGGAATTAGGTTCAATGCCGATACCAAACCATTCTTTTCCATTTGTGACTTGTTCTTGCAAGCCGCCAGTCATATTAACAATTATCGGTGTTTCGCATGATAATGATTCTAGTGTAGCTAATCCAAAGCCTTCTGCGTCTGAGATGTTGATAGTACAATCAGATGAATTATATAACATGGCTAGCGCCTCGGGGGGCACCTTTTCACTTGATAACAAGATGCGATCATCTGTGAATCCTAGTTCGTGAATAATTTTATTTAAATCGGGCCCGTTAGGATCTTTCGGATCTGTGTGCATAACAAGTCGCACATTTTCGGGCCCGACCTTTTCGGCGAAATCATTAAACCAAAAAATTAAACTACCAGACTGCTTCCTTCTGGCGTTTCGATTGTTCCAAAAGAAGGTAAACCTATTATCTTCTTTAAAATTTCCCCTCTTGAATGTTGAAACATGTTCTTCGGGCAATTTGCAAAAGATTTTCGGGTTCACAGCGTGAGGTAAGTAATGGTTTTCTACATTCGGAGCCACATTGTTAACGATATCGTGAGTGACTTTTGAAATACTAACAATAACATCAGTTGAGTTATAAAAGTTTTTGTTATATTTTGGATAAGGGTAGTTGTCCCAGACGTGGTAATAAACCATAGGGACTACATCTCTAATTTCATTTTCAATATCCCATAGCCATCCGTAAAATCTAGGATCTGTCATAAACCACAAGATGTCAGGCTTTTCCGACCAAAGTATTGATCGTATAGCCTCTTGGGTCCCGTATCCATCAACTGGGTAAATAATAAAATCATCGCCATGCTGGTCTGTTTTTTGTGGCTGGTAATTCTCGTGTTTGACTGCTCCGCCTAGAGCCCTCACCTGATACCTTCCAGTCTCAAGGAGTGCTTGGATAACGTT
>TARA_R110002020_G_scaffold14753_1_pt1 | contig 27761 bp, 17 predicted proteins | sample TARA_R110002020 | Tara Oceans TARA_R110002020 (sample SAMEA4396489) | marine metagenome | biome: Westerlies Biome; feature: [MES] marine water layer (ENVO:01000295) within the mesopelagic zone...; material: water (ENVO:00002006), including particulate matter (ENVO:01000060) such...
ATTGAATCTATAGTAAGAGAAGCACTTAAAAAGAAACAATCAGAACAGATAGTTTCTGCGCCTATAGAAGCTCCTCCTACTAATGGGAAATCTAAATGGGAATATGGACGCGTATCAGGTAAGAGACGCACAACTGAAGAACTAGCTTTACATGAAGCTGAAAAGAAATTAAAACGTAGACTTACTCCTGAAGAAAAAGGAGAAATCAAAGCTAAAGTACATATCGATGAAACAACAGAAAATAAAATTAAAGAAGCTGTTATTAAAAAAGATCGTATCGAAAAGATAGCTGCTGGAGGTATGGCCGCAGCAACTAAAGAATTAAAAGAAGAAAAAGAAATTATATTAGAATCTGATATTAAAATTGTAGAAGAAACAATTCCTGAAACAGAAGATTTTAATCTTCCTAAATCCTTATTCCAATGACAAATATTAAAAGTATACTTTATACAATTGGAACTTTAGTTCTATTAATCACAGGAATACTTATATTACCGGTAGGAGCACTATTACTTACTATAGCTATAATATATAGTTTTTACCGAATTATATTTTATGTGAAATTATATTTTATGTGAGAAACCATGATTAATTTACAAAAAGCATTGCTAATAGTAAGTCAATTACTCAATGATTACTTAAACGATCCTAATATTTCAGTAACCAAAGAACAAGAGCAAGCTGTACTATTAATTAGAGATATAGCTGAAGGTAACGGTTGGAGTGTTCAGAATGAATTCCGAGATTAGAAATTCTTTAGATCTGATAATACTTCAAATAGAGTTATATTATTTGCTTCATCAAATAGATCATCAGTCTGGAAAACATTTGGTAAGAAATCTCCACCCATCCAAGCACTATTCACATTACCTAGAGTAGGCATACCAGTTACTTCCTGCATAAGAGCAGAAATAGCAACAGATGATGGATTAGTTGTTACTAATCTCTTAACAGCTCTTTGATTTCTTAACCAATAAGATAAAAAGGAAGTAACACCAAGAGCGTCAAGCATTTCTAATGGAGCAATTAGAGACTCATCAAATAATACGAATGCTTCTAATGATTCATGTAATGCTTCTTTAAAACTTTTTCCTAAAACATTTTGACTATGTTCCATCATTACATATCGACCCATAAAATCTGTCATCTGTACTACTTGTTTAGAAGACTGATATGGAATACTTTCTTTAGTCCAAAATAATGTATGTGCAACTGTTTGTACACTTCTAGGAATTTTATCTCCAATATTCTTAAGTTCACCTTTAAATAATAAACGAGACATTCTATTCCAATATCCATCCAGTTGAGCTGCATTTAAATCTTCAATAATTAATGAATCTACACCTGCCTCATTCATTTTATGAATCTTATTTCCTTCAATCCTAACCTTCAATCTCTTTACTTGCTGAGCTTCAGCACTGTTATCTGGTAATTTTTTAGTATCAATCTCATACTGAAGTTTTCTCATTTCCAAAGCGTCTTTACTATATCTCTTATATTCAGAAAGTCCTTCAATTAATTTATTAAAAATATAAGACGGTGGAATTTTACGCATCATTAACTGCGTTACATTCGACATCATATTTAAAAAGATAACTTTTGGAATTGCTAATACTACTCGATTCTTACCATATCCTACTGTTTCTCTAATCGTATAGTGAGCTAAACCAGCAACTTGTTCAGCTAATGGATGTTTATTATTCTCAAAAACTTTTGCTTGAGTAATATCTTTTTGTTTATAGCCAAAGACCTTATCAACAATATCAATTCGAACCATAAATTCACCATTAACAGCAAATTCTTGTATATATTCTCGAACTGGCCGAGGCAATTTTAGATAACGTTCATGGTATGCAGATTCAGGATCTAATATATTAATAAATTGCTTCGGATAAGTTTTATATAGATTTTCCTGTTCATGTACTAATAGATGAACTGTTTCTTTATCATTTATAATAGTATTTTTACGATCTACTAAATTAGAATGCATATGAGCAAACACATTCTGGAATTCTAAATCAGGCTTAATAATATTTTTTGTGTCTTCATGATTCATCATTATTCGATAATCAACTATCTTATTATTCTGATCAAATAACGGACGAAATTTAAATCGATCATCAAATCCTAACTTCTTAGCTAAGTCATTTTGATGTTTTTTAAATTGTTTAATCTTAGCGCGAATTACAGGCATATCTGGTCTACCAGTATCGCCAATCTGATAATCATCATTTAAACTTAATATTTCTGTTAAAGTTGTTCCTTGATTTCTTGTATTAGTCGTAGACATAATCCCAGATACATCTTTTACTTCTGGTTTATTTCTATTGATATACATAATATAGTGTGTTTGATTAGTAGCTATTTTACTTAATTTAACAGACTCTGTATATCCTCTCTCTTCAAATTCCTCTTTTTGTTCAGGTGTACCAATCTGAATATCAGTTAAATTATCCATACGTTCGACAACATACCCTTTCATCATTTGAGTAGGATCACCATCGAATAAATCTTTGCGAGATTTTGCTTTAAAATTAATATGCGCTTGCATAATACTAATAATGCCATTTTGTTGAGAATCAGCTTTAAATTCATTTTTAGCTAAGTCTTTAATTAAATAAGCATCTTGTGTATCAATATGACCTAATGCCGAAATAGTTGCATATGCATCTAATAAACCTACTCGTTCTTCTGTAGGATTAGAAAGGTAATCTAAAGCTATTGAATATGCATTAGATCGAGAATCTGCTAATCGTTCAGTTAATCCTGTCATTTGCCAATACCCTAATTCATCAGCATATTGAATAGCAGCGCTATCTGCTGTTACACCTAATCTACGTAGTATGTCTATTTGTAATTGTTTTCTAGCTCGTATTGAATTTTTATCTTTACCAATTAATCCAATAATCTTTTTCATTCCAACAGGTGAATTAAGATCTAAACCGGCAGTTATAAGTTGAGATATATCACTGCGTAACATTACATTAGTGAGTGCTTCCCTGGTTTCAACAGACATAGCATGTCGTTTAGTTGGATCTAACGATTTCCAAATACTTTTTATACCATCTCGTTTATTTCCATTAAACCAATCTATTTGGAATGTTTCCGCTAGTTGGCGTTGTTTTGATATGTTAACTTTTGATTGAAGTAGCTGTTCAATCATTTTTTCACTAAGAACACCATCTCCAAATTCTTTAAGAAGTCCTCGCATTGAATAGTTCATTTTTTCCATCCAATGATTACGAGCTTCAGTGATAGTATTATCTTCACCAAAATAAATATATGGTAGTGCAATTAACCCAGTAGCAATTTTTAATCCAGGATCAGCACTCTCAAAACTAGGTTTCCCTTCTTCAGTAGATTTAACTACTGCTCGCGCATATCTTTTATAAGCTTTATTAGCAAAATTTCTAATTATTTGATCAGATGCATCTAAAGCTTTATATGTTTTACTTTGTATTTGTTCAGCTTTACTTTTATGTTTATTCTGAATTGCAACGAGTTGTTCAGTTATGGCAATAGCTTCTGACAACTGTAAGGCATTCTCAGGCTTATACACACGTTGCCCTAACACTTCTCTAACAGTATCAACAATATTTTTAATCATATCTAACATTCGTCCGTATAATCCGGTCCTTTGAGCAATAGAATTACTCTTCATGAAATTAGATAAAGACGCATTCGTATTAGCATAAGCCATAAACTCATGTAATCGAGCTTCTTCTTTTGCATGGAATGCATGATGATATTGCTTTTTAGCCATGACAATTTCTGCAGCAGTAGCTAATCTTGTAGGACCTGTACCAGGAGGTAAGAACACTTTATAACCCTGTCCTTTACCGTATGTTAGTTCTAAAGTAGTTTCAACATTTGAATACAATCTTTCAATTCTTTGTCTAACTAAGGGGGATTGATCAATAGCTATAGAAGTCATCCCATGTAGTAATTCATGAGTATAGACTTCCTGAGGAGATTGACCATTACGAATTCTTGGGGCATTTCGACTAGCTGAAATTGTTATTCTTTCTTGAGCTTCACTATATGTTCCTTGAGTAATTCCTTCGATTTGTTCATATGTTAATTGAATGCCTGCTGTTGAATCAAAGCCTTTACTTAATATATCTAATACGCGATTTAGACTATCTGTATGACTAGCTTCTTCTTCCGCGTTATTATAATAATTACCTGATAGCTCAACAAAATCATTAAATAATGTTTTAACTTTATTACGAGTTATATCTCCTAGATCCTTTGTTTCATGAATCTCTCCTTTATCAGCCAGTAAAGATTTTAATTCTTGTTTATCCTCTTCAGTAAAAAAGTCAAAAGAAGTCTGATGTTCTTCGTACGTTCTAGTAAATGTTTCTGCGATTTCTTTTTTAGCTACTGGATTCCGTTCTCTATTATTAACTGATTCTTCAGCTGCAGCTAACATTCCTTCTCTCAATACTTGATCTTGAGATTGACCTTCTGGTTTCTGCATAAACATTTGTAGAGATTCATTAAGTCCACCATTTTCAGAAGCTAATTTTTCAAGTTGTCGTCTTGCTTCTAAAACTTCATCTTTTACTTTTGCAAAACCTTCTATTAGTTCTTGATAACCAATTTTGTCATCATCAGATTTATTCTTATTATCAAAAAATTCATTTTTAACCCAATCCATAAGTTCTTCTTCAAGACTAGGAAGTCCTTCAGGAGCACTATTATCGATTTGAGAAGTGATACCAAGAACCTTTTGGACTTGATCATAAGTTTGCTCAATAACACTATGTGTTCGATTATAGTGGAGAAACAATTGTCCATAAGCTGCACTAATGGTAGATAGCTGTTCTGGGCTAGCCATAAATGCATCATGTAGCATTAATACATTTAAATCCCCAACCCAACGTTTACCATCAACATTAATATTTGAATCACCATTCATTGTCTGAGTTAGTAGAACAGAGTCCATATTAATGATCTGACGAATTAAAGCAGACACTCCAGGCTCAATAAATCTTAATTGTTGTGGGAAGGTATTATGAGTTTGAGAAGTATTAGAATCATACTTACCATCTTTACCCTGATTAGCTGTTCTATATTCTATTCTTTCGTCAGCAAGTTTATCTCTACCTTGAAGACTTGAAACTAAATCTAATTGTATTTCTTCAGGAATATCTTTTTTAAAATTTATTATTTTAATTAATCTAGTTTTAGCATTTTCAGTTAAGTCATCTACATTCTCTTCAACAAAATTAATGAGTTCTTTACTACTCATTTTATCAACGTTTTCAGGTACCCCTATTTTATCGTTTAGTACTGAAACATTTTCAGTTTTAGATAAATCAATAAATCCTTCCGTATTACCATTTTCATCAATACTAGATATAGGTCCTTTATACTGAGGAAATACTTTAATCAACTCACCTTTTGTATCTTTAATTAACTTAGTTAATTCATGTTTAGTTAAAGAACTACGACCAACTTCTTTTAATTTTGTATCATAGGCTCGTTTAAAATGAACCATAAACGTGCCATGCAGTACTCCACCCATTTGAACAATGGTATCTCTAGCTTCCTGAGTAGGCGCTAACATAGTCTTAAGACCATGATTAAATCGAGGAGCTATTGTAGTACTGATATTGGCACGGAGGTAATTATCATTAAAATATTTATTTAATGATTCACCTTTTTTCATAGATTCTATAAATTGTGCTTTTGTAACAACAGGTTTAGTACCTCGATTTTCTTGTCGAAAAGCTCCTAATGCTTCTAATGCATTTACAAAATCACTCATCTGTTTTGCGTAACTTCGTAATTCTTGAGAAATCCCTGCAGCTTCTCCTTCAAGTTGTTCACCTACTTCTGTAAATCTGTATTCTTGAAAGAAAGCTTCTGCTTGTGCAGACGATGCTCTCATACTATTGTATGTTTGTTGCATTACTCCAACTTGAGAGTAGAGCTCACTAATAATATCTTTAGTAACATCTTTAGAAATACGATCTATCCCACCACCATACATGTGAATAATAAAGGGATATTTAACTACACTGCGTAGGGCTCCAGCATCTTGTGTAAAATCGGGGTAGATAGTATTAAGTGCAGCATTTAATTTATTATAGTCACTAAGTAAATTCTTAGCAGCTTTCTTTTCAATTTTTTCATTACCTTTATCTTTTTTCTTTACATGATAATTCCATTTATTTTCTTTATATAAAGAGAATTCACTATAATCATCTTTCCATCGATTATTATTAATAAAATCCATTGCTATCTTATTGGATTTAGATTCAAGATTTAATGTTCCATCGCCCATTGCTTCTTGTACATACTCTGCAAGAGTCTGATAGGTATCTGGAGCTTTGGTATCATGCTCAGTATTATCACCAAAATATGTAGCTATTTTAGCAAGCATTTCTGGCATATTTTTCCACATCGGGAATTGCATAACATTCATTGCAAAACCATTGGAGATACCATCAATCTCCATAACAATATCTGATTCAAATGATTTATTAATTGTTTTTCTAAAGCCAAGCTTAGCTGATTTACTAGGAGATACGGTCATGTACTGAGCTAATCCAGCAATACCCTGGAGTAGGGACATGTTGCCACCTTTAGTATCTTCGCCAAATTTAACAATAGATAACGCATCAGCAAATTCTTTAGCTGCTGCTTTCTTCGCCACCAGTGCATTCTTATGCTTAGTCTTATTAGCTTTTTTAAGCTTAGTACTCTCTACAAGATCTCTTGCTTTAGTTAATTTTTGATAAGCATAAACTGCAGCTAATACATTACTGTTATTAACAAGATCATTAAAATAAGTTTTTGAGTCACCATAAGTTTGTTTATCAATATCACTTCCAAAATTCTGAGCAACAGCTAACTCAAACTTCCATAGATTTTTTTCGTTGTAAGTTTGTGGTTCCCAAGATTTTAATAAGAAACGATCAACTTTACTTCCTTGAGGATTGATCTTGCCTTCTTGCATAATACGATGATGATTCTGCAGGCTATAAGTAAAATAAAATTTATCTAATTCATTACGATCATTAGCCTCTACAAGTCTTTTTAAGCTAGCTAATTTATCTCTATTAGAAGCTGCTTTAGACTCCATATCATATTCATGCCATCTACCTTTTTTAATAGGTTCACCGTTTTTATCTACTTTACGTTCACCATCTTTATCTAATACATATATGTATTCACCATCAGCATCTCTTTCATATAATTCTTCAATACCCATTATTTGTTCTAAGACATCACTATGATCCTCAAATAGATCACTAACTATATCCATTGGTTGAGATTTACTCCATTCAACCTTATGTAATTTTTTCATGAGTCTTTGTACTTCTTGAGGTACTTCCCCAAAAGTACCGGGTACATCAGTTCGAATATCTCGTGGATTTTGTAGCGGACCAGCATTAGATTGAATATCTAAATTAAGTGTTGTAGTTAGATCCTTTACTGCAGCTAATCCCTCTTCTGAAGGTGGGCGATTTTCATTAATCTTAAGTTGCCTATACCCAAATCCATCTTTATCAGCTTTAGACCCCTTAACATTATTGTTATAGACTCTGCCTGGTTCATTAGCTTCCTCGAATGCCCATTTATGTACATCTTTAACAAAGTAAGCTTCACTATCATTGCCTTGAGCTGTTTCAATAGCTGCCATTCCAAGAGCAGGAATTAGATGTTCATAGTATATATCTATTCCTTCTTGTGTTAATTCACCAGAAGCTTTAGTTGGGGATAAGTGTAGCATCTGGGATATGTCATAGCCTATCTGTCTAGCTACATCGTTATAGCTGTATCCTAGTTTACCTAGTTCAGTCTTTTCATCTCGATTTAATTTTTGAGTATTATTATAGAGAAAAGCTTCCATTTTATAGTCACTATCTCCAAATACATTATTATCTGCAGTTCTTTGTCTCCATGTCATTGCACCAACCATCATTGAGAATATAACTTGATTAGGTAATATTCCCTGCTGATTATCAGGATTTTTGGTATCTTCACGATACAATAATGACAATGGCTGTCTAATAGCGTAATTAGTTGTATCTTGTAAATCTGCAAGTTCAACAGTAAAAGCATTACTACCTTCTACTCCAGGTCCTTGAACTTCAGCTTTATCTCCTTTAATCGAGATAACTTTTAACTGAGCACCACCATATTTTACAGGTTCTTTAGCATTTTTATCTCTATCTAATAGTACAACTGTATTACCTTTTACAATTGGATGATAAAGAGTTTCTCTAAAACGTTTTGCAAATTTGCTGTACCTAGCAACTAAAACTTTAGCTGATTTAGGATCAAGTCCTAGATCTGTTAATGCTTTAGTTAGTGCTTTAGTAGATTCAAAATCAGCATCAGAAAGAGTATGAATACCTCCTTCTCTAACTCGTTTACCTATATTAACTAAATCAGTAAATTTTTTCCCAATTAGGCCGAGAGCTTTATCTAAATTCTCTTCACTTACTGCTTTAATAGCTGTTTGATATATTAGGGTAGCAGACTCTATAAAATTCTTTCCTGCGAATGAGAATTCGAATTGTTCTCCTGGCTTACCTTCTTCATCTTCAGTAGTTTCTCGCACATCAGGAGTAGGTTCATCAGGAGATGTAGCAGATTCTTCAGGTACTTTATCTTCTGTCCCAGTGTCATCTCCTGTTGGTTCATCAACTTTGGATTCTGCGATACGTGATTCAAGACCTGCAATTGTTGTTTTGAGTTCGTCAATTTTGTCTCGAAGAATTTTTTTATTCTCATCATCTTCCCCTAGTTCATTAAATGCATCAACAGTAGTCTTTAATTCTGTTTTAGCTTCTTTTAATTGATTTTCTAAAGTAGAAACTTCGTCTACTGTTTCATCAATTTTAATAGCTTCTCGTTGCTCATCTGTTACTTCTTCAACAACGCGAGACATACTTCCTCTTAGCTTAACTAATGTGTCATAAACTTCCTGTTTAGCTTCAATTTTAATTTGCTGTTTAGCAGCTGCTTGGGCCATAGAAGTCTTCTTATAACCCTGTACTGTTCCCATAATTAACTTGCCGTATTTAACTTCTCCCTCTAAATTATTAATAAGACCATCAGACTTATTAATATTAAAATCTTTAAACTTATGAGTTTTATCTGTAATTAAAGTAACAAACTGCCCATTGTTTTTACGGGATTCGAATGACTGTCCTTCTTTATATTCAGTACCATTTGCTTTAGCTTGAGCTTTTGCATCTGCTTCAGTTAATGGCATAGAAACCGTTTTGTAGTTCATTTTGCGTACACCTCTCGGTGACTTTTCATCAATTGAACCTACAACAACAGCACCCATACCAGAGGCTAAGTTAGGGATCATACCTTTAGCTCTTTTAAATTGAGCTAATTTACTATTTAAATTAGTCGCATGAGTAATCATTTTCGAAGTAAGTGCTCTAATATGTCTGTCACGAAGTACAGGATCAGTTAGATTCTTATACGAATTAATAATTTCTTCATGGTATTTAGCTAAACCTTTCCACTTTTTAGAATCTCCTTCTAAAATTTCTTCATGAACATCAGCCATTGTTTTTTCGGCTTGTTCTTCTTTTTCAGCTCTTTTAGCTTTTTCAATCTTTCTATCAACCTGATCTTGCCAATATGCTGTATTTTCTGGGAGAGCTTGTGGATCTGCTTTTGATTGTGCTAATTTTTTCTTTGTTTCATCAATAGATAATTTATCATGCTCTTCTTCGCTATCCTCAATAGAACCAAATGTCTTACCCCCTTTACCGTCATCTTTAGGAGCATAATTTTTAACTAGCTCATCAAATTTAGCTTGGACTAATTTTTTAGCCTCATCACTCATATCACGCTGAAGTAATGCTTGTAATTTTTCTAATGTAGTACGAGGATTATCATCCGGCCTAACACGTTCAATTAACTGATCTACAGGAACAGTTTCATCAATACCTTTTAATCGTACATGTATGTTACCATCGGCTTGTCGTGGTAGAACTTCCTGAATTATGTAACCTTGTGAAGAATCAATTTCTTCATTATCAGTATTTTTTAAATCAACAATATCACCTTTACCAAAATGAGTTTCTTCATCCAGAGGTATAAACTCTTCATATGCAACTGTTACTTCTTCTAAAAGTATGGGTTCACCTGCAACCTCTTTAGATTCTTTGGTATCTTTTCTACGCTTACGCTCTAATTTCAAAGCATTAAGCTCTCGTATCATACTAGGATATCGGTCTTCTTTTTTGTTAGCTTCTACTAGTTCTTCTGCTCGTTTTATAGCAGCATCTAATTCTTCGTTACTAAATGAATCAACTGTTTTATTATCAAATATATCTGATTGATAATCTGAAGATGCAGCAGACTTGTTACTTAAACGATTTCCTATTATTTCCTCTTCACCTTTTTCATTACGAACTTTAATACTACCTGCTTCGGATACAGCAGTAACTTCAAGTTCTATAGGTGTTCCATCAGGAAGAAAAAAAGTACTTGTTTCCCCTACAACCACATCGTCAGCTGTTGTTTCTGGTATAACTTGTGTTGTTTCTGGTGTAACTTGATCTGCTTTGTCAGTTTTTATTTCTGAAAGGACCTGATTAACTTCTTCATCACTTATCTTATCTCCAACTTTTTCATTTACTTGCTTATTAACAACTTCTTTAATAGTGTCTACTATCTTAGTTTTACTTTCAGGTTTTAGCCCCTCAACTTTAAGTTGTGCCTCTTTTTTCTTTATTTGCCCTTGAAGAACTTGTTTTTCAGCTTTTAATAAGTCAGCATTAGCAGCTTCTTCTAATTGAGTAGCAATTTTATTCTGCTCTTCCTGTAAAACATTTAAAGCTATAATTTTTTTAGTTTCAGAATCCTCTGATGCTTCAACTTTTTTAATATCATCTTCAACCTTTTTAAGCTTTTCTTTTAGTTTTTCACCATATGCAGTATCCCCTACTTTAATTCTTGTATCTTTTTGTTGATCAGAAAATGTATCAGATACATGATCCATACTTAATTTTTCTTTTAAAGTAGGCTCTGGGATTGAGGGTTTAGGAATACGTGCTTTAAATGCATCTAACTCAGGTTGTTTAGTGCCTAATTGATCTTGCAAATCTTTTTGCATTGCTTCTATTGCATCTTGAATTGTAAAATCAGTATCGTTAATAAGAGATTCGTATTCTTTAAATAGTTTTTTAAGTGTAGGATTATTCGTACTGATCAGGGGTTTACTGCCTTCTCCCCATTTATCAACTGAAGCATTAGGTAATGCAGCTAATGCTTCTTCTATATCCATTACATCTTTTTGTAAACTTTCAAGATTAGCTACATCTTTAGGGTTAACACTCTTTTCTTGGTCTTCAATTTTTTTAAGTTTAGTTTCTATCTTAATTTTTTCATTTGTTAATTGTTCTACTGCTTTCTTTTTAGCAGAAGGTGATTTTGCAAAATCATAAACTTTCTTAGTAACATTAGTAGCAGCAAAAGTTGGTCCTAATGTTGTAGCTCCAAACAATTCTCCTGCACCTGCTCTACCAAGATCACCAAGATCTTGTTCTTCACCCATTCCAACTTTATGAAGACCTTCTTCAACTACTCCTTGCGTACCTTCACCAGCAGCACCCATAACCAGCCCAGCTGGTTTTTTAACTAAGAAACCTAATATTTTAATTGATCTAGGAGTATTAGCAGTAATACTTTCTATTGCTTTCTGAATCCACATCTTACGCCCGCCAGGAATAACAGAACCAATAGTTTTATTTAAGTAACCTAAACTTATTTTTTGAGTAATTACTTTTGCTGCGAATGCCAATTCAATTCTAGTTTCAACATCTTGAGTGTAATTTTCTTCTCCATTTTTCTCTATCCACTCAAGTTTACCTTTTCTAATTTCATCTAAAGCAAAAGCCGTTAATACTGGTATCCCTGCAGCAGGACTTCCTGCTACTAATGCAACAGAATAAGCAGCACTAGATAAACCTTTTTTAGCGTAATCTGCTTTATGTCTTACGAAGATATCTTTAACTGCTTCCCAATCTCCATTATTTGCTGCAATCAAATCAAAAGCAACTTGTGCTCCTTGCCAGCCAGAATCATTCTCAGGCCAGAACTCTCGCCACTTATTGCCGTATGCATCGATATCTTTAGATAATTGAACATTTGCTTTTGCTTCTTTATCTAATCTACTAAGAGCAGCAAACTTAGATTCATCATAATGCATTAAAGTTTCAGCTTCTTTTTTCCATGCTTCTAATTCAGGAGTTAATACTTTGCTATCTCTAACAAGTCGATAGTTTGCTAAATCCTTTTCACTAATATCTGTTTTAGGATCATTAAGTAAGACTTGGCTTCCTTTTAATGCGTTATACTCAAGTACTTTACCGTTTAATGTAGGATCACCCATAAGTACTGCACGAGCTCCAGCTTCTACTGGTTGAGCTACACTACCCATTAATTGATTCTTTAGATCACCAAAAGACCATTGTTCATACCCACCCTGTTTTTGTATTCGTAGGTTCGCTGCATGAGATACTGCATGATAAGCAGCATCTGCTTCTGTGGCAAAACCACTAATTACTTTGTTAGCAAGAACTGCAGAATATGTTCCATCTTTATGTGTAATAACATTGCCGTTAACATTTGTTACTTCAGAGGTATTAACAAAGCTAGGCATTTTAGCTATCTCTGCAATTTTCTTTTTAAAATAAGGATGAACATTAGTTTCTGCAACACGTTGTGAAAATGTTTTTGGTGCAGTCTGCTTTTTAATTGCTTGTTCTTTTGCATAACCTTCAAGATATTGTTGGAACGGAGTGCCCTTCTCTTCTATTTCTTTTTGAGCTAGTGCCTCTGCTTTAGCTGTCTCTTCAGCTTGTGTCTGAGCTTGCTCAAAAGCAGCTGCTCGTGCAACAGGAGTACCAGTAACAGCTTTCTCATTAAGAGCATCTTTCTTCGCTTTTGCTTCTTCAAATACTCTAGCAAGTTCTGCACCTGCTGCTGATACACCTGGTTGAGTAGTTTCTTTACTACCTGCTGCCAGAAAATTATCTTTTGCTTTAACTAATTTCTTACTAAGGTCTTTAGCTATTTGAATATCTTCTAAAACTTCTTTTGTTACTGCTGAAGCTCCCTCCTTAATAGCATCTGCTCCGAAATCAACAACCTTTTCACTATAGTCTATAAGTGCATCTACTTTAGTGCGCAACTCATTACCAAATTCTCCTATTTTATTAAATACATCTACTTCTTGTTTAGGAGGAGTCTTATGTTCTTTAAGGGGGGTTAATTTCTGTTCAGTCTCTTCAATCGGTTTTTCAACAACAGGTTCAACTAGTTCTTGATAACTAATAGTGGTTTCTTCCGGTGTAGGTTTATCTACTGCTATCGGTGTAGGAATATTGGCTGTTACACTATCAAGACTAGCATCTAAATTTTGCGGACCTTGATCTACAGGACCTGCATCTAATTCATTAGTAGATACAGGAGCTTCTACTTCAGGTGTAGCAGGCTCTTGGCTAACGCCCGAGCCTGCTACTTGTTCAATAGGTTCTTTAAGAACTAGTTCCTGTCCAGGTTGTATCTCTGTTTCGTGACCTACAGTTTGTGGATTGAGACGTTGTAGTTCTTCTAATGATATACCTTGTCGTTGAGCAATCTCAGATAATGTATCACCTGCCTGAATTACATATGGTTGTCCAAGTTCGGTTTCTTCATCAGCTGGAGCATAAGCACTTACAATACCTTGAGCAGGTTCTTCCATGCCAAGACCACGACTTACATTTGTAACCCAATTTGGATTTAATTTGTCTTCTGCTGGTCTGAGATTTTCATTAGCTGATGAGGATGGAGCATATATTTCACCATACCATTCTAGAAATCTTGGATTCCAATTACCCTCGTCATCAATTGCACTTTCATGCGTTAAATTAGCATCTACTAAACCACGTTTTTCAGGATTAGCGACATTCTTTCTAGTTCCACCTGACTCCCATCTTTGGATATGGCTATTTAGGTGATTATAAACTACGTCTTTAACTTCTGCTTTTGAAGGTTTATCACCACTAGCAACTCTGCGTTCGAATGCTTTAGTAAACATGCCAAAAGGAATCCTAGCATCCTCGCCTCCTTCAGCATTATAAATAGATTCTATTAATGCATCTTTTGCTTGTAGATTAAAAAGATTAAGATCTTTTTCTGGCTCAGTTTCAACAGGCTCCTCTATTGCAGAAGCATTCGCATTCAACCCATAAGGATCTTCTACTGTACCTAAAGGATCAGTTTCAACAAGATCAGACGTAAATCCTTTAAAGTATTGTTTAGCTTGAAGTAGTGCTTTAGTAGCAGCAACATTTTCTTGTGATTTACTTTTAGCAAAAGCTAATCGAGCTTTAGCTATTGTAAGGTCAGATGTTACTGGTGGTGGTGGGGGAGGAGTAGCTACTGCCGCATTATTTGTAGATTGATCAGGAGCTGTGGAGTTTGTTAGTTGTTGTATAATCTCTTCATTGGTCGGCTGAGCCATGAGTTTATTGTATCCATAGGGTTATAAAAAATATTTATGAATTTACCATCCTAATCAAGCATATCACCAAGCCATTCATAAATATTCATACCGGCAAATGTTTTATTTTCTATGGCTTTTAACCCTTTCTTTGCTGCTTTCTTAAGATCAAGAATACCTTGATGAACATCTCTTTCTGCTCCCGATCCAATTTTAAGACTACTCAAGGATGCATCTGCATCAGGTAGAGCCCTAACAAATGCTCTCATTAAAGATTGTTCGCTAAGTTTATTAGCATCTTCACTTATACTAGCACCTGGCAGAATTAAATCACCTGCAGTCCAGAAATCTTTTCTTAATGCACCACCACCAAATACTGCTCTATTAATTGCTAAATTAAAAGCTTCTTCTGCTTCTGTATCTGCTAGCACGAAGTTACCATTCTTATCACTAAACAGCTTTTTAATGTTTCCAATAACCTGAGAACTTTGACGAAGCATTTTAGCGTATTCTTCCCCCTCGGGGTCCATAAACTTACCTAATTTATCTTGTAATTTAGCGCCAATATACTTCTCTAGTCCTTGTTGTTTTATATCTAGTAGTACTTGTTTTTGATCACCGTGGAATTTTGCAGTTTGCTTCATTTCCTGAGCACGTAAATTACCTTTGTACTTAAGCAGTTCTTTACCGCGCTGGATAGCATATGCCATACTGCCATCTTTTTTCATATCTGAAGCTACTCTAGTATTTAGCTGCGCATCAGTTAAGTTTGGAAACTTGTTTCGATACCTTGCTCTTAATTCATTTTCTAATCCTTGCGCTTGAGTTGGACTAATATACGGACTACCATTTTTTACAAACTCACTATTTGTATATAAAGATTCAAAGACTCCTTTAGGGTCTGATACTGTTCGTTCAAGTCCTATATTTATAAACTCATTAAAAGGTTTAAGTGCATCACCTGTTATATTTTTTTCTCTAACAAAGGTTAATAAATCATTAATCTTTGTATCAACTAGATCTGGGTTTCTAGTATTTATAGCTGCTGTAATAGCTTCAGAATGACCTTTTAATCGAATACCTTGAGTAGTTTCACCTGCTTCAAGTTTCGTTTGTCGATCAAAATTTTGTCCCCATTGAGATTTACTTAATAAATCTTTAGCTCTTTGATCAAATACTGATTTATCACGTATACCGGTCCATTCTTTTTCTAACTTATCTGAGATAGTACTAATAGCTCTATCGTAGGCTGCTTGACCAAAACTATCTGGATTAGTCATATCCATGCCTACTCCTAAAGCAGCTTGGATAGTCTCAGGACTTACAGTAATATCAGCATTACCAAATTCTTGATCATAGATGTCAGTGATTGCTTTATCAGGAGTTCCAGTGGCAAGATTGCGTTGATGTAGCTCTTCTGCTTTTGCTTTGTATTCAACTGTTCCAGGAGTAAATTGTGCAAGTTCTCCAAGTTCGTCTTTTATTGTTATTTTATCTTTATATCCTTGTAATACATCTTTAGCACCTATATCTGAAATAATATTAGCTGTTCTTAATTTCTCTTCGTTTAATAAACCTAAAGTTCGTGCATCTCCTGCTTTAGCAGCTAATCCTCGATCTGCAAAACCACCAACATTATCTAATATACCTTGAACTTCATCTTTAGTTTGAGCTTTAGATAGAGCTAAACTAATATCTGCATCAGCAGCCTGACCTACAGCACCTAATGCACTTTTAGCATCTGCTAATTGTCCTTCACGAAGTTGTTGTTGATCACTATATCCTTTACGTAAGTTATCCAGTAAAGTGTTATCACGCTTTCTAAGTACTGATGATATATTGCCTTTTAATACGGACATGCTAGCCCCTTACACAGTAAAGTTAGATTTTTTATTTTCCATACCTTGTGATGCACGAAATTGGTTCTGATCTTCTTCTCTAACTCTATAATCACCCATAGCTAGATTCCAACGTCTATCTACATCAGCTTGATCAAACGCCATAGCTGCTCTAACATCATCTAGATATTGTTGTTGTTGACCCATAGCTTGTTGCTTTTGAATACCACCCCAAATACCTAGCCCTATTTTTGCAGCATCCATAGGATGATCACCCATCCAAGTACCTATTTTATTCATCATACCGGGAGGGGGAGGAGGCGTATCTTTTGTACTTTGTCCTAAAGTATTAGGATTAAAAGTACTTGATTCTGGCATTGCCGGAAATTGTCGCTGTAATTTCCATATTGGAATTCCACCAATTGAGGGCAGATTTTCATCTGAATAAATAGCTGTATTATTTGGGTCTGTATAGGTACCTGTTGCACCACCTGTACCACCGAATTTTAACCAGTTCTTTCTAAAATCATCGTACGGACTTGCCATTTGCTGTCTCCTACTATAAGTACAGTTATCATTTAGATCATACTACTATACATCGTATGTTGCACCATAAAAATCAAAATCTGGAGTAATAGCAATACTTGCTAATGTCATAGGAACTATGCCTAACATTCCATCAATAGTTGGAGAAGCATGCATGGCTAATCCAGTTCCTCTTCTCCATGATTGTGCTGTTGCTGCGGCAACCGTATAGCCCCCCATACCATAATCTATTTCGGTTAATTTTTCAATTTCAGTTAATTTTTTAGTTCTTTCTCGATTCCAAGCAGTTTGAGCAGTCGATACTACATCAGCTGCTTCTGCAAGTGCTACTGCTTGTAAAGAATTTATACCACTAAATGCTTGCATTCCTATAGCAGCCCATTGCATTGGAGTAAACGATGCCGGACTTTTAAAGGAAGTCATATCCTTAAAATGAAATTTATTAAAGAAAGAAGGATCTGGTATTTCCGTGGTGCTAACATCCCCAACAAAATCGCCCATCGAATCAAATCCTGTGCTTACTCCATCTCCATCATAAGTTAAGCTACCGTCCCATGACATCATAGCTGCAGTAGCTAATAAACTAAGAATCATACCTAATTCAGTATCTCCTGCTACTTCAACAATGATCATTTGAATAATAGTCATTACTATCCATTTAAAGGCGTAAGTAGCTAATTTAGCTAGCACTATTTTAGCCGCAGCTAATAACCCAGCAGTAGCAGCAGTTCCTGCAACAGTGGCTAACCATGCCTTTAAAGCACTAGGATCAAATGTAGTAATAGTATAATAAATAATAACTACAAGAAGAATAAGCATTACAAGAGCTGTAAGAAAATCCATACCTGCATGATGAATAACTTCATAATGGGCTACATAAATAGATAAATGAGCTCCAGCTAAAAATAATTGAGCCTGATCTGTATTCGATAAATCTTTAACAAACGTATAAATAAACGGAGCCATTAAATCTTCTTTGGCTCCAAGATTAAATTTAACGGTTTTAAACACACCTGAAGCACCATCAATAACGCGCATAGCTCCAATAGGAGCAGCAACCGTATATGCCGCTAACCCACTAGGTTTGATTTTATAGTAAGTAATTGATTGTCCAGACGTTGTTTCTTCTGAGGCTTGTTGAACTAATTTTAATACACCTGACCCATTATTTTCATATACGGCATCAGGAGTTAAATAAATTAAACTACTCGTAGTACCATCAGAATTCTGTAATACAGGAGTTGAGTTGTTATAACTCATTCTTTCAGTTACTTGAAGCCAATTGGTTGCTTCTGCTGTGGTAGTACCTGGGTTAGTTACTCCATTACCTGTTAAAAAATTAGCTACTTCTGTTAATGTATCTGCTTTAAATCCAACATTATAAGTACCTTTGCCGGATGAACTATAATACGGTGTAGCTAAAATATTATTAGCATCAAATCTTGACATGTCCGAATAGTAGATACCATTTTCTGTACTCCCACTATCAGCATTAATAGCTGCTAATGAAGTAAATGTGTAAGTAATATAGTTCCATTGAAATGCATCTTCTTTATCTTCCGTACGAGTTAAAATATTATTAGTTGGAGGTACTTCACCCGGTTGTGTATTGTCGTATATACCTTTCGTTGAACCTTGAGCAGGATATAAATTCTCAAACATTCTAAATAAGTAAGACATACCTGCTTGAGAGGTATCCCACATTCTTACTCCAAAATTTACATATACATTGTCTATGTCTCCTGCAGCTAAACCAGAATCAGCCATTACTCCAGTCATAATTTCAGCTGGATCTAAATGAATAATTGCTAATAAATCTTCTATTGCTGCTTGTTTAGTAGCTCCGAAGGTTGTGTAATTTGAATTACTAATTCTTAAAGGTATAGCTGGCATTGCTTGTATTGCACTATTATCAATATTGATTGGTTCCTCTACTGTATCTAAATCCGAATAAGTTCCTTCCCCAACTTTGTAAACAAATAGATATTTCCTCGCAGGAAGGCTATTTCGGTGATATTCAGATACATAATGTAATGCTGTAGGCCTAGTCGGAGCAGTGTATGGAAGAGTTCTTGTAACACCAGCTGCATTATATGCTTGAATTGTATACGTATCTGGAACTGCATTATAAGAAATTGTATTTAAATTAATCTGCCATCTTGCATCAACTAATACATCATCTGACGGGGCAATTGCACTTGTTATATCTATTTGAAAATGATTAGTTGATGTAGTGACATTAACCGTATCTGAGGATGGAGTATACGGACCAGTAGTCACTTCACGATATTCTGTATTTAATAAATTAGCACCTACATCGTATCCTTTATTTTCTTGTAACCAATATTTAACCCAATCTTGTTTAGTAAGAGCTCTAAGAGCTGATACTCCGGCTGTACATGGAACTCCATTAAGAGTCTGTAATGCCGCTGTTAATTCATCATAATCAATAATTACAATATATGAATCAAGTTCAGGAAACCCTTCAAAATAATTTCCATTCTGAATAAAAGCCATAAACTCTTTAATATTTCCTTTCATACTACGAAATACTAAATTGTAAATTAAAGAAGTAGATAAATCTTTATTTGAAAGGATTGCTTGTAGTAATGCTTGTGTGGTGGGATTTTTGCGATCTACATCTTCAAAAAGGGGGTAATTACGGACTTCAAAGTACTCAACAACTTGGGTACTTCCGCCATACCCAAGAAGTACCATAATTAATTGAACTACTACTTCAACTATTTGTATAACGGCTTCTACTATATAAACAATAACATCTACAATTGCTGAAAGTACACTAGCGATAAAACCCATTGCTTACCCCGTAGGTTCAGCGTTTGTAATTTGGGTATTTATATTTCCTGTTCCAGTAACATTAAGGGCTGTTACACCAGTAGAAGCAACTCCAGCTGTAGATATATTAACCGCCCATGCATCTAATAATGTTTTAAGATATTTTTGATCTGCATTCCATTTAAAGCCTTTAGATTGTTCAGTAGATAAGTTATTTGCTCTCCCTGCCACAGAAGTAGTTGTAGGGGCTACTTTAGTAGATCTTTCAGTTTGAGCAAATTCAGTAACTTCTTTCTGGAATAATAAAGATTCTTCAGCATTGCCTTTTTGTATAGCTACTGTATAAGCTACAGCTTGTTGTACAGTAGCTTGTAAAGCTGTTAAGTATACTGTTGCATAATCACTACCAGTAATTCGACCTAGATTAAACTGAGCTGCCATATGAGCATTGACAGTCTCCATCATGTCATCGAATACCCCATTTCCAGTTACTACATTATTAGCATCGGTAGCTACACCGGCAGTTAAATTAGCAATAGTAATAGCCATTAATTCGCTCCTTGATGAAAGGCAGGATTAGCTGCTTGAGACGCAGCAAGTTTGTCCATTTCTTCAGGCGTTAAAGGATCTAAAATCCGTACGTTAAACTTTTTTGTTATGTATGGTTCTAATACTTTCTCACCATTAGGGGTAGTAATAGTTTTAAATTTTTGCATTTCAGCATGTTCAATTTGTCGAAGAATAATATTTGGCACATGCCAACCTTCTTCATTATTAAATGGAACATATTTTTTAATCATTTTTCCATTGTTAATTCCTGAAACACCTACAGTAAAAATCAGTCCAGGATATGAAGCCATAAGAGGATCATTAGGAGTAACAACAACACGAATAAGTCTCATAGCTGCTTGTTCTGGAGTCAATTCAAAATGTTTTGTTGCTGCTTCTATAGCTGCTTTACTTGCTCCTGGTAATCCATCCTTATAAGGACGATCGTTAATCGGAGCTTCAGTAGTTATATCTTGAGTTACGGCTGATGGATTTTTACGTACATCTGCAAGTAATTCAGCTAATTTAGCTGTTCCTGTCTTATGATGAACTTTAACTCCATAGTCTTTTAATTCTTGTTTAATTTCCTCATCCGTCATTTTACTAATAGGAATTGGCGTTACTTGTTCCATTTTTCCTCCTTAAGTAGGGTAGTCACCCAAGGGCTAACGCCCTTGGATGACAAGTAAAACTTTAAATTATACTGCAGTTGCACAAGTCCAAATAATTCCTAGCCGTTCTGGACGAAGTGCCATAAATCCATAATACCATTTGATAGAGTAGAATCCTACTTCACCATATGGATCATCCAAAGAAGCTATTTCTTTACCAGGCTTCTTATGGTTAATGGAAAATTTAACACTTTTTCCGTCAGTCTGGAAACCAATTGTAGTGAAAGCACCATCACCAACAACCAACATTGGATAGATGTCTGCACCGTTATCACCAGTACCTGCAGTATCAGAAGAAGCTGCACCACCGTTTTCGGTATGTTGCATTTCTGGTACTACAACAATTCGAAATTGATCAACACTACCAATTTCGCCATTTAAAATGTTACCGGCATCAGCATATTTTTCTACACCAACAAATCCGGAACCAACACCTGAACCAGAAATGTCAGTCATTTTACGTACTACAGGAATCAATTCTGATCCAATGTACATAACTCGACCACCATTAACAGTCTTAGTGTCAACCATTCGAGAACCAGAAATAATCTTTGTTTGCTTAGGAGTCTTATTATCATCCAAAGCAATAGATAGGTTCATTAAATCATTGTAAGTAACAACTTCATCAACGGCCAATTTCAATGCTGTTCTATTAGCGCCTGCGGTAGCTGTTGAACCAGCAAGAGCCGCACTAGCTCCAGAACAGAAATAAGAAGTACCATTAGCAGTTGCATTAGTAATAAGATCTGCCTGAAGCTCCGCTTCAGTCAGCTCATTAGCACCAACAAGAGCTTCCTCAGTAATATGAGACAACAAATCTGCATCAGAATCGAAATCCATTGATTCCTGAGTGTACTCTGTAAAGAATCCGCGTTTAAGTAGTTCCCCTTCAATCTGCGTACGGGTGAACCCAACACGGTTAACTCGACCACCGTTTTCACGGAGAGTCGGGATTTTAGATTTAATTGTACCGGTATCTTTAGAAGAACCGTACAAGTTTTGATCATTCAATCCAATCTCACCACCAGCACCAGCAGCGGTTACAGCAGCTGCTCTATTAGCAGCAGTAGAAGATTGAAGAACACCAGCAGAATTCCATGCTGAGTAAGTACCAGCAGTAAGAGCTGTACCTGCTGCATCCAATCCTTGATCACCGGTGTTTAATACATCAAGCAATGGAACATATACATCTTGCTTGATTTTTTTACCCATATGCTTCGGCATTGCACGAACATCTGCCAAAGGCATAAAGTACATGCGGTCTCGAACACTGATAAGCGCTTTTTTAAAATAATAATCAGTTCTTGCTTGTGCGCCTATGTCCGATGCAGTCCCACTAGCAGTACTAGACGGGGCATTATATGCATTTTCATTAGCCATAATATTTACTCAAGTTAATAGTGATAATTACGGTGTAGCATATTTCTTCATAAAGTCTTCATCTGATAGACCTAAAAAGTCATCAGTAGCAGGACCTTTTTTAGAAGAAACTTGCTTCACTGGCGCTGCTGCTTTTCGCTTTTTATTACGATCAGCATTAGCTTCTTGTTGTGGTACAGATTCATTTGATACATCAGAAGCTTTAGTACTATTATTACTAGGTATAACAAGCTTATTGTTTTTATACATATCTTCAGCTGTTAGTCGATACGCTTCTACATCAGGAATATTTTTAAATTTACCTAATACTTTTCCTTGCTGCATTTGCGCATGAACTTGGTCAAAGACACCACTAAGCATATGTTCATTAACTATAGAAATAATTTCAGGTTGATCAGAAATAGTAGTTCTACTTTCTGAATCCCATTCTTTAGTTAGAACATCGATAGTCCTAGTAAAAGTTTCCGTTTCCTTAATTTCATCAAGAATACGGTCCAAATTAAATTCTTTATCTGTAATAGAATAATTATTTGGTTGATAGTCTAATGCAGCTTCTTTGTCAATCTCTAAAGGGTCTACATTACTTTCTTGAATTAGCTTAGTAATTGCTTGAGGGTCTTTTTTAGATAGATCAATTAAATTATTTAATTTTGCTTCATCTAATAACTCATTATTTTCTAACATCTTAATAAGTTTTAAATTTGGCTTTAATTGAGACATCTTCTTCTGATAATTAGCACCCATTTGCATTAAACGGATAACATCATCAGGAGATTCAACCTTCATTTCAACACCATTGGCTTTGAAAGGTGCAGTAACCTTTTTGAAAGCACTTTCGTAATCAAACTCTGTTGTTTCCGGAGTATCCTCCTTTGTGTCAGTTGAGTCTGGCTTACTAGTATCAAGAGATTCTGTCGTATCACTACCAGCAAAAGGTTCAGGCTCCTTCGGAGTATCCTCCGTAGGTTGGCTTACTTCTTCTGTTACAGTTTCAACTTCAGTTTGCTCCTGTGCTTCACTACCCTCTTCTGTAGAGGGTTCTTCAACAGCATCAGTTTGATCTGATGCAGTAGTCTCTTCTTCAACTGCTGTTTCTTCAACAGTTTCTTCAGCTAAAAAATCATTAGGATCTTTAGCTAGAAATTCCTCGTCAGTTAAGCCTAATGCGGTATCTGTCATTTATTTAATCCTTCCGCTAATATTTCTTCACGAGTTTGTTCATGCTCTCCGAGAGCAGTATCCATTTCAGTTCCACGTCTCATAACTGATTCAAGAAAATTAGCTAAAGCTCCAATACCATATTGCATATTATCAATAAGTTTCATTTGATCAGCATTTAAATTAGAACTTTTTGCCATAACTAATCGAGCTGCTTCTTCTTTAAAATATCCTTCTTCAATAACTTCTTTAAAGTATTTACTATCCATTAATTTAACACAATGATCTCGGAGTTCACGCATACGTTGTGCAGCTGTAATTTGTATTTCAACTTGTTCTAATTCTGTGCTCATTAGTACCTACCTTATAATTTAGTTAATATAAACAACCTCTTAATGTTTATTTAACGATCAATTCCAGCATTGTCAACATTTATTTCAGCATCAAGCTGTCTATTATCTAAATTAACTTGCCTATCAAACTCTTTATTTTCTAAGTTTTGAGCATGTTTCTTATCGCTAGCTGCTGCTTCTCTTGTATCTTTATTTCCAGATTCTTTATCCACAAAATCAAGATCAGTAAGATCTGCTCCACTTTCCAGACCCCTTGCTTTAGCTTTCTCTGTCGCAGTTTTAGCAGTTTTAAGTTGAACATCAACAGCATTTTCTTGACCTTTAGCAGTTTCATTTTGCACTTGAGCTTGTAGTAATGCCATTTCAAGTTGAGCTTTCTGCTGAGCTATTGGATCAGGCTGTGGTTGATATTCCGTAATACGTTTAGCTAAATCTGGCATTTTACGTAATTTAGCTATATCCGCTAGTATCATTTGACTCATTGCAGGAGGCATAGTGTTACCCATAGTTTGTAACATAAATGCTAATTCACTTCCTTTTTGTTCATCAGCTTCTGCCGTAGAAATATTAAGTTTAATATCATATTTACCGCCTAAATCATTTCTGTTAATAGCTACAAAGTCTTCATTAGTAATTCTAATAATTTCTTCATCTTCAAGAAATTCAGCATTCATAGAAATAACTTTACGCCCAATTTGATTTAATCCATTCGACAGTCTACGAAGAATTCCTAATTCTCTTTTAGATGTAGCATCAAGTGCTGATCTAATACCAGTAGCTGTAGTACCTAGCGCCTGCCCAGATATTCCCTGAGTAAATGCTTTAACTCCTGTTAATGCTTCAGCATCATTGTTCTGCATATTAAGTACTTCTAATGCAGACCGTGGTATTTCTGGGTAAACTTCCATATGAAATGCTTGACGAGGATCTACGTTAGCATTAAATTTATAATCATCTCCGCGTTCAAACTTACGCGCATTAGTAACATCTAAAGCATCTTTACGAATACCTTGCTGTCCGCTAGCACTACGTCCAATAATATCAATAATTCCTCGAGTAACAGCACCTACTATTTTTTGATTGTCTTCAATAAGAGCTGCATCTGGTTCTCCATAAATATTTTTACGTCTAGGTAAATATTGAACTAATACAAATGGAATTTTTTTATCGGGAAATGGATTCTCTTCCATTCTAATAAGTGTGTCTCCTATCCAGGTAGCTACAAATGATTTAACTTCACCAGTGTCATCTATATCCCAATATCCCCAGTATTCTCTAGCGATAACTTTTTTACGAGCCTTATCTTTAAAAGTAAATGAAGTATCGTCAGTATTAACCTCATGATCAGGCTCTGCTAATACTGAAGCACTTTCAAAATTAATATCATCTAAATTTTTATAGCGCCCATCTTTTTTAAGTTCAGATAGTGACGTTTCAAAACTATAAATTGCAAAGCTAGCTTTTTCTAGATCACCATCACAAGTTGGATCGACAATTATATTGTTATAATCACAAACTGTTAATACTGGTTGATTCTTAATCGTAACTGTTTTAATTTTTGATTTTTGTCCAACTTTTACTTCTTGCATAACTGGTTGACCAGTTTGAGGGTCCATAGCAGGTTGTCCTGTTTGTGGATCAAGGACCATTTGCATTTCCATTATATCTTCATAGACTTTACGTTTACCCTCTTCAAACTCCCATCCAACACGTACTATAACAGTTCCTTCATCAACAGCTGTTCTAATATATTCATCAACAAATACAACTTTATCCATACGACAATTAAGTTGATAATTTAAAAGCATACCATTTTGTACGGCAAATTCTTTGTCTTCAAATGTTTGTGGGGAAGTGTTAAATAAATCATCAGTAGAAAGGAAAGGTTCAGATAGAGCAGCATAACGCCATTCTGCTTGTTTACGTGCTAATTTTGGTACTAATTTAGAACGTCCACGTTTAGCATTAATAGTTTGTTCACCATTGAGTACACGAAGCCAGGTATCAACTTCTTGAGTATGCACATCATGAGCTACCTTAGCTGATTCATAATCTTGTTTAAGATCACCTAAAGTTGGTGGATTTTCCCAATCAACTAGATCACTAACATCAACTGCAGTTGTTTTGTTTTCATCTAAGTTTGATTCAGCCATTATTTATGTCCCTGCTTCTTCTAAATGTTTTTCATATTGACTGTATTTGCTTTTAAGGTAGTTATCCACCTTATAAAACTTAAGCCCATCTATCGTATCATAATACGTTAAGTAATTGTCAAACATAGAATGTTCACCTTCTAATTGAATAGAACAATAAATGTCATCTGCTTGTACAATCTCAGATACAAAATACGTCCAAACTTTTGCAAAATCTAATCTAGCTTCAACACTATCTACTACTATAAGCCCAGCTATCATATATCCATTCATCGACTTATTAAAGTTATAAAATAAAACTGCTTCCCCTTCTTGTATTAAGCTAGTATGTGCGAATATCATGAATCAGTGCCCCCAAAGTAGTTACCTTTATAGTTTCCTTTATTTATTGTTGCATCAACTTCTGCATATGAATATGTTTTTGTTGCTTCTACTGTAACAAATTCTTTAATAGCACGGACTGTAAAATCTCTTTTTTTAACAAAATCTTTCATGATTTGTTCAGGAATCCCAAATAAATGAACTATCCAAATAAAAAAGACTGTCATACTTAAACTATCTAATTCGTCTAAATTTAATTTATCATTAATAGAATTAAGAGGAGTGTACTCATCTTCGTCTAGATCTATACGACATAAAGAGTTAATAACTTTTAAAAATTCTGTATCTGTAAAATTAAAATTATCTGATGCCATAGTGTTGAATAGTTTAGCATTAGCGTGTATAGTCACGCAACCTATTCTAATGGAGGATGCATTATGGTAAAAGTAGAATTAACAGATAAATTAGCAAAACAATTGAAAATAAGAAAAAGTAAAGCCCATAAAATAGTTAATGCCGTTTTAGAGGAGATTAAACAAGGAATAATAAAAGACGGTATAGTAACATTACGAGGCTTTGGATCTTTTCGAGCTCGTATGAAAGTAAAACGTTTAGGACGTAATCCAAAAACAGGCGAATCAGCTATTATTTCAGCAAGACGAGTTCCGTCTTTTAAAGCATCAAAGCTATTAAAAAATAGAATTAACGGATAAGTTTATGGTTTACAAGGTTAAAGTCTTTAAGCCAGATAAAGACGGTAATCTAGTACTAGAAAAAGTACTACCAGCAGAAGATGTTTCTAAGATACATTGGACTAAGTTTAATAGAGATAATAAGTATCAAATTGATTTTAAAGGAGATACTACACCTACATACCACAGACTTGGGGCTGATCCAAAACAATGTGCGGAAGAAGGTTGTACTGAAATGGTTGATGACCCGAGAACATTAACTTGCTCAAAGAAGTGTAAACTCAATAGGTTACGTAGAAAAAATAGAGAAGCAAGAGCACGTCAACGAGCTAGACAAACTAAAAAGGAGTAGTCATGGGAGATTTAACTGCTAATTTTAATCGATCAGAGTATGCTTGCAAATGTGGCTGCGGTAGAGACAATATTAACGAAGAATTAGCTAATAAGGTTCAACTAGTACGGGATAAATTAAAACGCGGTATTCAGATTAATAGCGGGATTAGATGCGAAAAACACAATGGTAATATAGGAGCCAGTGCTTCAAGCAGTCATGTCGATGGCTGGGCTGCAGACCTAGGCTACACCGGTTCTAGACAACGATTTGAACTTATTACAGTATGTGCGCAAGTGTTTGATAGAATAGGAATTGCAAAAACTTTTATTCATGTAGATGTAGATCCAACTAAAACAGCAGAAGTAATTTGGCTATATTCTTAATGTATTCTTGACATTACTACAATATAAGCAATTACTAAACTAGTAACAATAATAGATACTCCACCAAAAATCCAAAGAAATATTTTCATTTTGTTTTAGTCATAGCGG
>TARA_R110002020_G_scaffold113518_13_pt1 | contig 27702 bp, 23 predicted proteins | sample TARA_R110002020 | Tara Oceans TARA_R110002020 (sample SAMEA4396489) | marine metagenome | biome: Westerlies Biome; feature: [MES] marine water layer (ENVO:01000295) within the mesopelagic zone...; material: water (ENVO:00002006), including particulate matter (ENVO:01000060)...
CCGACTATCTGGTCTACGGGCTGGTCCGGGGCGAGCGGCCGAGCAGCCTGATCGACTTCGCCGGGGGCATGGCGGGGCCGCAGGTGTCCACCTTCCGCCCGCAGGACGTGCTGGTGACGATCGCCTTTCCACCCTACTCCCAGCCCGTCGTCGACCTGGTAATGGACGCCCACGTGTCGGGACGGCGCATCCTGGCCATCACCGACGGCGAGGACAGCCCGCTTGCGCGCTTCTCCGAGACGGTGCTGCTCGTCCCTTCCGACACCGCCAGCCGGATGCAGCCGATCTCGGCCCCGATCGCTCTGGTCCATGCGCTGATCACCGCCGTCACCAACGACTGACGCCTCGCCACGGGAGGAGACGAACCGCATCCTGGCCGCAGTCCCACTGGCCGCCTTCGAGTCCGGTCACTCCCTAGCCAAAGCCGGTGACCGGTCGACAACTGCGGCGCGGTGGTCGAACTGCGGCGTCCAACCCAGCTTCTGGGCAGCCCGGCGGATATCGAAAAGCGGCGCGAACGGCGCGGTCTCGTAGAGCCCGGTATCGATCCGGTCCGGAAGCCGGCCGAAGACCTCCCGCATCCGATCGAGCGTCGGCGTCGGCTGCAACGTCGAAGGCGCGGCGAGCCAAAAGGCATCGAAGCCCGCCCACGGCACCGCCTCGGCCAACCGGAAGGCTTCGGCGACGTCGCGCGGATCGACATGGTGCCAGAACGGTCCACCCCCTGCCGCAACATGGCCGCCGGCGCACGGGCCGGAATAGGCATCCGGAGCGGCGTGGCGCGCCCGCACCTCGCCCATCATGCCCTGGAAAAGGATGAAGACCGGGCGCAACGCCAGCACCTCCAGTCCCCGCAAGGCGTAGCTCCGCCCCGCCTCCTCGGCCATTAGCTTGGAGAGGCCGTATGGGTCGGCGGGTCGGAGCGGATGGTCTTCCGGAACAGGGACCTGTTGCGGACACCAGACGTGATCCCTCCATACCGTGTTTCCCAGCACGCTGTCGGTGGAGCACAGGACCACCCGGCGAACGCCGGCCCTCAGCGCCGCCTCGAGCACCGTCCAGGTCCCAAGAGCGTTGCGCTCGACGATCTCGCGGGGGCTTCCGGCTGTGATGTTCGCGGCGGCCGCCACGTGCATGACGCTATCGGCGCCGCGGAACGCCGTTGCAACCGCATCGAGGTCGAGGATCGAAGTGACGACGTGCTCGCGGCCGGAGGCCGCAGGCCGGACGTCCAGGCCCACCGTATCTGCCCCACCCTCGAACGCATCGGCAACGTACCCGCCCAGCAGGCCGGCTGCCCCGGTGACGACCACTCGCCTCACTGCGGGTGCTCGGCGATGTGACAGGCGGCCAGATAGCCGAAGGTCAGCGCCGGTCCGAGCGTGATGCCCGGCCCGGGATAGTAGCCGCGCATAATCGACTGCTTGTCGTTTCCGACGGCGTAGAGACCCGGGATCGCCCGACCCTCGCCGTCGAGCACCCGGCAATCGAGATCCGTCTTCAGTCCGGCAGCGGTACCGAGATCGCTCAGCACCAGCTCGATGGCGTGGAACGGCGGCTTGATCAGTGGCGCCAGGCACGGATTGGGTCCGACTTCCGCGTCGCCGAGATAGCGGGAGTAGATGTCTTCACCCCGCGCAAACTCCGTGTCCGTGCCGGCTTCCGCATCGGCGTTGAACCGCTCCATCGTTGCGGCGAAACCGGCCGCGTCGATACCGATCTTGCGGGCCAAGCCCGGCAGGCTGTCGGCGGACACCAGATATCCCGCGTCCTGATAGGGACGGAGATTCCGCGTGAAAGGAATGATGGCGCCAAGGCCGTACTTCAACAGAAAGGTGCTGTCGCACACGATCCAGGCCGGCAGGTTCCCCTCGCCCAGCAAGGCCTCGCCGAAGCGGTGATAGGAGATGGCTTCGCTGGTGAAGCGGCGGCCCGCTCTGTTCACCACCAGCGAGCCGGGCTTGCCCCGGTCGGTGACCGTGTGCGGATAGACGACGGTACGGCCATCGGAGCGCCGATAGATGGACGCCGGGCTCCAGTAAGCGTTGTTGGCCTGGTCGGTGACCACGCGGCCTCCGATCGCCTCGCCAAGATCCAGCCCGTCGCCGGTGCTTCCCGGCGCGAAGGGGCTTGCCTTGCTTGTCTGTGGCGGTAGCCAGGCCGCACGCTTGTTACTGCTGTGGGAGAACCCGCCAGTTGCGATGACGACGGCGCGTCTCGCCTCGATCGTGCGCACGCCGGATGCGTCCGAGACGCGCAGTCCGCTGACCCAATCCCCGTCCGCGACGATCTCGATCGGACAGCAGTCGGTGAGGATGGTCACGTCGCGGTCGAGGAGCGACTTCAGGAGCTGGCCGGCGAGTGCGTTGCCGAGCACCAGACGCGAGCCCCGATGGTGCCTCAGGCGCTGCAGGCCGTAGCCCGCGACGAGTCGCGCCACCCGCACGAAAGATCGCGGCGAACGGAACGCATTGCGGAAATGCGGGAGATCCTCGCGAGCGACCATCATGCCGCCGAAGATGGTGAACTCTGGGATCGGCGGCCGGAGCTTCGGGAACCATTTGCCGAGCGTCGCGGCATCGAAAGCCTCCGGTTCCAGCACCCGCATGCCATCGCGCGCGCCCTCGAACTCCGGATAGTAGTCGGGGTAGAAGCGCACCGGCTTCAGCCGGACGGCCGTGTGCTCCTCCAGAAAGGCGACGGCCTCCGGACCTTTTTCCACGAAGCGAACCCGCTCGTCCCGACCGTCTTCGATCGGAATGGCCTGATCGAGATAGCGGATCATCTCGTCCGGATCGTCGGCCCGGCCCGCCTCCGCCATCTTGGCGTTGTTCGGAATGTAGACCATGCCGCCGGAGAAGCTGGTGTTGCCGCCAACGAACTCGGTCTTTTCCACGACGGCGACGCTCAGCCCCTTGGCGGCGGCCGTGGCGGCGAGCGTCATGCCGGCCGCGCCAGCCCCGACGACCACGACGTCGTACGCCTCACTTGCCATCGGTCCGCCCTCCGCTCCAACGCTGCGGGTTCGCCCGCATCCAGTCGGCGAACGCTGCCACGCCGGCGTCGAGATCGTGCGCCGGGCGGAACCCGAAGTCCTCCGCCATGCGCGTGCAGCCGAGCGGCCCGCGCATGACCGTGGTGTCAGTCCACGGCACCGTCCCGGGCCCAACCTCGATCGTCGCATCGGGGACGGCCCGCCGGACCGCCTCGGCGACGTCGAAGGTCGTGTAGTTGCGGCCCGAGCCGAGATGATAGGTGTCGAAAGCCAGCTTCTCAGCTGTCCACATGGCGAGGAGGCCCGCCGCACAATCCGGAACGAAGGTGAAGCTCGCTGCAAAATCTCCGCCCGACGGGTCCCGGATGGCTTCGCCGGAGAGCGCGCGCCGCAGGAAGTCCGGGATCGGCCCGCGCGGCCCGTCGTAGGCCCGCGGCACCAGCGGCGGTCCGTAGATCCAGGAGATCCGGACCGTCGCTGCGGAGAGCGCGTAGGTCGATGCGTAGACGCCGACCATCATTTCAGACGACCGTTTGCTCACCGCGTAGAGCGACTTCGGCGTCGGTACCGTGGGCTCCGCTACCGGCGTGATAGCATCGGGGAGCGACTGGAACACGGAGCCCGTGGAGACGAACACGAAGCGTCGCCAGTTCAGCCTGCGCGCGGTCTCGAGCATCAGCCCGGTGGCGACCACATTGCTCTGGAAGGCCTTCAGCGGCTGCGGAATCGCGAGCACGTCGTTGGGCACAGCCGCGGTGTGAATGCAGCCCTCGATGTCGTGCTCCGCGGCAAGCATTGTGAGCGCGAAGGGATCGGCCAGGTCGCATTGCGCCCAGGTCACGTCCGACCCCAACGCCTCGGCATCGGCCTCGCGGAAGGTCGACATGTACTGTGCGACCACCGGGATTCCCCGCGATGCCGCCTGCCGCGCGGTCTCGTAGCCCACATGCCCCATCGCACCGGTTATGAGCAGCTTACCCATGGGCCGCCCCTCCCGTCTCCGTGGCTCTGATGGCCCGGCGTTCGGCGTCCAGCGTCGCGGCAAGACCCGCTTCGATGTCGAAGCGCGGCCGATAGCCGAATGCCGCCGTGGCGCGGCTGCAATCGAGCGCGCCCTTGCGCGGCATGATCACCCGGTCAGCGTGGCGATAGGGGCCCTCCCCGATGGTGATCGGCGGGGCCTCCGGATCAAGGCGCGCCAGAACCTCCGCGATCTCCTTCAGCGAAGGGCAGGAATTGCTGGCCACATGATAGGCGTCGTGCGCGTGAGTGCTGCAGTCGAGCACCGCCAGAACGCCGTCGACGGCGTCGTCGATATAGGTGTGGTCGATCCGATCCGACGCGCCGGCAGGGACGTGCAGCGGTGTTCGCCGGGCCACGGCACGGATCATGCTCAGTGGCGCCCGGTCCCGGGGGAAGTCCGGCCCGTAGACCCAAGAGGTGCGGACGTTGATGCAGTCGAGACCATGGGTCTCGCGATAGCTGCGGCCGAGCTGTTCCACCGCGACCTTGCTGATGCCGTAGGCGTGTAGCGGGTTCTGAGGATGGGTCTCGTCGATCCGGTCGGCCTCAAACGCGCCGTAAATTTCCTCCGAGGAGATGTGAACCACGCGCTCGCACCCGTGCCTGGCCATCGCTTCGAATAGGTTGATCGAACCCTCCAGATTGACCTGAAAGAGACGCCTCGGATCAGCGAGCGAGGCCAGCACGCCGACCACCGCCGCACAGTGGATCACGGCCCGCGGCCGGTGTGCCCGGAAAGCCGCGTCCACCGCATCGGCATCGCGCATGTCCGCGTTCACCACTGCCAGGCCCGCATGATCGGCAGCAATCCGTTCGAGCGACGCACAGCTGGCGGCTTCGAGCGCGACGACCAGGTCGCCCCGCTCTATCAAGCGCCGCGTCAGGGCAAGGCCGAGAAATCCGCCGGCGCCCGTTACCAGGATGGGTCTCATCAGTTGGTTTCCCCACATCGCCCTCCTGCCGGTCCGTCTCCGACGAAAGAGGGCCGTCCAACGTGTTGTTCTTGCTGCCGCATCGGCAGTTCCGGCGACCGTTCCGGCAGTGACCCTACAGATTGAAGAGGACCAGCCGCTCTTCGGTCATGTCGCGGATGGCGTAGCGCGGACCTTCGCGCCCCAGGCCGCTGTCCTTCACGCCACCGTAGGCAAGCTGGTCGGTCCGCCAGGTGGACGTGCCGTTGATGATGACGCCGCCCGTGCGCAGATGACGCGCAAGATAAAGGGCGCGCTGGGTGCTGTCGGTGTAGACACCGCACTGCAGACCAAACCTGCTCTCCGTCACCGCGCGGATGGGTTCCTCCAGGTCGTCATAGGCGTAGAGGCTCGCCACGGGCCCGAAGACCTCGTCGCAGACGACCTTCATATCGCCGGTTACGTCGGTCAGCAGCGTCGGCTCGTAGGCCGCACCGTGGCGCGTTCCGCCGGCGAGGATCGTCGCTCCACCCGCTTCAGCTTCCGCGACCCAGCTCTCCACGCGCTTCGCGGCCGCCTCGTCCACGAGGGTCCCCACATCGGTGTCCCTGGAGAGCGGATCGCCGAGCCTCAGAGCTTTCATATGTTCGGCGACCATCTCGCCCAGCGCCGGCGCCAGTGCGCGCGGGACGAAGACGGTCTGCACCGAAATGCAGCTCTGGCCGGCAAGCCGCGAGGCGTTGCGGGCAAGCACGGGCGCAATGGCCTCGAGATCGGCATCCTCGCAGACGATCGTCTGCCCTGCCCCGCCGAGTTCCAGCGTCACCGGCCGCAGCCCGGCCCGGGCGCGGATCTCCGCGCCGACCCGGGACGATCCGGTGAAGGTCAGCATGTCCACGCCGGTGTCGGCGACGAGTGCCTGCCCGGTCGCCCCGTCGCCATGCACCAGCTGGATGAACTGCCTGGGCAGACCGGCGTCGAACAGCAGTTCCACCAGCCGGTGAACCACCAGCGGGCACTGCTGCGGCGGCTTGATGACCACCGCGTTGCCGGCCGCGATCGCCGGACCGAGCTTGTGGCAGGCCAGGTTCACCGGGGCGTTGAACGGCGTGATGGCGCCAACCACGCCGACGGGAAAGCGCATCAGGAAGGCCATCTTGCCGTGGCCCATGGCGCTGCCGTCGAGCGGCACGTGGCTGCCCTCGATGCGGATCGCCTCCTCGCCCGACAGGCCGAGCGTGTCGGTGGTGCGCTTGACCTCGCCTTCGGCATCGACGAGCGCCTTGCCGGTCTCGCGCGCCATGATCTCGCCGATCTCGGCCGCCCGATCGACCACCAGCGCCGCGGCGCGCTTCAGGATCGCCGCGCGCTCGTAGGCGGGCATGCGGGCGACGTCGGGGGCGGCGGCGCGGGCCGCGCGGACGGCGGCCGCGACGTCCTCCGCGCTGCCGGTCGGCGCGGTCGCCACCAGATCGCCGCGATAGGGATCGCGGCTTTCGAAGCGGTTGCCGCCATCGACCGTCTGGCCCCCGATGATATGGGTGAGCTGTACGTCGGTCATCCTGTCCTCCTCACACCGGGCTCCACGGCGACCCGAACGCCGGCTCCGGCGCCGGCATCGGCGGCAGTTGCCACGATCCCGTCGACGGCGGCTTGACGCCCGGGTCCACCTCCAGATCGATCAGGCAGGGCTTGCCGGATGCCACTGCCCGCTTCAGGGCGTCGCGGAAATCGCCGGACCGGCTGACCTTGACGCCATCCACGCCGTGGGCCCGGGCGAGCGCCGCGAAGTCGGGATTGTAGGGCTCCGCGTTCGGCCCGTGGGTGAAGCTGGTGCCGATCTCGCGGCCGCCGAAGGTACCCTGCTGCAGGTCGCGGATCGCCCCCCAGGCGTAGTTGTTCCAGACCACCCAGATTGCCGGAATGTTGTACTCGACCGCCGTGCACAGCACGTGCGGCGTCATGGTGAAGCCGCCATCGCCGACCACCGCGATGCACGGCCGGTCCGGCGCGGCGAGCTTGGCGCCCAGCACCCCGGACACGCCGAAGCCCATGGCCGAATAGCCCCAGGTGTTCAGCATGCTCTGCGGCCGCCGGCACTCCCAGAACTGCATGAACCAGTTGTGGTGGGAGCCGGAGTCGGGAACCAGGATGGTGTCGTCCGGGGCCACCTGCCGGATGTCCGCCACCACCCGTTCGGGCCGCATCGGCGCCGTGTCGATCTCGAAGTTGGGGGCGATGAACGCGTCCCACTCCGCCCGCCATCCCGCGATCCGCGACAGCCATTCGCGGGTGCCCTCGTGCCGCGAGACGCCCCTGCGCTCGATCTCGGCCAGGAGCTGGCGCAGGAACGTGCGCGCGTCGGCCTGGATGCCGATGTGGGGCTCGTAGTTGCGGCCGATCTCGGAGGGGTCGATGTCGACATGGATCAGCGTCGTCGGCGGAATGTTCCACGAATAGCCCTGTTTCCAGGACGAGGCCGAGCGGTCGTCGAAGCGTGCGCCCACGACAAGCAGCACGTCGGCATGCCGGCCAGCCTGGTTGGCCGTGTAGGTGCCGTTGCGGCCGATGAAGCCGAGCGCCAGCGGGTCGGTCATGTCGAGCGTGCCCATGCCGTTGGGCGAGGCAACCTGCGGGATCTGCAGGCGCCGCTGCAGCTCCGTCAGCTCCGCCCCCGCCTCCGACAGCGTCACGCCGTGCCCCACGAACAAGAGCGGAGCGGCGGCGCCGAGCAGCAGGTCCACCACCGCCGCGACGGCCTCAAGCGAGCCGCCCGGCCGGTTGTCCACGCCCGCGCGGTCCATCGGTTCGGCCGTCATCTCCGCCTCTTCCTGGAAGAGGTTGTAGGGGACATCGAGGTTGACCGGTCCCGGCCGTCCGGAAGTCAGCAGGTTCGTGGCCTGGCGCAGCGCCAGCGGCAGCATCTCCACCCGGGTCGGCTGGAACGAGCGCTTCACGAAGGGCCGCACGGCCTCCGGAAAGCTCGCCTGGTTGTGCATGTAGGTTTCCTGGAACGGCGCCCGGTTGAACTGCGACGTCGGCACGTTCGCGGTGATGGCCAGGAACGCCGAGCTGTCCGCCTGGGCGCAGGCGAGCGCCATCGGGATGTTGGCCGAGCCCGGACCGCACGAGGTCAGCGTCGCCACCGGCTGGTGCGACACCCGGTAGTAGGCGTCCGCCATGTGGCCGGCGGTCTGCTCGTGCCGCGGCGACACCAGGGTGATCTGGTCGCGCCGGTCGAACAGGGCGTCCAGCATCCCGACATTGCCGTGCCCGCAGATGCCGAACACGTAGGGCATGCCGGAGCGGATCAGGTGATCGGCGATGAGGTCGCCACCCTTGGTCTTGGTCATCGTGACCCCAACTCCCGTACGGTCGTGGCGCGTGAACTCAGTCGGGTGCGTGCGAGGCGGCGGACCGCCGTGACCGGCGTCGCCACACGAGCGCGATGACCGGACTGACCCAGATGAGAATGGTGAGGGTGCCGAGACCGGCCGCCAGCGGCCGGCCGAAGAAGGCGGTGAGGTCGCCGCGCTGGGCGATCATGCCCTGCATGAAATTCTGTTCGAGCAGGCCGCCGATCACCATGCCGAGGATGAGCGGCGCTACCGGGAAGTCGTTCTCCTGCATGAAGAACGACGCGACGCCGGCGACCAGGGCGATGATCACGCCCATCATGGAGTTGTTGATCGCGTAAGCGCCGACGATGGCGAACAGGAGCACGATCGGCATCAGCACCGTGTTCGACACCCGCAGGAGCTGGCTCGCCAGGCGGATCGCCACGTAGCCGACGGGGATCAGGAACAGGTTGGCGATGAAGAACGAGATAAAGATCGAGTAGACCAGCGGCGCGTTCTCCACGAACACCATGGGACCTGGCTCCAGGCCCTTGAGGAACAGGACGCCGATGACGATTGCGGTGACGGAATCGCCAGGAATGCCGAACACCAGCGACGGCACCCAGGTCGCCGACGTGGCTGCGTTGTTGGAGGCAGAGGCCGCGACGATGCCTTCGGGGTGGCCGGTTCCGAACTTCTCCGGCGTCTTCGACGAGCGGCGCGCCAGGCTGTAGGACACCCAGGCGGCGATGTCGGAGCCCGCCCCCGGGATCGCCCCGATCAGCGTACCGATGGCGGAGCCGGTGGCCACCTTGCCGCGATACCGCCAGATGGTGCGGAACGCTCCGGCGAAATCGATCCGCTGCACCCGCCCCTGGCGGCTGTCGCCGCGCGGCGGATGGATCAGGCTCCTCAGCACCTCGGCGACGGCGAAGACGCCGATCATCACCGGGATGAAGTTGATCCCCTCCATCAGCGCGATGGTGCCGAAGGTGAAGCGCGCGCTGCCGGAGATCATGTCCAGGCCGACGGTCGCGAGCAGCAGGCCGATAGCCAGCGAGATCAGCCCCTTGGCGGGGTTCTCGGCGGAGACCAGCGCCGCGGCGCTCAGCCCGATCGCGGCCAGCCAGAAATATTCGTAGTACTGGAACTCCAGCGCGAAATCGGCGAGCACCGGCGCGAGGAAGGTCAGCGCAAGTGTCCCCACGAGCCCGCCGAGCACCGAGCACAGGAGCGAGATCCACAGCGCCGTCCCGCCCTCGCCCTTGAGGGTCATCTCGTGCGCTTCCTCGGCGTAGGCCGCGGACGCCGGCATCCCGGGGATGCGCAGCAGCGCGCCGGGCAGGTCGCCCGCGAAGATCGCCATCGCCACGGCGGTTGCGATCGCTGCGAGCGCCGCCACCGGCGTCATGAAGAAGGTGATCGGCAAGAGCAGCGCCACCGCGACGGTGGCCGAGATGCCCGGCATGGCGCCGGCAAAGATGCCGAAGACGCAGGCGCCCAGGATCACCAGGATGACGTCGACCTGGAAGACGAGGTGGAAGGCGGCGACGACGTTTTCCATGTCAGGCCACCAGCAGCCGTTCGAGGACGCCGTGCGGAAGCGGCACCCTGAGGGTCTGGGCGAAGAGCATATAGATGAGGACGGTGACGACCGCCGCGATGCCGGCGCTGGAGCCGAGCCGGGTGGTGCCGCGGGTGACCGCCAGCACGGTGGTGAGCATCAGGAAGGCGGCCAGCATGAAGCCGAGCACGTCGGCGGCCAGAAGATAGAAGACAACCCCGCCGACGACGGCGGCGAACAGGATGTAGCTGCGCGGCTGGCGGGCCCAGTCGGAGAGTTGCAGCCAGGGCTGGCGGGCGGTGGATCGCAGGCCGCTGACGATCAGGATGACGCCGCCGAGGCCCATCAGCACGGCGATCAGGCGCGGGAACAGATCCGGCCCGTACGCAACCCCGCGCATGGCTGGAAAGGTGCCGGCATGGACAAAGGTTAGAATGGCCAGCACCAGGAAGATGGCGCCGGATATCGCGTCGTTGACCTTCACGACCAGACTCCCGGATGACGCTTCAGACGAAGGGGCCGGGCGCCCAGGTGCAGCGCCCAGCCCTACCGACCCCGTTAGGGGTCAGATCATCCCGGCGGCCTTCATGACCTCGCAGATCGCCTTGTCTTCGGAGGCGTGGAACGCCTTGGCGTCGTCGGAGTCCATCCAGGTGAGCGCGAAGCCCCGATCCTTCATGAAGCTGGAGAAGCCCTCGCTCTCGAACGCGGTGCGCACGGCGTCGGTCAGGGTGGCGCGCACGTCATCGGGCAGGTTCGCGGGCGCGCCGATCATGCGCCAGGTCTGGGACGTCCAGTCGACGCCTTCCTCCGCCACCGTCGGCACGTCGGGCAGCGGCGCGAACCGCTCGGCGCCCATGGTGGCGAGCGGCTTCACCTTGCCGGCCTTGACCAGCGGCGCCGCGGTGGAGAGCGGCGGGGTGACGAAGTCGACCGCACCGGACGCCACGTCCTGCAGCGACGGACCGCCGCCCTGGGACGGCACCCAGGTCACCCGGTCGGGCTCGATGCCCGCCTGCACCAGCAGGCCGGCCCAGGCGAGGTGATAGATGCTGCCGGTGCCGCTACCCGACGCGGTGTAGGTGCCAGGCGGGTTGTCCTTGATCGCCTGCAGCGCCTCGCCCAGCGTGTTGAACTCCGAATCCGCCTTCACGCTGACGGCGGCCGGCTCGACGTTGATCAGCGCGATGTGGGTGAACTTATCGGCCGACAGGTCGGTGGTGCCCTGGCAGACGAGTTGGCTGAGATCGACGTTGATCGTGCCGATCGTGTAGCCGTCGGGCTTGGCCGACGCCATTGCCGTATGGCCGACGATGCCGGAGCCGCCGGTCCGGTTGACCACGTTCACCGGCTGGCCGAGCGGCTTCTCCATTTCCGAGGCGAGCGAGCGGGCCACGATGTCGGTGCCGCCGCCGGCACCCCACGGGACGATCATGGTGATCGGCCGGGTCGGATAGTCTTCAGCGATTGCCGGCGCGGACGACGCGAGCGCCACCAGCGCTCCCGCCACGAGTCCCTTCCAGGCTGCGTTCCGGGTCATGATTTCGGTTCCTCCCCTGCGGTCCCCTTTGGGGCCCAGTGTTGTCGCGGCGGCCTGTCCGGCTGCCTGATCGACCCTTAGGCGGCCCGGATCGGCGAAGTCAAACGCATTCTCACAATATTTTCTGTGTTTTTCACAATGAGAGATAAAAAGCGCAATCCGACCCTCTAGAGTGCTCCATTCGGAGTAGAATAGGATGTGGGCGAGATCACCATCGCCAGCAGAAGGCTACTTTCCGAGCCCTCCGCCCGGCGTGCCTGGGAGCTGCCAGAGGATCAGATACTGGGCCTTTCCGGCACATCTGAACCACAAACCGGGAGCCCAAGCCAGCCAAACAGAGAAGACTACCACCGCTTGCCGGTTGCGCTTCTCATATTATGCATCTAGGAAAAACAATATGAGATACGGAGGGTACCGGGATGCCGACAGCAAGCGCCGATCGCGAGGAAGGCCGGATCCAGTCCCTGGAACGCGGCTTCCACGTTCTGGAGCAGGTCGCCCGGCATAAAGACGGAGCCACCCTCTCCGAGCTGAGCCGGTCCCTCGGGCTTCACACCAGCACGCTCTATCACCTGACCCGGACGCTGGTCGCGCTCGGCTATCTTCGGGTCGGTCCGGACGACAAGCGGTACCGGATGGGCCGCGCCATCTTCCAGCTCGCCTCCGCCTGCCGCTCCGAAACGGAGCTCTGCGCCATTGTCGAGCCGCATCTCAAGCGCCTCGCCGAGGCGACCGGCGAGGCGACCCATTTCGCCATCTGGGAGCGCGAGCGTGCCTTGATCCTGACCCGGCACGAAGGTCCAAACGCGCTTCAGATCACCGAGCGGGCCGGCACCCTGCGGCCTGTCTACTGCACGGCCATCGGCAAGGTCCTGCTTTCGGGCCTCCCGAAAGACGCGTTCGAGCGCCAAGTGGCAGGCATCGAGTTCGAGCCCATCACGCCGAACACGCTGCGCGACGCCCAGACCCTGGGCCTTCAGATCGAGCGCGCCCGCCGCGACGGCGTCGCCTACGACGACTGCGAGTTCAATGGCGAGGTCCGGTGCATGGCCGCTGCCGTGCGCGACTATCGCGGCCGGATCTTCGGCGCCATCGGCTTTTCGGGCCCGGTCTGGCGGATGTCGCTGGCCGGCATGGGCGACTATATCGCCGTCACGCGCTCCATCGCGGCGGAAGTATCGGAGGAACTCGGCTTCCGGCCCGCCGCCGTGGAGACCGACGCCGACACCGGCAAAACCAGCAATCGGAGGAATCATGTCTGAACGGGCGCTCGCCGGAAAGGTCGCGGTCGTCACCGGCGCGAGCAAGGGGATCGGAGCGGCAATCGCCCGCCGTCTCGCCGCCGACGGCTGCGATGTGGCGCTTGTGGCGCGATCGCCGGAGGCGATGACTCGTGCAGCCACGGATATCGAGCGGGAAACAGGCGTCCGAGCCGTGACGATCGGCGCGGACCTCTCCAGCACGGCCGGATGCCTCGACGCGGCACGGCAGGCCCTGGAGAGGTTCGGCGGCGTCGACATTCTGGTCAATTGCGCAGGCGCGACCAGGGCCGGGGCCTTCCCTGCCCAGCCGGACGAGGACTGGGTCGAGGGATTCGCGCTGAAGTTCTTCGGGGCCGTCCGATTGACCCGGGCCCTGTGGCCGAGTCTGGCCGAACGCAAGGGCACCGTCGTGAACATCGGCGGGGCTGCGGCCTACACGCCGGGCGCGGGCTTCATGGTCGGCGGGGCTGTGAACGCGGCGCTTGCCCACTTCAGCAAGGCGCTGTCCAAGCAGGGCCTCGTCGACGACGTCAACGTCAACATCATCCATCCCGGAATGACCGAGACGGACCGGCTCGAACAGCTCATCCGCCAGGAAGCGGCGGCCGAGGGCGTGGCGGAGAGTGAGATCCGGCGCCGCAACGAGGCCAAGGCCGGCATCCGCCGGCTCGGGCGGCCGGAGGACATCGCCGAAACGGTCGCCTTCCTGTGCTCTCCCGCCGCGCGCCACATTCAAGGCGTCGGCTTCCCGGTCGACGGCGGATCGACCCCGGGGATTTGAGTAGCCGATACAATTTTCAAGGCGGGTCGGCTGGTAGGCTCGAATGCCAGGCTGGATTTCCACCTCGTAGCTGGAGCCGGGTAGGAAGGTTCAGGTCGCCGGAGACGGTTACCGTACCGGTTGGGCTGCGGGGCGCGATGCTCCCGCCGGAATGTACCGTCGTAAGCCCCACCGTGCCCGTGCCGGCGTGTCGGTCGCCGGAGACCGGAAGCAACGTGCCGCTAACGGTGTTGCGGCCGAGCGTCAATTGCCGGTGAGCGTCACGTGGCCGCCGCCGGCGTAGAGAAGATCCCCGGCGCCGGTTATCGCGTCGCCATACGAGTTTTCGAACGCCTGATTGAAGACGAGAGAAGTACCGGCACGACCATCAGATTGCCGGTTAACAGCACCGTCGTGGAAGCCACCTGGCTGCCGTGGATCGACCAGGTTTGAGCTAAACTCAACACTCCGGAGTCGCCGATGCGCTACCTGCCAAGCTTCCGCGCGCTCAGATGCTTTGAGGTCTGCGCCCGCACCGGGACGCTGTCGGCGGCCGCCCGGGAGCTAAATGTGACGCCGGGCGCCATCAGCCGTCAGATCACCGCGCTGGAGGATCAGCTGGGCGTGCCCCTCATGCATCGCCACCACCATGGCGTGACCCTGAACGCCCGCGGTCGCCAGCTCGCGACCCGTCTCCAGTCCGCGTTCGCCGCCATTGGAGAGGCCGTGGACGAGGCGGTGGTCGAGCCCGAGGATTCGACCCTGACCGTCAACCTTTTCCCGACGTTCGCGATCCAGTGGCTGATGCCTCGGCTTCCGGCCTTCTATGCCGTCGTCCCGGACGTCGACATCCGGATCCGGCCATCGCTGCAGGCCCGTCCGCTCGACCGGAAGGAAATCGACGTCGCGCTCTCCATCGGCGATCCCGGCGACAAGTCGCTGGTCTCGCGCTACATCTTCGAGCGCCGCTTCACGCCGGTGTGCAGCCCCACGACGCTGGAGCGAACCAGCCCGCTGACCCCTGCGGCGCTGGAGAAGCTGCAGATCTTCTTTTCCGACATGCATATCCAGCAATGGCGCATGTGGGCCGAGGCGACCGGCTTGGGCGACCTCGATCCGGGCAGCCATGGCGTGCGATTCGAGAACTCCTCGCTGGCCTACCAGGCCGCGCGCGAAGGGTTCGGCTTCGCCATCGGTCAGCCGACGCTGCTACGCAACGATCTGGAGGCCGGACGCCTGGTCGCGCCGTTCGCGGAGATCGTCAGGGCCGACAAGCCTTATGCTCTCGTCTGTCGCAAGGCCGACGCGGACAAGCCCATAGTCAAGCGCTTCATGGACTGGCTGATCGAGGAAGCCGAGCGCTCCGCGCGCGAGGAGGACGGCGCCTATGACGAGATGCGCCTGATGCCGGCGAGCGATATCCGGTGAGGGCTGCCGCGGGCGCGGCGGGAGGTCGTGACCTCCCTGCCCTCAATCCGCGCCGTCTTCCTGCCTGAGGGCATCGATCAGGCAAGCGGCGTCGTCGGCGCTGGAAACGCCGGACAGCACCAGCTGATCGAGCCCGGCCGAGCGATAGGCCCCCATGCGGGCCCGAACCTGGTCCGGCCGGCCGCTGGCGGCATGCCGTGCCACGATCTCGTCGGTGAGCAGCGCTTCCACGGCCTGCCAGTCCTCATCGGCGAAGGACCGGGCCAGCGCGTCCTGATCGAGGCTCGAACCGCCGAGCTCGATGTTGCGGGCGTGGTGCGGCCCCCTGAGAATGAAGCCGAGGGTTCGCTTCAGACGGGCGTGCGCGGCCGCCTCCTCGTCGGCCACGGCGGCATAGAGAAGGCCGGTCTTCCGGACCGTGCGGCCGCTCTTCGCTTCGCCGGCGGCCACCCTCTCGAGACACTCGCGAATGAACGGCACCGAAGCGGCCGCGCTGATGAGCACGCCGTCGGCGACCTCACCGGCGAGCTCCAGCATCTTCGGGCCCGAAGCCGCAAGCGCGATCGGCGCCTGGCACGAACCGGAGGCCAGCCGACGGCCGTTGACGGAGAAGATCGCACCGTCGTGCGCGACGGTTTCACCAGCAAAGAGCGCCCGGGTGACGGCGATCGCCTCGCGCAATGTCGACAGAGGCTTGGGGGCCTCGACCCCCGCCGCCTGAAGGTCCCGGGGTGCTCCAACGCCCAGGCAGAGCGTGACCCGGCCCGGAAACATCTCGTCGAGTGTCGCGGCCGCCATCGCCGCATAGACCGGATGCACGGTGTAGGGGCTCATCGCCATGAGCGCGACCGACAGCGAGCGGCTCGCCGAGAGGATTGCCGCGGCCCGCGCGATCGGCTCGCGCTGGAAGAGGTGGCTCGCCAGCCAGACCGTCTCGACGCCTTGCCGTTCCATCGCGGCGATCATCGCCATCGTTTCCGGCCAGGATTCGCTGCCCTCCAGACTGATGTCGATCATCGTCCCATATCCTCTCTCATTCCTCGCACGGCGCCAAGCGATCCGGCACGCGCCAGGTCCGGCTGCCAAACGCCCCGGCTGTGCCGCCCTTCACTCAGCCCGCCGTACGGCCAAGTTCGTCGAGCAGATCGTCCAGGGTTTCTTCGGTGTGGATGGCCACGTCGGATACGTCCATCGGGCCTTCCTTCAACCCGCTCGACGTGAGGATCGCGACAACGGTTTCCCCGAGATCCTCGCCACGCGAGGCCGCCGCGGCCCCGGCTGCGAGCGCCGCGGTGCCGGAGATCTCCTGATAGATCCCGATGCGGGCCAGCCGGTCGCGCATGATCGCGAGTTCGTGCTCGGTGGCGGTCAGCGCCGAGCCCCCCGTCTCCCGCAACGCCACCACTCCCCGATAGCCTCCCACGGTGCAGGCGATGCCGGGGGCCGCCGACGGCGCGGGGTCGACCTCGACGGCCGCCGCGTTCGACCCGACCGCCCGTGCGAGCGGTCCGCGCACTTCCGGCTCGGCAGAGAACAGCCGCGGCATCCGGTCGGTCAGCCCAAGCAGGCGGAGCTCCCGGAACCCTTTGGCGACCCCGAACAGCAGCTCCGCATAGCCGGTCGGGATCAGCACGGAATCGGGGATCCTCCGCCCGAGCTGCAGGAACAGCTCGTAGGCGATCGTCTTGTAGCCTTCCGGGCCGTACGGGTTGCCCGTGTGGAAGCGGGTGAGATTGCTCGCCGGCATGAACCCCGCCTCGTCGACGATCCGGCGCAACGCCGCCCATCGGCGGTCGAACGGTGCCACCACGACGTGGGCGCCGAGCGCGGCGAGGAGGCGGCGGAAACTGGGCTGCGGCCCCTCGGAAATGACGACCACACAGGGCAGGCCCGCGCGCGCCGCGTAGGCCGCGGCCGCGGCCCCGTGATTGCCGGACGACGCAACGGCGATCCCGCGCGCGCCGGAGGCGACAGCGGCCGAGACCACGCAGAGATTGAGCCGGTCCTTGTGGCTCCAGGTCGGATTGCGGCTCTCGTCCTTGAGAAGCAGCGAGCCCTTGAGGCCGATCGCGTGCCCGAACTCGGCGGCTTCGAAGAGCGCCGTCCCGCCTTCGCCCAGCGTGAGGCCGGGGGCAAGCGGCGGCAGCAGCGGCGCCCAGCGCGCCAGCCCCGGCAGCGGGGCCTGGTCGAACATCGCCGGGTCGACACGCCCGTAGTCGTAGTCGACCTCGAGCGGATACTGCATCGCCTCCCCGGAGGTCGATGGGCAGCCGGACGTCAGGACAGGCAGCATTGGAAACAGCTGGCCGGGATCGCCAAGCGAGCGCTGGCCGAGAGCCAGGCTTTCTCCCGCGGTCGCGGGACCGGATGACGCGTCGCGCATGGTCAGGACACGACGTGGGGCATGACGTCTTCGGCGAACACCTGCATCTGGTCCATGAGCTCACCGACCGTGTCGGCGGCGAAGTAGAGGCCCAGCAGATGCGTCGCTCCGGCCGCCTCCAGCGCCTTGGCCTTCGCGATGACCTCATCGGCCGTGCCGACCAGGTTGATGTCCTCATGGCTGACGGCGCCCTGGTCCTTGAGCGTCGACTGGGACAGAGAGACCAGGTGCTTGTACATCTGGCTCTTGCGGAAGCGCTCGACGGCCTCCTCGTGCGTCTTGCCGATGTAGCAGACGAATTGCGGCGCGACTTCGATCGCGGCCGCATCCCGCCCCTTCTTGTCGGCAAGCTCCCTGAGCGTCGTCACGGCCCGCGCCAGCTTGCCGACTTCCACGCATGCCGGCAGCCACCCGTGCGCGAATTCCACCGTCCGGACAATGGCGTTGGGGTTGTTGCCGCCCACGTAGAGCGGCAGCGGGTCCTGCGCCGGCTTCGGGTACATTTCCACGTCGCGATACTTGTAGAACTCGCCGTCGAACGTAGCTGTCCGCTCGGTGAAGAGCTGGGTGAACGCCCGCAGGCTTTCTTCCACCATCCGCCCCCGATGGGCCTTCCAGCCGGGGTGCAGCGCCTCGAACTCCTCCCGGTACGCGCCGACGCCGACGCCGATCTCCAGCCGGCCACCGCTCAACTGGTCGATGGTGGCGATCTGCTTTGCGGTGACGACGATGTCGCGCCGCATCGGCATCACGAGCATCCCGGTCCCCATGCGGATGCGGGAGGTCTTCGCGGCGATGTAGGCGTATGTGGCGAGGATTTCCCAGAAGTTCGGAGGCGTCGCAAACTCCTCGCGCACATAGCGCTGGGTCGTCATGTGGTCGTTGCCCCAGACGGAGTCGTAGCCGAGTTCCTCCGCCCGCACGGCAATGGCGACCAGATCCTCCACCCGCGCAAACGGCACCGGATACATCATGCCTTCCATACCGGTCGGCAGTCCGACACTGACCTTCATGATGCGCGAATCCCTTCGTGAAACGACCGACCGATTAGCGTTCCTATTATAGAAACGCTGTTTCTCTTATCATTTTGGGCTTTGCCCCGGATGTCAACTCGCGACCGCGTTCATTCGCCGCCAAACCCGCCTGACCCGCAGCGCCGAAGGTACGCGGTCGGTCACGCCAAAGCGATCGGGAACCGTTGACAGACCCCCGGACCATATCTCTAAATGTCCATAATCGGAATGCTGTTTCTTTTATCGTAACACTCGGGGGCGTCATGCTGGTCAATACCGCTCGGTTTCGGAGCCGACTCGCGGAGGAAAGGCTCGACGGCATCGTCGCGGCAACAAGTGAGAACGTTCACTATCTGACCGGCATCGCCAGCGTGTCTCTGGCGATCCACCCCTATTTCGGCCAGGGCTACGCGGTGGCAACGGCTGAGGCGCCCGAAGCGCCGCGCTATGTCTGCAGCGTGGGGGAAGTCGACCAGGTTCTGGACGGCTTCGAGAGAATCGCTGGCGTCGAGACCTGCGGGACGTTTTTCCGGGAGGTTCCCGAGGGCACGGCGCTGACCGACGACGAGCGCCGGCTGCACGATCTGTCAGTGGTTCGCCCTGCACACAAGACGCCCGTGGATGCCCTTGCCGCGGCGATTAAAGCCGCCGGCCTCGCCCACGCGCGGGTAGGCCTCGATACCGACGGGCTGAAGCCGGGTGTCCGCGAACAGCTCGCGGCGCTGCTGCCCACGGCAACCTTCGTCGACGCCTCCAAGACGCTGGCGTTCGTGCGGCGCGTGAAAACGGCAGAGGAGATCCGCCGGATCCGCCGGTCGGCCGCGGCCGCCGAAAGCGCCATTCTCGCTGCCGCCTCGATCATGGAGGAGGGCGTCACCGAGCGCGAACTCATGCTGGCCTTCAACCGGGCGATCGCCTCGCAGGGCGGCTGGCCACGCCTGGCGATGATCCGCATCGGCCGCAACGGCGTCGGAGGTCAGATCCTGCCCGGAGCAACCCGGCTGTCGAAGGGCGACACCGTCTGGTTCGACGTGGGATGCGTGAAGGACGGCTACTGGTCGGACATCGCCCGCAACGTCGCCTTTGGCGAGCCCTCCGCGCGCAACAATGCGATCTATGCCGCCCTGAAGGCGGGTGAGGACGAGGCGATCCGCTCGGTGCGCCCGGGTCAACTGGCGCACGAGGTGTTCGACATGATGATGGACGCGACCCGGAACGCCGGGCTTCCCGGCTACCGTCGCCACCACGTCGGCCACGGCATCGGCGCGGAGATCTACGAACAGCCGATCCTGGCGCCCGGCAACGAGACGCCGATCGAGGCGGGAATGGTGCTCAACGTCGAGACGCCCTACTACGCCTTCGGCATCGGCGGGCTGCATGTCGAGGACCCCTTTGTCGTCGGCGAGGCCGGCGACAACACGCTCCTCACGACACTGACGCGGGACATGATTCTGATCGAGCCGTGAGGACTCAGTCCGATCGGCCGTCCAGGCGCCACCGGATCGCGGTCGCCGTCTCGTCGGCCAGGGTGCGGAGGCTGTCGATGTCGATGGCGCCGGAAGACAGCAGCATGATCGGAAAGCCGAGCGACAGGCCCCCGATCACCGCCCCGGTGAAGTCGCGCAGCGGGACGGCCACCGCGCCGACCTCCGCGAAATGCTCGCCGTAGTTGACCGCATAGCCGAGCCGCCGGATTTCCTCGACCTCCTTCCAGAGGTCCTTGGCAAAGGTGATGGTGCGCGGCGTGTTCTTCTTCAGCGGCACGGACTTGAGGAAGGCCTCGATGAACTCGTCATCCTGGGAAGCCAGCAGGATTTTGCCCATTCCGGTGCTGTAGAGCGCCGTGCGGCCGCCGGGCTGCATGGAGATCTTCAACGCCCCCCGCCCGTCCAGAACGGCGACATAGACAACGTCGAAATTGCTGAGGACCCCGAGATAGAAGCTGTGATCGAAGCGGTCGGAGAACTCCTCGAACACCCGCCTGGCGACGACCGGAAGCTTGTTCTGCTCCGAGTAGGTGGACGCGATCCGCATGATCTTCGGCCCGAGCCTGTAGAGGGACGTGGCCTGGTCCTGCTCGACGTAACCGAAAGCCTCCAGCGTCGTCAGAAGCCGGTGCATCGTGGTCGGATTGGTCTCCAGGGCACGCGCAAGTTCCCGCACCCCCCAATTCGGACGTGCCGCCGTGAACGCCTCCAGCGCGAGAAGCCCGCGGGCAAGGTTCAGGTTGGGCAGCGACCGTACGTCGACAAGGCCCGCGCCGTCCGTCTCGTGTTCCTGACCTGCCACTGGCATTCCCTCCGCGTTCCATTCGTCATCCCGCGCCACCGTCGGCCCCGACAGACAGCCCAGCCAATGAGCAGACCTCGCGCAGGGTTCCACCCAAGCGTGTCGACTGCATGCCCAACTCGCCCCTTGGCCAAAATTTATGCAATTGCCGAAACAACCTGCACAAGGCCGAATAAGGATTTCCAATCAAACTCTTAACCGAAAATTCCCCGTCGCTGCCTGCCGGGATCGCCCGAGCTTATGTTCCGAATATAGGAATAGTGTTACGAAAACTGATGCGCAAGCCGTTTTGGTGTGGTGTACTGGATCGTCGCTTTCTTAAGCCGGCCAAGGAAAGCCGAACGGCAACCGAATGCCGCGGTGAGGGGTCTGGTCGGAGAGAGCCGGAAATATTGGAGGGGTGAATGGACTGGATTAAAAGAGTTGGCCTGGCTGCTGCGGTGGCCGTGGGGGCAGGAACGATCGCGCAGGCTCAGGAGGCTCCGACGGCGGAGAACCCGATCGTCTGGCGCATGTCGAGCTATGCCGGCGAGACCTGGGGCCTCTGGCGCAACATGGTCATGCCGTTCGTCACTCGGGTCAACGAGATGTCCGAGGGACGCCTGATCATCAAGCCGTTCCCCGTCGACGTCCTGGCGCCCGCGACCCGCAATTACGAAGCGGTGCTCGACGGCACGGCGGACGCGGCGATGATCACCCCGCTGTATGTGGTCAACGAGGATCCGGCCAATTCGTTCTATGCCGGCCAGCCGGGCGGCATGGGCATCGAGACCATGCTGTTCTGGCTCTATGACGGCGGCGGACAGGACCTCCTGACCGAGTTCAAGCTGGAAACCCAGGGCCTCTACTCGCTCGTGGGCGGCATCGTCGGCACCGAGCTTTGGCACTCCCACCGCCCGGTCAATTCCGTCGAGGATCTCAAGGGCGCGAAGTTCCGGGCGGCCGGCGCGTGGTCGTCCATCCTCTCGGAATATTTCGAGGCGTCCCCGGTCTTCGTGACCGGTAGCGAGGTCTACACCATGCTCGAGCGCGGCGGCGTCGACATCGCCGAGTGGTCGGGCCCGGCTGACAATCTGGTCGCCGGCCTGCAGAATGCCGCCGAGTACATCATCTATCCGGGCGTCCATTTCCCGGCCGGCATCAACGAGTTCATCATCAAGAAGGAGACCTGGGAGGCCCTGCCGGAGGACCTGCAGGAGGTCGTGCGCGCGGCAGCCAAGCTCGCTGTCTTCGACAGCTATCTCCAGTCGGGCATGGATGACATCGTTGCCATGGACAAGCTGCGCGAGAGCAAGGCCGAGTTCCAGCCGCTTCCGCCCGAGGTGATCGCCGCGATCACCGAAGCCGGCCGCGACTGGGCCGAGACGAAGGCCGAGGAGCAGAGCGCCAAGGGCAACGAGTGGATGGCGAAGATCAGCGAGAGCTACTTCGCATTCCAGGACCGCTACGCGAACAACGCCGCGTTCAAGCACGTCGACCGGAACTAGGTCGCTTCCGATCCCGGCCGGCCGCGTGGCATTGCCATGCGGCCGGCTCTGCTATCCCGACAGGCCAACAGGAAGATCAATGCGCGTCATCGACGCCGTAACCTCGGCCATCGCCGCCCTCGCAGGCCTGCTCATCATCCTGCTGGTCGGCGTGATGGTCTTCGAAGTTGTGAGTCGCTACGTCTTCAACGCTCCCACCATCTGGGCAGCGGACATGACGTACATGCTGAATGGTGCCCTGTTCATGTTGGCCGCCGCCTACTGCCTCAAGGAGGACGGGCACGTCCGGATCGACTTTCTCACCGAACGCCTGCCCCGGCGTCTGCAAGGTCTGCTTGCCGCGGTGCTGATGGCCTGTCTGGCGCTGCCGACGTTCGGCGCCCTGTCCTATGTCGCCGTCGAGCGGGCGATGCGTTCGTACACACGCGGCGAGGTCGACCCGGTCAGCGCCTTCGCGCCGATCATCTGGCCGTTTCACGCCGCGATCGCCGTCGGCCTCTGTGTGCTGACCGCGCAGATCTTCGCCACCACCATTCGCTCCGCCCTGCTGGCCCGCCCCGATGAGTGACCCCCTCTTTGCCGCGCTGATGTTTCCGGCGCTGTTCGCGCTCATCCTGCTGGGCTTTCCGGTTGCGTTCAGCCTGATCGTCACCGCGTTCGGCTTCGCCATCCTTGCCTTCGGCGATCTGGCGCCGATCCAGCTCTACCGGTTCATCGAGCGGGTCGCGACGCAGCCGACCTTTGCCGCCGTCCCGCTGTTCATCTTCATGGGCGCCATGCTTGAGCGCTCGGGAATCGCGGAACGGCTTTTCGAGGCCATGCGCCTTCTGCTCGGCCGGCTGCCCGGTGGCCTGGCGCTTGCCGCCATCACCATGTGCGCGATCTTCGCCGCCGGCACCGGCATCGTGGGAGCCGTGGAGGTGATGGTCGGCATGATGGCGATCCCGGCCATGCGCCGCTACGGCTACGATCACGGGCTCATCTCCGGCACGATCTGCGCGGGCGGCTCGCTCGGCACCATGATCCCGCCGTCGATCGTCGTCGTGGTCTACGCGACCCAGGGGCAGCTCTCCATCGGCGACCTGTTCGCCGCGGTGATGATTCCGGGCATCATCATGGTGCTGATGTTCCTCGGCTACATCATGGTGCGCTGCCATCTTCGGCCGCAGGACGGCCCCCCGGTCAGCGCCGACGACGTACAGGTGCCGCTCGGCCAGAAGCTCTGGCTGGTCGTCACGGCCATCGCCCCGGCGATCGGACTGGTGATGACCGTGGTTGGCTCGATCATGGCCGGCATTGCCGCGCCCACCGAAGCGGCAGGCGTCGGTGCCGTCGGGACCATCCTGCTCACCCTTGCCTACCGGCGCTTCAGCGTCACCGTCGTGCTCCAGACGATCCGCTCGAGCCTGATCATCACGGCCATGGTCATGCTGATCGTCGTCGGCGGCACGATGTTCACCAGCATCTTCCAGATCAACGGCGGCCGGGAGCTGATCCAGAACGGCCTGACCCTGCTCAATCTCTCTCCGACCCAGACCGTCTTCCTGATCCTCGCCATCATCGCGCTGCTGGGATTCGTGCTCGACTGGATCTCGATCCTGCTGATCTGCGTGCCGATCTACGAGCCGCTGCTGCACCTGTCGGGCATCGATCCGATCTGGTTCGCCGTCATGGCGATCGTCACCATCCAGACGAGCTACCTGACCCCGCCGATGGCGCCGTCCCTGTTCTACCTGAAGAGCGTCGCCCCTCCGGAGATCACCTACCGGCAGATGTGCCTGGGCGTGGCGCCCTTCATCGGGTGCCAGCTCCTGGTGCTGTTGATCGTCTATCTGGTTCCGGCGACGGCAACCTGGCTTCCCGAAGTGCTCGTGCGATGATGATCGATCCCGGCACATTCCAGCGTCCCGCCCCTCGGAGGCCGTCATGAAGACCGACGGACAAGGGGTCGGCGCGTCCATCCTGCGGCGGGAAGACACGCGCTTCCTGCACGGCGCGGGGCGCTACGTCGCCGACTTCGACCTCCCCCGCATGCTGGACGTCGCCTTCGTTCGCTCGCCGATGGCCCATGCCCGGATCGCCGGCTTCGAGATCGATCCCGACGTGCGCGACGCGGTGTTCACCGCCGCCGACATGGATGCCGTCCAGCCGATCGTCCCGCCGTCCCGGCTGCCCGGGCACAGGATCCCGCCCTATCCCGCGATGGCGGACGGCAAGGCCCTTTTCGTCGGGCAGATTCTTGCCGCCTGCGTTGCCGGCAACCGTGCCTGCGCCGAGGATATCGCGGAGACCGTGGTCCCCGACCTGGAACCGCTCCCGGTCGTTGCCTCCACGGGAGCCGCTCTGGCAGCCGGCGCCCCGCTCGTCCACGAGGACTGGGGCACGAATCTTTCGGCCGAAACCCTGTTCGACAGCGGCATCGATGCAGCAGTCGCATCCGCTTCAGTGCACGTAAGCCGCCACCTGGACATGGCCCGTCAGGCCATGGTGCCACTGGAGGGAAAGGGTGTGGTCGCGGAATGGGATCACCGGCTCGACCAGCTGGTCGTCCATTCGTCCACCCAGTCGCCCCATCTCATCCGCAACGCACTCAGCACCTGTCTTGGCCTGGAGCAGCGCCGCATTCGCGTCATCGCGCCCGATGTCGGCGGCGGGTTCGGCTTCAAGGCCATCCTGCAGGCCGAGGAGGTGATCGTCTGCTGGCTGGCGATGCGGCTGCGGCGGCCCGTTCGCTGGCTGGAGGATCGCTTCGAGCACCTGACGGCCAGTGCGAACGCCCGTGAGCACAGCTACCGGATCGACGTCCACGCCGACGGGCGCGGCCGGATCCTGGCGCTTGACGCGGAGCTCACCACGGACGCCGGCGCGTTCTCCATCTGGCCGCATACCAACGCCTTCGACGCGATCCAGGCGAGCGGGATCCTGCCCGGCCCCTATCGGATTCCGCACTACCGCATCCGCACCCTTACGGTGGCCACCAACAAGCCGCCGCTGGCGCCGTATCGGGCAGTCGCGCGTCCAAGCGCCTGCTTCGCCATGGAAATGATCATGGACGCGCTGGCGCGCGAAGTGGGCCGTGACCCGGCGGACGTTCGTCTGGAAAACCTCGTGCCTGCGGATGCCATGCCCTACGCCGCGGTGACCGGAAAGATCTACGACACCGGCGACTATCCCGCCTGCCTGCAACGGGCCCGCGCGATGATCGAGGCGTCTACCGAAGACGGACCGCCGTCCCGCTGGCCGCGCCGGATTGGGATCGGCTACTCGATGTACACCGAGCACACCGCCGTCTCGACGGCGACGATCGCGCCGCTCGGGATCGAGATGCTGCCGGGCTACGAGCTGGCGGCGCTCCGGCTGGCGCCCGACGGCGGTCTGGAGATCCGTGTGGGCGTGCAGTCGCACGGCCAAGGCATGGAGACGACCCTCGCGCAGATTGTCAACGAGGTCCTCGGCATTGCGCTGGAGCGCATCTCGGTCATCCACGGCGACACCGGCCTTACCCCCTACTCGACCGGGACATATGCATCGCGCTCCGCCGTGATGACTGGTGGAGCGGTCGCCGATGCCTGCGACCGGCTGGCGAAACGCCTTCAGGCGATCGGCGCCCACCTGCTGCAGGCAAGCCCCGAAGAGATCGAAGTCGGCAACGGACAGATCGCCGGGCCGGTCGGCAGCCTGACGATCGAGGCGGCCGCCCGCACCTGGCATTTCCAGCCGCACGAACTGACGGACACCCTCCTCGCCGACGCGCTCGAGGTGACCGGCGCCTATCGTCCGGACGGTGACGGCTCGCCCTTCGCCTATGCGGCGCACGCGGCGAAGGTCGCCGTCGATCCCGAGCTCGGCACGATCGAATTGCTCGACTATGTCGTCGTCGACGACTGCGGCGTCCGCGTGAACCCCATGATCGTCGACGGCCAGGTCCTCGGCGGCGCCGTACAGGGCATCGGAACCGCGCTCTACGAGGAGTGCCCGTTCGACGAGGACGGCCAGCCGCTCCACACCACGTTCGGCGAGTATCTCGTTCCGTCCGCCGCCGAGATCCCCCTGATACGGCTCGATCACAGCGAGACCCCCGCCCCGATGACCCGCTTCGGGGTCAAGGGCGTCGGCGAAGGCGGGGCGATCGCCCCGCCGGCGGCCATCGCCAACGCCGTCAACGCGGCCCTTGCCCCGCTCGGCGCCGAGGTCCGCTCCGTTCCCGTCACCCCCCGACGCGTCCTCGCCGCGCTTGCCGAGGCGACGCCGAAGGAGGTTGGTCGGTGAAGGCGCCCGCGTTCGAGTACATGCGCCCGACGACCGTCTCCGAGGCGGCTGGCCTGCTCGCGGCCTCCGACGGGGACGCGCGCATCCTGTCGGGCGGCCAATCGCTCGTGCCGATGATGAACCTCCGCCTGGCCTATCCGTCCGCGCTGATCGACATCGCAAGGGTTGCGGAACTCGCCACCATCGATGACCGGAGCGAATCGGTCCTCGTCGGCGCGGCCGTCACCCACGCCCGGCTGGAAGACGGCGCGGCCGGCGATCACTGGAACGGCTTCCTTGCGCACGTGGCCCGGGAGATCGCCTATCGTGGGGTGCGCAACCGCGGCACCATCGGGGGAAGCATCGCCCACGCGGATCCCGCGGCGGACTGGCCGGTGGCACTTGCGGCGCTTGGCGCGTCTGTCGAGATCGCTGGCCCTTCGGCGCGCCGGTCCGTTGCCGTCGAGGATTTCGTGCTGGGAATGTTCGAGACCGGTCTGGAGCCCGACGAGTTGGTCGTCGGAGTGACGATCCCGAAGCTGAGCCGCGACGCACGATGGTCCTACTTCAAGGTCCGCCGGAAGGCCGGTGCCTTCGCGGATGCCCTCGCGGCCGTCGTGGTCGATCGTGAGCGCGGTACGGCGCGGGTGGCGGTGGGCGGTGTCGCAACCGGCCTCAGGCGGATCGACACGCTCGAGTGCTGCCTGCTCGACGGAGCTGACCAGGCCACGACCGGAGATCGCATCGAGGCCGCCCTTGCCGCCATCAACCCCGACATGGACGCCTTCCACTCCCGCCTGCACAAGGTGTCCCTGTCCCGAGCCCTTCAGGAGGCGCTCACATGACGCCGCTCGTGCTGACGGTGAACGGGGACCCCGTGGAATGCGAGGTCGAGCCCCGCACCAGCCTCGCCGACTTCCTGCGCGGGACGCTTCACCTGAAGGGTACCCACCTGGGATGTGAACAGGGCGCGTGCGGAGCCTGTACCGTCCATCTGGACGGCGTGCCGATTCGCTCCTGCATCACCTTCGCGGTCTCCTGCGACGGCGCCGACGTGCGCACGATCGAAGCTCCCGAAGATGCGCTCACGGCGGCTCTTCGTCAGGCTTTTCGCGAAGAACACGCGCTGCAGTGCGGCTATTGCACGCCTGGAATGATCATGACGGCACGCGATATCGTCGCGCGCCTTGATACTCCCGACACGGACGAGATACGGCGCGAGCTGGCCGGCTGCATCTGTCGGTGCACCGGCTATCGCGGCATTGTTCGCGCCATTGCCCGGGTGATCTCGGACAAGCAGACGCAGGAATAGGCAGCTGCCGCCCATCGCCCGGCGCGACTTGTCGCGCCACGGCGTGCGAAAGGCCTCAATGAAGAAAGGCGACATGCGATGACCACAAACCAATTCACCCTGTCGATCGTCGGCGGGAGCGGCGCGCTGGGCGGCGGGCTGGCGCTGCG
>TARA_R110002020_G_scaffold421577_1_pt1 | contig 27658 bp, 20 predicted proteins | sample TARA_R110002020 | Tara Oceans TARA_R110002020 (sample SAMEA4396489) | marine metagenome | biome: Westerlies Biome; feature: [MES] marine water layer (ENVO:01000295) within the mesopelagic zone...; material: water (ENVO:00002006), including particulate matter (ENVO:01000060) such...
CAACTTCCTGCCTCCAACTAACTATCCATCTCTATCTTGCTGGCACTTAATCTTCGTTTCCGAATGATGCTCTTGGGCCAGCGCTGGTTAACAATTACATCCTTAAACACCGGGTTAAAATCCGGCGCTACAAAGTTGTCACCCCTCTGGGGTTTTCACACTATCCAACCGCCCACCGCCCACCGCCATCTGATAGCTTTCTCCTGACTGCCCCTAACTTCATCATTCATCATTCGATATTCATCATTCGAACTTCTCGACATCCAAACACCATTCTCCCCTTCAGGGGTAGGGGGGCACACCCAACACCGGGCATCTTCTCACCCAATTTTAAATTTTAAATTCATTCATTTTAAATTCTAAATTCCCTCCCAACTTCCCTGCTTCCCAACTTCCAACCTCCCATTCATTTTAAATTTCTAATTCTCAAATTTTAAATTCTTCAACCCCCACACCGCCACACCAATACACACTACATTAATAATAAAATGCTCCGCCCATCCCAGACTCTCTAAAATCCCCGCACAATTACAGGGAACCCTCGGGAAAGCCCCCACCCAGATCAGTCCCACATAAGTGAGAAATACAGTAAGCAGTAGAATGCTTCCCATATATCCCCACCAACGCGTTACCGAAAAGAGCAGGAGCAGGGCGAGTAGCAACTCAGTGATCGGAATTGCAAATGCCAGGATTTCTGCCAGCTCCGCAGGGAATGTTTGGTTATGGAACGCGTTTCTACTAGCTCCAAATCGGATCAGCTTATCAAATCCCGTGTAGGTCCAAATTAATACAAGAACCAATTGTGGAGTATAGCTGACTAGTCTTTTCATGGCCGATAATTTCTTAACATATTCATAAGCTTTTTTGCGTTTTTTCCGATTCTGGGACGAATCGCAAATATTTATAGACTTTGGGTCGAAAAATGTCACTTTTAAAAAGGAGAAAACTATCCATAGGTTAGGAATTAAACCCTAACTAAGGGTTTATTAATTCATGTAAAAACTTCAAACGGGGGTTCGTTTATTAGCCGTAAGAGAAATCTCTGTTTAACCTCTTCATAACACATCTTCCAAAGGAAGTTTTGCTTTGTGCTTATTTTTAAGCTTGGTAGCATGGTCAATTGAATATTAAGAAATAAAAAACTGACTAAATATTTTTTTATTAGAAATTATTTCTAATTTAGTTTTATTAAGGCCTTTTTTAGTTTATCCCGGGAGTGCTTAGGTGGGTGTTGGCAACGATGATTTTGCCATGCCATTGTTATCTATTTGCTGAACATTCAATGATACTTACAGAAAGAAGAATCATCTATGCTCAGGATATCATGGTTTTGACCGGAAGGAGTAGATCGTACGCATATTATTGTATGAAAAGAGTGAGGGAGCATTACGGAAAATTGAAGCATCAACTGATTACTTTTCAGGAGTTTGCTGACTTTCATGGTATCCCCGTCAGTGATCTGGGGTTTTCTCTGATCTTAAGGAATAAAATCAATTAAAAACGGGTTCCATCTTTGATGAAACCCGCTTAGATTGGGATTGTCCCACCGGAATGACGATCCGGTAAATGCATAAAATGCTGAAATAAAATAGACATGTTTTTAAACCAGGCTACTTGCAATAAGCCTGTACCGATTGCTGTTACAATTCTTCCTGAAAATTAGATCCGCGTTATTGTCGTGATGCATTCACGGAAAATACTTCCTGTGACACGATTTTTCTGTGGACCTCTTGATGATGGTCTGTTTACCTGAGTGTGGCCTGCCCGCAAGTCAAGCTGACTCATTTCTTTTTCTTTGATCATAAATTGGATTTTAATAAAATCGAGCCTGACGGATATCTCCATAATGTGAGAGTATTGTTTGACCATGCCGGATTTTATAGGTCTGATTAAAATATTATATACACATGAAAAGTATATTCAGTCCGCCTGAAATTCAGTTTTCTGGGACTAACGCCCGGATAAAGTGGATCAACGATAAAATGAAGCCATTTTTAAAAAATCCTATTCTAATAATAGTGGGCTTATGGGGTTTCTATGCATTACTTGATGGATTTACCACATATCTTTTTAAATTACCAACCCCAGGTGTGTTTTTTGCCATCATCACTGCAGTCATTGGTTTTTTAAGTTCCTGCCTGTATTTCTTTTGGCTTTTTCCATCTCTTTTATATTCAAAAAAACCACTGAATGGTATAGTGTTCTCTCTATGCGGAGTTTGCTTGTTATCTTTTCTAAGGTATTTTTTGCTCCTCCTTGTTGGGGTAGAAGCCCATCCGCCGTTAGATTTTGCAGTGTATGAGCTGATGAGACAATGGGTGTTTTTAGTAATAACCTTTACCGTGTGGGGCTTTTATGCACTGATTAGGGCACTTCAGGAAAAACAAAGAACCGAAATCAGCTTTGACAAACTAAAAATTGTCCATAACAAAGGGCAGCTAAGTCCGCATTTCACACTTAATCTTATTGGCGATATTTCCGCCAAATCACTAAAATATTCACCTGAACTCTTTGATGATATCAATCACTTCATCACCATCCTTCGCTACGCATACATTGATACAGAAAAATTCAATCCCCTTTCCGCCGAAGTAGAAGCAATACTTTCATACCTCCATGGACAAAAATTAAGATTTAAGGATACTATTTGTATTCAGGACAATATCGATAAGGATTTGCTACACTTAGATGGCATCTATATGCCAAAGTTGCTTTTGATCACGCTCATCGAAAATGTATTCAAACATGGCGTTTTTCAGGATCCTGACTATCCTGTATCAATTGAAGCTAAGATGATGGTGGCTCATAATGGTATTTCTGTTTTTCATTTTTCAACACAAAATAAATCCAACAAAGGATTAAAGCTCGCCAAGAGTGAATTTGGCATCGAAACAGTCCGCAATCTCTTGGATTATTATTTTGAAAATGCTTCCCTCAGGACAAATATGAGTCAAAATATTTATTCTCTTAACCTTACCATTCCCTATGAAAAACCAAATCAAACTTGGCCTAATAGATGATGAATCCCTGGCTCTAGATAGACTCAATTATTTTATATCCGGTATACCGGGATATCATGTTGAATTTGCAGAGACTAATCCCTTGGATGGACTTCGATTGGCAAGTCAGAAAATATGTGATATTTTGATCACTGATGTACAGATGGAAAAACTGAATGGTCTCCTGATTTCCGAGCAAATGGAAGAACTGGGAGTTCCTGTGATCCTATGTACGGCGCACGAGGAATTTGCAATTCCAGGCATCGATCTATCTGTGGCAGGATATTTAGTAAAGCCGGTGAATTTCTTAAAGCTGAAAAAACTACTGGAAAAAGTATCCAGAAAACAAAACCTCTTAAAAGAAACTCCTCATGAAAAGTCCAAGGACTACTTTCTGGTGGAGGACTATGCTAGCTTTGGCTACACTAAAGTTGCTTTTTCCAGCCTTTATTATGTGGAACAGAAACAAAACTATTCGCTTTTTCATGCTCCTCCTAATATATACAAACAGCGCTCAACCCTGCAGTCCGTAGAGATCATGCTTCCTGAACTGACTTTTGTGAGAGTACAGAAATCCTTTCTGGTCAATATTACCAAACTCGAAAAAATTCTACACAAAGAGATTATTTTGGATAATGGAATAGTTATTCCATTAGGCGATTCTTATAAAGACCAACTTTTGAATGCTTACAAACTATTTAACCGACCGTAAATTGCTTTACCTAACCTTTTGTACAAACCATAGATTACTTTCCGTTCATACTCATTTGTATCTCTTATAAACATTCGATTACAGCACATGTGAAGATGGTTTGGGATAAGACGCATCAATTCTTCATCTTGTTCTGTTGAGATTTTTGAGAACTCCGGTAAGAAAATTTCAATAGCGTAAGTAGTCACATATTCGGTAGAAGAATAGTCAGCTTTATTTAATTCCTTTCGGTCTGCTACTGGGATTTCCTTAATCAGCCTTTGGAAATAGTGAAAAAACATTTCTTTTCTTCCGGTCATTTCAATGAGTTGATAGTAAGACCCACATACCCAATTTTGGCGTGCAGGTAAATCCCAAGTTAGCATTGGGGGAATTTTCTTTTGTTCATTGCCCAGAAGTCCCAATTCGGATTCCAGATGAAAAACTGTTTCAGAAGTGATAATACCTTTCTGGGATAGGTTGTATTTTTCATACTCAGGATAATATGGTACTGAGTCAACCGTAGTTACCCATCCAGTTTCCATCAGGCTATAATTTAATTCTGCAGTTAAGGCCTGTTTATTTGCTTCATTTGTGGGCAGTAATCGAAGCCTGATTTCAGTTTTTGGTGTGTTGTAACATAAAAAGTACCATTTCTGGATATGGTGTTGTTGTTTAAAGCTTTTTAGTATAGATGGAAATGGCTTGAGCAATAGCGGCAGTACACCCTCTTGCTTTATACTGATGCGTAAATAAATCCAATTATCATCGATACCACTGATGCGATTCAGAGAATTAACTTTCTGAACTATACGATCCTTCCCTTTCCAGGAAAAAATTAATTGTGGGTAAAGGGGCTCTCCTGATTTATTTTTAAAAGGCGAAAGATCCTTCCAAGGACATTCAAATACCGAGACTTCCTTTAACTTATTTAGTTCTTCCCATAGTATATCGATTTCAGGAGGATAATCCCAGTTAAGAATCAGTTCCCGATCCAGATAGCCTGCGAGTAAAGGACAGGGGATTTTGGACTCTGTAAGAAATTGATAAAGTTTACGTTTGTCAGCAAAATTTTTTGAGTGCAAAATCCACTTTCTTCCCTGAAGAATAATCCCTTTCCAAGTTAATCTTGGGGTGTAATTGCTGTTCAGGAAAGAAGGATTGTGGTACGGAATAAACCGCTGCTGGTCCTGATTGCCGATTTCCCAGAATAGCCTGGAAAGCGTATGGGAAATTTGGGTAGGATTAAGGGGGTGTTGTGCCACCGGTAGAACTTCCTTGTCAAGTTTTTGGCTATAGAGTTTCAAGCGATTCCCGCTGATTCCTATGAGCAGGTCATCCACTCCCAAATAGTTTTCCTGAACGCCATTTCCAAAGGGATATATGCTATATAGAAAGGCATTTTCATGACTGCAAATTTGGTTTGATTTTAAAGTTTCGAATAGAATTATGTCAGCATATATGGCTGGTTCTGACAATCCTTCCACTTTGCTTACAACCAATTTTTTGATCTCCGGATCAAAACTAAAACGGCCTGAATAGGCAAAAGGGCGATTGCATACAATATTTTCCACATAAAGGTTTGTTTCTCCCAGCAGTTTGAAGGCTATTTGTAGGTTGTGCAGATCTGTGTTTTTAGATTTATAACAATTACTTAGGTCAAATTCTTCTGCATTCCCCCATAACCTAGAAAGAATATCACCAGATCGATAATCATCCCTTTCATATGTCATAGCTTCACTATCGGAGTGTCTGATGAAATCCTGTCTATGAGCTAGAAGCGAAAGAGGTACAAAACGATCATCGAATGTATAGCTAAACCAAGACTTGAAATCCCTTAAGAATTCACTCTCTACAGGAGTAAAAAGATTACCGATTTCGGAAATCAGATTCTCTATTTTTTTCTGGACAATGCGATTTACTTTAATTCCGGAAATTATTCTTATATCTCTTCCTTGGCTTTCGGAATGAGGTTTAAATTCAGGGAAATTTTCAGGAATAATAAATCCGGATTCTAGCAGCATTTTCCAGATGTCTGTTACTTGATTTTTGTTTTTAGACTTGAAAAATTGTTGAAAGGCAGAGAAATCAAGCTGTTTTGATTGCTCAAAATAGTCCAGAAGTATAAGTATAAGTGGGTTTTTATCAAGGTAGCTAATCCTCCATCCCTCTTCTTGGTTGCAGTAAGTCCAGAATTGTACCTGTTCAGCATACATCTTTAATCCAGGTGCGGTTTTGTATTTAATAGAGATCAGGGGTTTACCTCCAAATTTCTTAAAGCAATGGTTTTCAATTTCCCGATATGCTAGTTTACCTGCTTGGTTGTTTTCTCCCCAAATACCGGTACCAACACCAGCCCATAACCCAAATGGGGTGGATCGGTATCTGCCTCTCAAAAGGTACTTATGAATTTTTGATTGCGTTGAGTAGCAAAGCGTATCGAACTCCTTTTTCTCTATTTTCTGATATAAGGAATCCGAGGAAAGTCTTATAGCCTTTTTAATCCAATTCCAATTTTTACGAATTTCTCTCTTGTCTTTAGGATCGAAGTTCACTAAGTGCATTCTGTATAAAAAATCCATGGCTTTTTACCTTCCTAATTCATAAAAACCGGATGAAAAGTCTCAACTCTGGGATATACACTTACACAGAGGGAGCATTGACGAAATCAATGCTTTTTTGGTGGGGATGACTTTGGGTTCACAAATCTAATTAAGCAAAATGTTTAGAGACTAAGCTGCTAATTTAATACGCAGTATAAGTCATTTATTAGTTCATAGAATACAGTGTTTCACAAAGAATCCACAAAATCCACAGAATCCAAGGGGTATTGGGATCAGAATAACTAAAAGATAAGATTAGGGGACTTAAAACATTTTTCCACAGGTAGGATGGGAGATAGCAACCCTAACAGTAAGTTATTTCCTCACCTACCATTATCAACATTATATCATGACAAAGAAAAGATGCATAGTCTATCCTAAAGATGTTCAGATCATCACAGGAAGGAGTGAGCGCTACGGACAGCAGCTACTTCAGAAAATCAGGGTTTACCATAATAAAAAGCCTCATCAATATGTCACGGTGCATGAATTTTCGGATTTCTCAGGTATTCCTCCCGAAGATGTCAGCGAATATCTGTATTAGAAAAGACAGGGTAAACATAGATGAAATACAATTTTAACTATAGCTGTAGTAAATCCTGAGTAAATATTCAGTCAGGGTTCCTCCCAGTCTTCTTCCACATTGCTTCCGCCTTGGTCTTAGTGAAGTAGAAGCAGATAGGGTCAAAGTTGAGGGGAAATAGTGAGTAAAGTCAAATCTGAATTTACATCCTATAATCTTCCAAAATAGTAACCAAGTAATGAGGTGTTCATTTTAAAAATCAAAAATCATGGGAATAATACACAGTAGCATGTTAGGAAGAATAAGTGGCTCTATGGGCAATTTGGTCTTTTACCAGTTGAACGGGAAAACGGTTGTCAGACAAAAGCCAGGCCCAAGAAAAAAGCCTTCTACTGAAAGGCAGCTCTACCAGCAAAAGGCTTTTAGCATAGGCCAAAAATTCGTTACTCCTCTTAGGCATGCATTGAATTTTACCATGAATAATAAGGGCACAAGTTTTGAGTCAGGTACGACCCGGACGTTAAGCTGGGTTATTAAAAATGCTATCCTCCCTGAGGAAAAAATACCGGTTCTTTGGCCCGAACGCGTAAAAATATCTAAAGGATGGCTGGTGGGATTGGAAGAGGGGATTGCAGTTCGGGAGGGAGATTCTATAAGAATTTCTTGGCGTCCAAATGCTTGGCAAGGATCAGGAAGAGATGAAGATAGGTTGTTTGTCATAGCATACGCACCCGGATCAAAGAGAGTCCATACTTTATATGAGGGTAATTATAGAAAGGCCGGAACGCAGTTACTTGAGCTACCATGGAGCGAATATGAAATTGGACTTGTTTATATTTATGCTGCCTTTTATTCTCAGGAGGGCTTTGTCCGTGAGTTTTCGGATTCTATTTGTCTAGGTAAAGTTTAAGAATTTATGCTCTTCATTATTTGGATTATTACCTGGTCAATGAAAGTAAATTCTGGTTAGTGAAGTAAGAGGAGTAATGACCTTTTTTAGTTTAGTTAGGATGAATTTACGCTATAATCTTAAGTAAAAGTTGATTTCCATTTAGGTAAGGGCGAATCATCATTCGCTCTTTTTTTTCGTTCAATAGTAATATTTAGCAACAGGATTTGGTTTGAATTATCACCACAAACCGAAAAAAGCGCACCTAAGAAAGTTCTTCTCAAACTTGCGAACAGACCGCACATTCAATTGATAACCAATGTGATAAAGCTGAATTTTCCTGCATGTTACACTTAAAACCCATATACATATGGCAAAACAAGCAGGAGTAATTACACTAAACGGAAAAGTAGGAAGACTCTCTTTCTACAAAACCAAAGACGGGTACCTCGCCCGTGAAAAAGGAGGAGTAAGCAAGAGCCGTATCATGAACGATGCTCGCTTTGCCCGAACCCGGGAGAATCTGAAGGAGTTCGCCGACAATGCTACCTCGGCAAAGCTTTTTAGGGATGCCCTAAGACCGGTTATCGCCAAGATTGGAGACAGAAGATTGAACCTGAGAATTACCCAGGTGATGATGAAAGTCCTGCAGTCGGATCTGGTCAATAACCGTGGTGAACGAATGGTAAGAGCAGGGGACTGGAGTCTGCTGAAGGACATGGAGCTGAATGCTGCAAGCTCTCTGGGAAGTACTCTCTTTCTGGAGATTACCTACACAGATTCTCCAACTGCATGGGGAGTAAGCATCCCGGCATTTGTGCCAAAGGACTTTGTTGCGCTTCCAAGGGGAGCATCCCACCTGAGAATTACCGCTACGGGAGTGGGGTTGGATTTCGCAACGGGAGGAAGATCAGTGCAGACCAGTGTATCAGGTCTGCTACCTGTAATTGATCCAGCAGCTGCAATCAACTTATCGATAGATAAGTCTGCATTGCCAGGTACACACAGAGCATTTGTGCTGAGTGTGGAATTTGTACAGGTGGTCAATGGCAGCGAGTACTCCATTAACAATGGGGCACACAATGCTGCCAAGATGGTAGGGGTAGAGCAGGTTTAAGATGAGACTGGTACTTCACCGCAAGTACAAAGCAACAGTTACCCTTGGGAGATTATTTCTCGGGCAGAAGCAGGTTTGCTTCACCCGGGAGCCTCCCAAGGCCTGCTTTGATACTGGGAAAACCTGCCTGGAAGAAGGGGTTTATGAGTTGGAAAACAGCCTTTTTCTGTGCCTTCGCAGGCCGAAAAGTGCGATAATAGAAGGTCTCTATAAGCTAGAACCTATTCATTCCGAGGTAAAAGGCTGGGAGATAGGAGTTGGAAAAAAAGGAAAGATCTCCAGTTACCTAGGAGAGGATAAGCTTGAGTCCAGGTCCATCTATCCAGTTACCAGCTATAGAGCCGATGGTACTTCGCTATTCACCAAACTCGCGTTTCTCAAATTGATTGAGTGGCTGGGGTCTGAATGGACTCGGGGGGAAGTAGTAGAGTTGCAGATAGTGTCAGAGCGAGTTCCTTATCTTCTGGAATCATGTCTGGAACAGAGCTACTGTTAAGTCTGGCGGGAGTGGTCACCATGATGCTACTTTCAGTAATTGCGTACTTTCTGAAGTTGCTGATTGAGGATACCCGACAGCTGCGGGACGAGTTAGCTAAGCTGAAGGAGCTCTTTTACCGCTTGGAGGCGGAACAGGCCTTGATCAAGACTGTAATGCAAAGGACTCGAAGTCCGACTAGCAGAAGGTCATCACGAACCACAGGAAAATGAAATCCGAATTCCGACATAGGACTTTGGACACAAGTTCTCTATTGAGGACCCGACTCGAGGATAACGGGGCTGATGAATTAAAATCTATAAAGCCGGAGGGGATTCCTCTCCGGTTTTTTGCCAATGTGATTTAGGTGTGAATCACGATTCGGCTGAAAAAATGATTGTATTTTGTAATTGTATATTGAAGGATATCAGTGGATAATTGTAACCGATTTCTAACCAGTAGCCAAAGATATAAGGGGTTATAGTATCTTTCACCGTGCTGTAGAATGTCATTGGTGGACAATTACATGCTACTTTCTAGATATATTCTGCAACTACTGGCTTCATTCCTGTCAATCATATTAATCAATATTCATTTGAAATTTAACTTAAACCGGGAGGCAACTCCAGTTTCTTAATGGATCAGAACATTCCTTTTGAAATATAAAATGTATGATTATTTACATTTTAGATGTGTTCATTTGTCGTATGGTTAATTGATAAAACGATAAATGTATTTTTAAATTCACCATTTTTAGATTAATAGAATGATTTTAGAAAATATTACTTCAGATTTGAGTAAGGATGAGGTTTTTCTCAAAGTAAACGACTTTTTGGAAAATAAAGGATTTCAAATTAACCACGTTGATAAGGGAAGGCCATGGGGAGGATTTTTTGTTATTGATGAAAATCAAATTTCAGAATTTGCAGAAATGTTTTTCATGGAGATAGAACTTTCAGAAAAGCAATTGCAACAGAAATTAAGTCCTAAGTTTTTATTGGTTGCCCCAGGTTCACGCTTGTCCTGGCAATACCATTTCCGGAGAGCTGAACTTTGGAAACTTATCCACGGAGAGGCAGGTATTGTGAAAAGTGAAACGGATGAACTAGGAATATTGCAACCTATGGAGTTTGGTGAAACTGTATCTTTGACGCAGGGTGAAAGGCATCGTTTGGTAGGTATGGATAATTGGGGAATAGTTGCGGAGATTTGGATGCATGTCAACCCAGAATTACCTTCAGATGAAGAAGATATAGTTAGGGTAGAGGATGATTATGCCAGGAAATAATTAAGGATAAGGCTTTTAATGAGCTTTGTATTGCCACGCACCTTTAATAGGGCTAATCACCTATTCATGTGTATGCTTATTGAAAGCATGAATTCAAAATATGACCTATAAAATCTTCCAATTTAAAAGGGCTTAGGGAGTTTTTGTAGCCTTAATCCAGAATATTTTAGACATGAATCTCTACGGATGAGTCAATATTCAATACTCATAAAAAAGGGGAAGCCTAAGCTTCCCCAGATTATTTATTTTAGGTTTATTTATTCAAAATGCGTTATCATGGTTTAGCAATGATTTGGCTGTCATCCAAATAATCTTAATATCCAAAAATGGACTCCATGTTTTGATGTAATACATATCCAGCTTATAGCGAAAATATATGGAATTGCTAGCATTAGTCTCTCCTCTATATCCTCTTGCCTGAGCTAGTCCTGTGATTCCAGGCTTTACCAGATGTCTGTTTTTAAATCCTTCTATTTCTAGTGAATGGGCGTCGTTTTGGACCAAAATATGGGGTCTAGGTCCTACAACGGACATATTACCATAAATCACGTTGAGAATCTGAGGTAATTCATCCAAACTTGTTTTTCTAAGAATCCTTCCAATTCGTGTTACTCGTGGATCATTTCGAGTCGCCATCTTCAGATTGGCTTCATCGTTAACTACCATAGATCTAAACTTGTAACAATTAAACCGGGAATTATAAATCCCCTCCCGTTCTTGTTTGAAAAATACTGGTCCCGGCGAATCCAGTTTAATTAGAATCCCTATAATTGGAAACAACCACCAACCAATTACCAGCATAAAACTGATTGAGCATATCAGATCAAATGTACGTTTCATAGTTAAGTTAATCCAATTCATATCTTCTGAAACAATACTTTCATTGTTTTCATTGAATAGGGCATTGGTATTAAGGTACAGCTCAGCATTCCCAAAATTTTGGATTAGATAATTTGTTCTCATATTCTTGATTTCGGTTAGTAAAAAATTTATCGTATTCCGATTACTTTGGGCACAAAAAAGGATAAATTATTAATTAACGGACAGGTAAAATATCAACCCTTTCATTATGAGTTCTTTACTCCTTTTTCTTACACTAATGTAGTATCTAATGTACATATGTGAAAGGTAAAGGAGCTGTTTTATCATAAACAAGCCTTATTTGTAAATAAACAGTCAATCATTCAGAATTGTATTTTACTAGTCTTATTAACTTTGATGAATTATTTAGGTCTGGTAAGACCTTATGGAAATAGGATAACAAAGAAGATTTGATTTTTGAAAAGTCTAAAATTTACTTTAATCAGATTTGATTATCTGTTCCCAAAATTTCCCATTGATAAATTGTAGATGAGTTTAATTTTAGGATTAATAGGCGTATTTTCTCTGTTTTGTGAATGTAAGTTAAATTGGAAAACACATTTTTCACTTTGGGAATGCATTTGGAAATAAAATTTCAATTAAGGTTCTATTATTAACTATAGATTAAATAAGATAAACTGGTAAAACCAATAGTATGAATATCACCCAGACCATTATATTGGCTCTTATTGAGGGACTAACAGAATTTCTTCCAGTTTCCTCTACAGGACATTTGATTTTAGCCTCCTCAGCTATGAAAATCCATGAGGATGAATTTGTTAAAACTTTCGAGATTTTTATTCAGTTGGGAGCAATTCTGGCAATAGCTTTAATGTATATCAAGAGGTTCTTTCAAGGCATGAAGATTTATGCTAAACTTTTTGTGGCATTCATTCCTACTGCTATTGTTGGTTTTTTTGCGTACGATTTTATAAAATCATACCTATTTAATCCCATAGTGGTTTCATTATCATTGATTATTGGAGGTATTATACTAATCTGGATCGATAAAAAGGTGATTTCCAAAGAATCGGAAGTCGAATCATTGGTAGATATTCCCTTTAGAAATGCATTTTACATAGGTTTGATGCAATGTCTTTCTATGATTCCAGGTACATCAAGAGCAGCTGCAACTATAATCGGTGGCGTGTTTAATAAATTGGACAAAAAACAAGCGACAGAGTTTTCATTTCTATTAGCAATACCTACAATGATTGCAGCAACAGGCTATGACCTGTTTAAAACCTCCATAAATTTTAATAACCAGGAGATTGTTATGCTTACCCTTGGGTTAGCTACTGCTTTTGTGAGTGCATGGTTTGCAGTTAAGATTTTTTTAAGGATTGTAGAAAATTATGGATTTAAGCATTTTGGTTATTATAGGATAATCATCGGCTTATTATTCCTCTACATAATGGCCTAGATCTGAAAAAAATGCTCTTCTGATTTCCAATAGATAAGAGTGTGGTTCCCTTGTTTGCTGAGAGCAAGAACTAAATGATGGATTCCGGAAATTTTAATCAAGGAGTTGTAAACACGCATTTAAGATTATCTCTCAGACAATTAAGTGTGAATATTACCATTGAAAAACAATTTTATTCATATGATGCAATACTTAATTCCATATCCAGATAAAGCAGGATTTATGATGTAGTAAGCTTGTTAGTCTTGAAACATTGTTTAAATGAAAAGGCTACTTTGATGTGCCCCCAAAAAGTTAGACACTTATTGGGGGCATTTTTAAGTGAAAAAGCAGAAAAAACAATTTCGAATTCCGACTTAGGATAGTGCAAGAATTCATGATGGATCGGCTCTCTTCGGAAAGCATCGGCAAAAAGGAAAACATCATTAGTTCCTTAGTTAAACGTTGGGTTGCCTTTTATAGGAAGTTTGGAGCAAGTGGTCTCCCGCCTTCTTCAAACACTTATACTGACCAATTTCGGTTGCACGTTGTTAGAACACTTAAGGCTGAATTTTTATCTTTATTTCTCGCCTGCCTCCACCTTAATGTGCCTAACAAAGCGACCGTGCTGAATTGAGATCAGGGCCACGATATCCAAGAGCCAGTAGGGTTGAGGGCGCTACGTAAAGGTAGACCCACCACTATGCCTAGAAAGCCTAAACGTCCATTAACCAGAGAAGAACAGCTTCTGGTAGAGCTGGCTAGCCTGAAATCCGAAAATGCTTATTTAAAATAGCTTCAAGCCTTGATTCAATCTGAAAACCAGAAAGAAGAAAAACGCAAATAATTCAAGAATTAAGGCGAGGATATGCACAGGATGAACTCCGAAAACATGTCGGGATTGCGCGGAGCATATTTTATTACCATCTCAAACAACTCCAGAAAAAGGACAAGTATGAGAAAACCAAATTGGAGATCCGCCAGATTTATAAATAAAACAAAGGACGATACGGTTACTGCCATACATAAGAAAAACTTCAGAAGGCTATACTATTAATTATAAGACCGATTATATACTGATGCGGGAACTGGCTATAAAAAGTATTATTAGGGTTAAAAATACATTGCATACAGCGGGGAACAGGGCAGTATAGCAGAAAATCACCTCAAAAGAGATTTCAAAGCTTCTATACCTGAAAAAAAATGGGTAACCGATATCACCGAGTTCAAGGTCAAGGACAGGATCCTATATCTCGCTCCGATAATGGACCTGTTCAACCTTTATATTGTTTCTTTTACGCTAGCCGATAGACCCGCCCTCCAATCAGTAGTGGACATGGTCAAAAAAGCAACTGGGAACAGGCTAAAATTCCCAGGATTGCTGATTCACTCCGATCAAAGATGGTAATATCTAAATCCGCAATGCCAACATCTGCTGGGAGAAAAGGGGATGCTCATCAGTATGTCCAGAAAAGGAGATGGTCTGGACAATGCGGTTATCGAAAACTTCTTTGGAACTCTTAAGTCCGAATTGTTCCACTTCAAAAAAAAACTCCAATCCATGCAAGAGCTCAAAAAAGAGATCAAACAATACATCCACTATTATAACCACCATAGAATAAAATCAAGCCTAAACGGAAAAAGCCCGGTGCAATACCGAGCTTCTTTACTAAATTTAAAACTTTCTTTAACCGTCCAACTTTTGGGGTTAGGTCACTTTGTAAGGTAGCCTTTTCATTTAAAATAAAATTCGACTATCAATGTGCATTTTCATGCCCTGTGAAAATAGATATTGCTGTCATCCAAATTATTTTAAGATCAAGTGCCGGACTCCAGGTTTTGATGTAGTACATATCCAGTTTGTACCTGAAGTAGATAGAATTTGATTCATGAGTCTCTCCTCTATAGCCTCTAGCTTGAGCCAGACCAGTTATTCCAGGTTTTACTAAATGTCTATTTTTGTAACCTTCAATTTCTAACTCATGTGCGTTATTTTGCACCAATATGTGGGGTCTTGGGCCAACTAAGGACATATTTCCATAGACTACATTTAGGATTTGAGGAAGTTCATCTATGCTAGTTTTTCTTAGTATTCTGCCAACTTTAGTAATTCTTGGGTCATTTCTAGTAGCCATTTTCAAATCAGCCTCCTTATTGACGACCATTGATCTGAATTTATAACACCTAAATTTGGAATTGTAAATGCCTTCTCTTTCCTGCTTGAAAAATACAGGACCTTTTGAATCAAGTTTTATCAAAATAGCTACGATTGGGAATAGCCACCAGCCTATTACCAACATAAAGCCAATTGCACAAAAAAGATCAATAAAGCGTTTGATAGTTAGATTAAACCAATTCATGTGATCAGAAAAGATAGACTCATTTCCTTCTGTAAGCTTTTCATTTGAATTGACGTACAACTCAAAATTCCCAATTTTGTTTCGTAAATAATTAGTCATTGTTGGATAGTTTGTTGGCTTGAAAAAATGATAATAGACTATTTTGGGACAAACAAAGGTCTTGTTTATTACTGATTTTGCAAAACACTTGCTCTAATTTTTGTAAATACATAAAATTGTACTTTGTGTTTAATTAATGTTTCAAAATTGATTTTCTCGCACGGGACTCATTTCTTTGAGGCAGTTATCTTGCCATTTTTAAAAATAATCAGTTAGTTGTATCGATAGTCAAGTTTACTTCGTACTTCCTATGATTTTATTTTAACAGTCCACTATGTATTTTGTTTTTGCTTTTTTATCGTCTTTGGTCATTGGAATTCTTTTTTTTCCAGTGCTTATAAGCGTTTTTCAGAGGTATCAAATTTCTGATATCCCTGGAGGTAGAAAAATTCATCACACCAGCGTCCCTTCTATGGGTGGTATAGGTTTTTTTGTGGCCACGGGAATTTCTATGGCAATCTGGGCTTGGGAATTTCCTGCTGTAGAAACTCCCTACCTATTAGGAGGTATATCCATCATGTTTTTTGTGGGACTCCGAGACGATATCGTAGAACTAAGTGCAATCAGAAAGATCTTAGGACAATTGATTGCAGTTATTTTGGTTGTTGTGGTGGCTGATATCCGGATAAAAAGCTTCCATAGTTTTCTAGGAATAGGGGAGTTAAACCTTTTTGTTAGCTATGCCTTCTCCTCCTTTACACTACTTGCACTTACAAATGCATTCAATTTGATCGATGGGTTAGATGGTCTGGCTGGTACCATTGCCAGTATGGTCTTTAGTCTTTTAGGGGTTTGGTTTTATTATCAAGGCCTAAACACTTATTCTATTTTGAGTTTTAGCTTTCTAGGCGGGGTTTTGTCTTTTATGATTTTCAACTGGCATCCTGCAAAGATTTTTATGGGGGATACTGGCTCTCTGACACTTGGGTTTACTATGGGGACTTTGATAATTGTCTTCATGGAGCATAATGTAGGACTTCCTGTAGGCAATAGCTGGAAAATCGAACCTGCCTTCGCTGCTGGGGTTGCTTTAATGATATATCCTCTCTATGACATGGGAAGGGTATTTGTGCGAAGGATTTCTCAAGGAAAGGGACCCATGTCTCCGGATAAATCCCATGTGCATCATTTTTTAATGAGAATGGGATTCAGGCATAATCAGGTTTCCTTGATTGTAGGGTCTCTGCAACTTGCCCTTATAGTCTTGGTGATTCTGATGAAGGATTTCTCAGATAATTTGGTGCTTCCTATTATTGTTGCAATCGCTATGATTTTAGGATATAGATTGGATAGCCTGACTCTTAAATATTTGAAAAAAAGAGTGGCTCTGCAGCCTAAAGTTTTGGAGATCAAAAGAATCAAAATTGGCCAGAGGACTAGGATTCAATTAGATAAAAATGAATTTGAAGATTCAAACGTAAACTTAAATTAGACTGAAGTAATACTGAAGTTCTAGGGCTCGGTCCCTTTTTCAAATCGAGTATCCACGCTTTTATTTGTAAAGGATTCTCTATGGAATTGTAATAGAGAGTTAAGTTCACGCAGCTTCCAATCTAATACGCTACTGATTTATGGTGACAGCTTTGTGTTGGCTCTGGTAATAGCCAAATATTTAGTTTGGGTTTGGGATATCTATTCATTAAAGGTTAGTTTAGTGGGAGTGGTTATCAGTAAATATGTATTACAATTCTTATTTTATGTTGTTTGAAATCTTTTTTTAGTCTTTCGTAACATTTTTTGGTGGTTTGATTTTAGACTGACAATTAAGATTTAGCCTAGTTTAAAACTGCTGACTAAGCTATTATTTTGCGTTATGTATTGTAAGGCTATATAGTTTAAGAATCTTATCTGTCTAGTATATAGTACTTTATGTGAAGATTCACGTGCGCTATTCCAGTTGATTTACTTAAAAATTTACCTGAATTCTCTTAAAACTCACTTTCAATTAACAATTTAATGCCTTGCTTAGGTAGTCATCTGTGCTTCTATTGGAGTTGTGCTGGGTTAAATATTGTTAGTATATTTTGAGCTTCTTAGATAAAATTTTGAATGAATTCTCAAATTCCTTTATCCTTTCCGGTTTTTAATGGTAATGAAAATCAGTATACCCAACAGGCAATAAGCTCTGGGCATATTGCTACGAATGGTAGTTTTATAAGCAGATTTGAGGAGAAATTGTCTACTAGATTGAAGACACATGAATGTGTCGCCTTGAATTCAGGCACTTCAGCTCTCCATCTTTCACTGGTTCTTCTAGGTATCTCATCGGGTGATGAAGTGATTTGTCAATCCTTTACTTTTTGTGCTTCGGCTAACCCAATCGTCTATTTAGGCGCTACGCCTATTTTTGTAGACAGTGAAAAGGATACCTGGAATATTTGTCCTGAATTACTTGAGGATGCGATTCTAAGTAGGTTGGCAAAAGGCAAAAAACCTAAGGCAATTGTGGTGGTTCATTTGTTCGGCATGCCAGCCAAGATGAATGAGATTTTAGAGGTTGCGGAGAAGTATGGGATCCCTGTTTTGGAGGATGCAGCTGAAGCTATTGGAAGTGAATTTGAAGGCAGGCCCTGTGGCACCTTAGGGCAGATTGCGGTATTTTCTTTCAATGGGAATAAAATAATGACTTCTGGAGGAGGAGGTGCTTTGATTAGTACTGATTCTGCCAAAATTCAGCGAGCCAAATTACTTTCAACTCAAGCTAGGGAAGATTTTCCTTTTTACCATCACTTGGAAATTGGCTATAATTACAAGATGAATAATATTTCTGCTGCAATTGGTTTAGCCCAGTTGGAACAGTTGGATATGTTTATTAATAATAGAAGAGCTGTAAATCAGAGGTATAGGGAATTGCTGGAGGATTTTCCAGGAATAGAGTTTCAATCAGAGAGGAAACAATCCTACTCAAACTATTGGCTCACCAGTATTTTGATTGATCAGGAAATAACTGGGTTTTCGAACGATCATTTAAAACTTGCACTATCAAAGCAGGGAATTGAAAGTAGATATCTCTGGAAACCTCTCCATACCCAGCCTGTTTTCAATTTAACACCTTTCTATGGAGGCAATATTTCCGAAGGGTTATTTGAAACTGGCCTTTGCCTTCCCAGTTCTGCAGATTTGACTCTGGAAGATCAAGAAAAGGTAGTGAAAGTGTTACAAGAAGAACTAAGTAAAACTCATAAGTAGGTGCTATATCGAAATTTGTTTAAAAGGGTAATTGACTTCATTCTGGCATTTTTGATGTTCATTTTCCTGTTTCCAATATTCCTGGTTCTTTTTGTCGCCCTGAGTATTCACCATGGAAGTTCACCATTCTTTTCCCAAGCACGTCCGGGTCTAGGGAATAAAACTTTTCAAATATTGAAATTTAAAACCATGAAAGAGCTGGTTGACGATAGGGGCAACCTGTTGTCCGATGCTGATCGAATTACCAAATTCGGAAAATTCGTCAGGAATAGTTCCCTTGACGAGATTCCCCAGTTAATTAATGTGCTTAGAGGGGAGATGAGTTTAGTTGGACCGCGCCCCTTATTAGATGAGTATATTCATTTGTATTCAAATGAACAAGCTAGACGTCATGAAGTAAAGCCAGGAGTGACTGGTTGGGCACAGGTAAACGGGAGAAATGCTATCTCTTGGGATGCAAAGTTCAAGTATGATGTCTGGTATGTTGATAATTTGAGCTTTTTGCTCGACCTAAGAATACTGTTTCAAACGCTTTTTAATGTGATACTGGGAAAAGGAGTTACTCAAAAGGGGCATGTCAGCATGGAAAGGTTCAATGGAAGTCCAAGTGCTGGTTTGAGGAAATAAGCAGCTTTTAAGCTTATTGTAGATTCATTTAGCTAATTACCTGTAAATGTATGGGTTCAATCTGGTTGATGGTCAGCACTGTAAATCTATATTTCTAACTGGTGTACCACCTATTGTTGGCGAAATGATAAATAGATATGATTATCCGCAATGATGCTAGTCACCTTAGATTCTTTACTTGTCAGGTTGGATGACCGAGGAATACCGCACTGGCGGGACAGGCTGAAGGGGGCTCAATTCTTAAGTTTAACAAATCTTACATTGCTTTTGCCTCCATACTGGTAGAAAAGCGGCTATCCATATTTATAAATTTTTTCTGGATTAAATTTACTACTCTCTAAGCTGGCCTACAAAATTGTATTTTTATAAATAAAATACATATATTGGTATTTGAATTACGTAAATTAGCGTTTAATCACCCTCTCGCTTGTTTCTGACTTGCTATCAGAAATAAGGATTTGTTAAAACAATCCCGCTAGTTTAATAAATTCTATCTCAATTTGGATATATTTCTACCATGAGTTTAATCGCCAGACTTACGATCCTTCCTAGATGGGTAATTGCTGTAATTGACGCATTAATTTTATTCTCATCAGCCTTTTGTGCTTTTTTAGTTCGATTTAACTTTAATTGGCAAGAGATAGTCGAAAACCATTTTTTGACTGGCTGTGCAGTGTTTATGATTGTTTCAGTTTTGGTTCTTCGATTGACAAATAGCCAAGAAGGAATAGTAAGACACACAGGATTTAAAGATGGTGTTAACTTATTCAAGTCCTTATTTATAAATTTCAGTCTCCTTTTTATTCCTATTATTTTTTCTGATTCCTTCATTAGCCAGGGTTATTTACTTCCTTCTTCAGTACTTATAATTGCAAGTGTTTTCTCATTAGTTCTTTTGATTTTTTATCGATTAATGGTGAAAGAACTATTTGTTTATTTCAAAAATGAAGGTTCACTCAAGCCGTCGAAAAACGGGGTGATCTTTGGAGCAGGAGAAGCCGGAATCATTGCCAAAGAAGCTATAATGCGAGATAGTAAGAGTCTTTTTAATACGATTGCTTTTTTGGATGATGATCCCAAGAAGGAAGGAAAGCATATTCTTGGAAAGAGGATTTATAAGGGCCTGGATAATCTGGAGAATTTGGCATTGCAGTTTGGGATCACTGAATTGATTATTGCAATTAGAGACCTATCCGTTGCTCGAAAAAACGAGATAATTGATGAGTGCCTTCGCTTGAAAATCTCTGTATCAATAGTGCCTCCAGTAGACCAATGGATAAATGGGGGACTGACGGCAGGAGCAATTCGAGAAGTGAAAATTGAGGACTTGTTGAGCCGGGAGCAAATTGTCCTTGACAACCCTAGGATACAACAAGATTTACAAGGAAAAGTTATTATGGTTACTGGGGCAGCTGGCTCAATCGGATCAGAGCTTTGTCGGCAAATATGTCATTACGAGCCTAAACTGCTTATTTTATTTGATATTGCTGAATCCGCCTTATACGATGTAGAACAAGAGTTTAAAGAAAACTACTCTCATTGCTCAATTAAGATTGTTCTGGGGGATATTCGGAATAAGAAAAAACTAAATGAAATTTTTAAGCTTTTTAAGCCTCAGGTAGTATTTCACGCGGCTGCTTACAAGCATGTGCCAATGATGGAAAATTATCCAGATGAGGCTATAAATTCGAATGTTTTAGGGACGAAAATTCTTGCTGATATTTCTGTGTTGGCGAAGGTGGACAAGTTTGTTTTTGTATCTACAGACAAAGCCGTAAACCCTACTAATGTAATGGGAGCGAGTAAAAGGGCCGCAGAAATGTACGTGCAAGCTTTAAATGAATTCTTAGTTAGGAATCATAAAAGGAGCTATACTAAATTCATAACTACCCGTTTTGGAAATGTATTGGGATCCAGTGGATCTGTAATTCCTTTGTTTAAAAAGCAAATAATGAAAGGAGGTCCCATTACGGTGACTCACCCGGATATTACCCGCTATTTCATGACTATTCCAGAGGCCTGTCAGTTGGTGCTGGAAGCAGGGATTATGGGTGAGGGTGGAGAGATTTATGTTTTTGATATGGGGGAACCCATCAAAATTCTTGATCTAGCAAAAAAGATGATTCAGCTGTCTGGAAAAAAAATAGATGAAGATATTAAGGTGTTTTTCTCCGGATTGAGAGAAGGAGAGAAGCTGTATGAGGAATTGCTCAATGATTTTGAAACCGTCAAAATTACGCACCACCCTAAAATCAAAATTGCTCAGGTACTCCCATCCTCTTATCACAAAATTGACGGTCAAATAGAGCTATTCATGGAATTGGTTTCCAAAAAATCAGAGAATGAATTGGTGTCGCACTTGAAAGTGATTGTTCCTGAATTTATCTCCAACTCATCGAGATTTGAGGTGCTGGATAGATTGAATTAGGTGGTCAACCCCTTACATCCTTACTGTTTCCCCGCTAGATACTCCCTAGATACCCCGTACATACCCGCATGATAAAGGCATGATAAAGGCATGATACTTTGGGTTACCTTTATTTACGCTTTTACAGTAGACTATCCAATGCTTGTGTAATCCTCTCTGCCTATGCTCCTGTGATTCCCCCCGCCTATGTTCGTTTCATTACGAACATTTCACTATTCAAAATTTTAATTACGAAAGCTACTACTCCTGCCAATTTCCACTGAGACTGCGACTGGCCACTGAAAACTTCCTTCTCACTTAAGAAAACACTACATTTGCAGACCCATTTAAGGATAAATACCTTACTTTATGAAGCAAGAATTTACATTACAATTGAGTCCTCAAGAGGCTTATGATCCGGAAGTTTTTCAGGAAGTAGTTAGAAAAAAGGCTGGGCTGCCCTCAAACTCAAGTGAAGCAATCGCACGCCAAGTAAAGCGCTCGATTGATGCTAGGGGAAGAAATGTCAAAGTAAATATTCAGGCTGAACTTTTTATTAAAGAAACGCCTCCTGCACTGCTAGACCATCAGCCAGAATATAAAAATGTAAGTAGCGCGGATCCAATAATTATTGTGGGAGCTGGGCCTGCAGGTCTTTTTGCTGCATTGCGAGCGATTGAACTTGGAGTAAAACCTATACTAATCGAGAGAGGCAAGGATGTGAGGGCAAGGAGAAGGGATCTTGCAGCTATCAACAAAGAACATATCGTAAATCCTGATTCTAATTATTGTTTTGGTGAAGGTGGAGCGGGAACCTATTCTGACGGGAAGCTTTATACACGTTCCAAAAAGCGTGGAGATATCCGCAGAATCATGGAGATTCTGGTGGCACATGGGGCAACAGAAGAAATTCTGGTCGACGCACACCCTCATATTGGTACTAATAAGCTTCCAAAACTCGTAGAAGATCTTCGTGAAAGTATTCTCCAATTCGGTGGAGAGGTTTTGTTCGAAACGCGGGTTGAAGATTTTATTTTGGATGGAAATGAGATGAAAGGAGTAGTCACTCAAACTGGAGAAAAACTCACAGGTAGAGGTGTGATACTTGCCACAGGCCACTCGGCAAGAGATATTTTTCATCTGCTTCACAACAAGAAAATCACGGTAGAAGCAAAGCCCTTTGCGCTGGGCGTTCGAATCGAGCATAGCCAAAATTTGATTGATAGCATTCAATACAATTGTGGTTTGGACCGTGGGCCATACCTTCCAGCTTCTGCCTATTCTCTGGTTTATCAGACAGAGTTTAAGAAAAAGCAGCGGGGAGTTTTTAGCTTTTGTATGTGTCCGGGTGGATTTATTGTACCTGCTGCGACTGGGCCTGGTGAATTGGTTGTAAATGGTATGAGCCCAAGTCGTAGAGATGGGAAGTTTGCTAATTCTGGAATAGTAGCTTCCGTTGAATTGGAAGACCTGCCAGAATATCAAAAGTTTGGGCCCCTGGCTGCAATGGAATTCCAGGCGGATGTAGAGAAAAAAGCATGGGAAGCTGGTGGTAGAACTCAGGTGGCACCAGCCCAGCGAATGATTGATTTTGTCAACAAAAAGGTGAGCTCAAGTTTGCTTGATACTTCATATCAACCGGGTTTGAATTCTGTAGAAATGAGAGATGTTTTGCCTGACTTTATTTCAGAACGGTTGGCAATGGCTTTTAAAGCCTTTGGTCAAAAAATGAAAGGTTATTATACAAATGAATCCCAGTTGATCGGCTTGGAAAGTAGGACCTCTTCGCCAGTGAGAATTCCCAGAGATCGGGAATCATTTGAGCATGTACAGATCAAGCGATTGTACCCATGTGGTGAAGGAGCTGGTTATGCAGGTGGTATTGTATCTGCTGCCATGGATGGGGAAAGATGCGCAGAGAGATTAATTGAAACTTACGTAAAGTGACCCAATGTATGGGCGAATAATTATTCGCCCATATGCAGTTTGTAGGGGCGAATCATTATTCGCCCTTACCTAGAAATCTGCATCCCCTAGTTTGTGCCACGAATACCGTCGTAATAAACCACACATTTAGAAAGCAAAACATATTTATGCCATTCGTGATGACACGAACGGCGGCGTGAATTAAAATCTTGGTAAGTACTTGAATTTGGAGACTACGTTGGGGAGTAAATTTCAAATTTCAAATTTTTGATTTCAGATCTCAACTCTCAAATTCACTTTACCCTAGCCAAGCTGACCAAGGAATTCTGCTGAGAATCAACACCAATCCAATAGCATACATCATGTAGATACTTCTAAACCTACCTCGTGATGCTCCAGGTTTTTTAGCGCGGATATAGCCAATTGAGATAACCACGATTGCAATGATATTGATCAAGGGATGCTCCAAAGCAACTAATCTCGCTGCTGGATCAGACATCGCCGAACCTGATTTAAGCATTTCCAATCCTAATGGGCTTAAGAAATATAAAATCAACCCTACCAATAACTGGATATGGGAAAGTATAAAAGCTATCAAACCGATTTTTCTGTCTTTCTCCGTGAATTCCCGATTGGAAAGAGACCCAATAAGCATGTAAATAATGACTACTACCAAAGCAAGCAAAGCGAGGTAGGCGATTCCTGAATGAAGATGTTGTATTCCTGTGTACATAGTAAGTTAAATTGACTGAACGAAAATAGGGTAAAAGCCGATAGAATCCCCGAATTACTCCACAAAAAGCACCAAGCCTTTTAGGTATTCCGTTTCTGGGTGGAAAATATTAATTGGATGATCTGCCGGCTGAGTTACTTGATGCAGGATTTTAACTTGTCTGCCACATTCCAATGCCGCGGCTGTGATGGTGTTACGGAAAAGTGCTTTGTCCACCACCTGACTACAAGAGAAAGTAAAGAGGATTCCACCTGATTTGATCTTCTTCAAAGCCTCAGCATTTAGACGCTTATAAGCCTGCACAGCATTGTGCCGGGCTTTCAGATTTTTGGCAAAGGCTGGTGGATCCAGAACGATCACATCGTAGTCATCGCCGATTTCACGGATGTATTTGACCACATCAGCAACTTTAGATTCATGCTTTCCTTTGATTTCCGGATTGAGTTGAATGTTCTCTTCAGTGAGTTCTATTGCTTTTGGTGAAATATCTACTGAGTGTACTTCTGCAGCACCTTCCTGTAGAGCCAAGACTGAAAATCCTCCCGAATAGCAGAAGGTATTCAGAACTTTTTTTCCTGTGGAATAGGAGGCAAGCAACTTTCTGTTTTCCCGTTGATCTATGAAAAAACCTGTTTTCTGCCCTTTTTCCCAATCAATCTTATAAGTCGCTCCATACTCCTGAACCAAGTCAGTTTTTGGTTCGCCCAACACCCATTCATTGGAAGTGATGCCGAGATTCTTAGGAAGTGTTTCTGCACTTTTATCATAAACACCCGAGATTTCATCTCCGTAAGCATTCTTTATCGCTTGGGCGATTTCCTTCAAATGCGCATGCATTCCGATTTGATGTGCTTGAATAACTGCAGTTCCATTGTAGAAATCTACAATCAAACCTGGTAGCAAATCTCCTTCACCATGTACTAATCTATACACGTTAGTTTCTTCATTCTCAGTAAGTCCTAGGCTTTTTCGTAAAGAAAGAGCTGAAGCAATTTTCTCATTCCAAAACTCCTGATCGATTTCTCTTTCCTCAAAGGAAATAATTCGAACCATGATAGAACCTTCAGCAAAATGTCCTATTCCTAAAAACTCATCTTTGGAAGAGTATACTGCTACTAATTGTCCATTTTCTAGGTTTGCGTCTTTCTGGAAAATAGCACCTGAAAACACCCAATGATGGCGTCTTTTCAGAGAAATCTCTTTTCCGTGTTTGAGGATGATTTTAGGATAGTTCATACGATACTTCAGTTTTGTTGGGGAAAAGCAAGCTTCCAGCCATCATAGCGATGGCATTGGCAAGCAATCCGTAAATGTGAGAAGAAATTTCCGGCTCAAAATTGTCTATAATCAAATAGGTAAGCATACCAATGATCATGGATAAGATGGCTCCGACTTTGGAAGACTTTTTCCAATATAATCCCGTCGTCAAAGGGATGAAAAGAGAAACCAATAAGAGAATAGATGCTCCTGCTACGAGCTCATAAATATTTGAATCTTGCAAAGCCATTACCACGGAGACAACAGTCACCGCTAGTACACTGCATCTTAAAATCCAGAGTAGATGTTTATCTGTAAGTTTGCCCTTGAAAAGTGGCTTGATTAGGTTTTCTGAAATCAAGGCTGCAGGCGCTAAGACTCCTGAACTTGCTGTACTCATAATCGCAGAGATTAATGCTCCAAAAAAGATAATCTGCACAGGTAATCCTCCATGAGCCAAAACCATGGAAGGCAGCAGCATTTGCTGATTTTCTAAATAAAGTTCTGGGTAAAGAGCCTTTGCGCCTAGCGCAATGAATAAAGGCAAAAGCCCGAAGGTGAGGTAAAAACCACCAGCCAAATAAGTTGATTGAACGGCAACCTTTTCAGATTTGGACGACATCACCCGCTGGTAAATGTCCTGACTTGGAATACTTCCCAATCCGAGAATAATCCAGGCTCCGAAGTAATTGATCCATGAATTAAATCCTGCGTCTGGAAAGAATTGGAAACTTTCTGCAGGAGCAGAATCTAAGATAACACTAACTCCTCCAGCTTCACGGGTTACTAATACTGAAACAACTATCAGTCCCAACACTATCATCAAAGTCTGAATAAAGTCAGTTATAGAAATAGCCCACATACCTCCTAGGAAAGTATAGATTAAGACAATACTTGCTGCGATTAAGATACCTTCGGTCAAGGTCAATCCCGTGACAGTGCTCAAGATTAGACTTAATGCCACCAATTGGGCTGCTACATATCCAAAGAAAACAGGAACCATAAATACGGTGGAGAGGAATTCCACTTGTTTCCCATAGATCCTTTTGAATACATCTCCAATGGTAAGCACTCCCATACGATACATGGGACGTAGGTAAAACATGCCAAAAAGTACTAAGCATAGTGCTCCTCCGAAAGGATCTTCCATCACCCCTTGAAGACCTTCATCCAAGTAAACAGATGAAGCTCCAAAGATGGTCTCCGATCCAAACCAGGTGGCAAAGAGGGCAGAAGCAGAAAGAAATAAAGGGAGCGAACGACCTGCCAAAACAAAGTCATTCGATCCCTTTACAAATTTTGAAGCCCAAGCTCCGATGGCGATTGTGATCGCCAGATAAATTATGATTGCAGTGAGTAGCAACTACCTTCGGTTACTTGGATGCATACATTTTCTCCCTCAAAGCCTTGATTTCTTCACTTTCCAGGTAATCATCATAAGGCATTCTTCGATCTATTGTTCCATTTGGCGTGAATTCCACAATTCTATTGGCAGAAGACTGAACGAAAGCATGGTCATAAGATGACATCAATACCGTGCCTGTGTATTCTATGATTGCATTGTTAAATGCTGTAATCGATTCTAGATCCAAGTGGTTGGTAGGCTCATCCATTACCAGAAGGTTTGGATTCTGTAGCATCATCTTAGAGATCATACAACGAACTTTTTCCCCTCCCGAAAGTACCGAACACTTTTTCAAAGATTCCTCACCTGTGAAAAGCATTCTTCCTAAGAATGTTCTCACATAAGCTTCTTCCTGATTACCTGAAAATTGTCTTAGCCATTCGATTAATGAAAGATCGGACTTGAAATATTCAGAGTTATCGTTTGGCAAATAAGCTTTGTTGATCGTAACACCCCATTTGAAGCTTCCTTTGGATGCAGGGATTTCCTCCATGATTACCTGGAAGAATTTGTTTACAGCCTGCTTGGTTTTAGAGATAAAAGCGATTTTGTCGCCTTTGTCCACCATCAAGTTTACGTCTGTAAAGTATGTCACTCCGTCAGCTTTCAACTCAAGGTTCTCTGTCATGAAAATCTGATCGCCGGCTTCTCTTTCAGGTTTGAAAATGATACCAGGATATTTTCTCATCGATGGTTCGATCTCATCGATGTTCAGCTTTTCGATCATCTTCTTACGCGCTGTCGCCTGCTTTGACTTAGCCACATTAGCAGAGAATCGATCGATAAATGCCTGCAATTCCTTTTTTT
>TARA_R110002020_G_scaffold50716_1_pt1 | contig 27644 bp, 36 predicted proteins | sample TARA_R110002020 | Tara Oceans TARA_R110002020 (sample SAMEA4396489) | marine metagenome | biome: Westerlies Biome; feature: [MES] marine water layer (ENVO:01000295) within the mesopelagic zone...; material: water (ENVO:00002006), including particulate matter (ENVO:01000060) such...
GGGTGGAGGTGCAGATAACCTCGGTAACCATACAGCCACAGAAAATATTAAGTTGGACGGAAACTGGCTTTCACACGATGGAGGCGATGAGGGCCTGTTCGTGGATGCCGATGGAGACCTGTCGACAGATGGTAGTTTTTCCATCGGAACCCCGACAACCTCCACGACGGCTAGGCTAAATATGGCTGGGGACGGAGTAAATGCTGCTCAAATATATATGGAGCAGGGCTCGGGGGAAGAGCAAGATGGGCCTGATATAAGAATGTTCTCCGCTAGAGGCACTCAGGCCGCAAAGGCCGATAGAATAGAGGACGACTATATTGGCGCCTTTAACATGAGGTATTGGGCGGATGGCAAGTGGGATGGCGCAGGAGCCGCCGCTGGATTTCTTGGTTTCAGGGTTGGGACTAATCCCAATCTTCACGAGTCCTACTTTGAGCTCAGAACTAATATTGGCGGAGATGAAGATGCTAGGATTGCTGTAACAAAATTAGGAGCGGTACAGTTTAATCATGGCGCGAACACATTTACACTCCCGCTTGTTAGGGGTAGTGCAGACCAAATACTGAAGACAGATGCTAGTGGGGACCTTACTTGGGAGGATATCTCTGCTGGCGCTGATGGCACAGATGGCAAGAGCGTACTTAGCGGCTCTGGGGCTCCTACAGAAGGTACAGACGGAGGCCTTGGGGTTACTGGGGTTGAAGGTGATTTTTATATTGATACGGCGTCACATACTATATACGGCCCCAAAGCCTCTACCCTCTGGGGCGCTGGTGTTGCGCTAAAAGGCGCTGATGGAGCCACTGGGGCTGACGGAGATGACGGCGCAGTAGGTCCAGCAGGAGATGGAATAACTAGCGTTGTAGATAATGGAGACGGGACACTCACTGTTCATTATGGCGGGGGCTCAACAGTAGTTACTTCTGATTTAACAGGGCCAGCCGGAGCAGCCGGAGCAGATGGCTCCGATGGAGCAGATGGCTCCGATGGAGCAAATGGCTCCGATGGAGCAAATGGCTCCGATGGCAAAAGCATACTTAGTGGCGCGGGGGTTCCTACGGGTGGTACAGATGGAGATCCTGGGGTTACTGGGGTTGAGGGTGACTTCTATATAGATACAGCTGTGGACAATATATATGGCCCAAAGACAGGCGGGGCTTGGGGTGATGCACTCAGCCTCGGAGGCCCCGCCGGCCCTACCGGCCCTGCTGGAACAGATGGCTCCGATGGAGCAGATGGAGCAGATGGAGCAGCCGGAGCAGCCGGAGCAGATGGAGCGGCTGGAGCGGCTGGAGCAGATGGAGCAGATGGAGCGGCCGGAGCAGATGGCTCCGATGGCAAGAGCGTTCTGAATGGAGTCGGCGCCCCAACAGATGGTGTGGATGGTGCCCTCGGGGTTACAGGGGTAGAGGGAGATTTCTACATTAACACGGGCACAAATAATATATATGGACCAAAAACGTCTACCGCGTGGGGCTCTCCAACCAGCTTGGTCGGCGCAGATGGCGCAGATGGCGCAGATGGAGCGGCTGGAGCAGATGGTGGAGACGGCCTCACTATATACCCAACTATGTTTACTGCTGGTGGCGGAGCTGCTCAAATTGTAGCATCAGATATGTTTCATGTTGGAGTAGTATGCGCCGGCGGCCCAAAGGAGGTAAGAATCCCACACCCCAATGACATTAGCGTTGGCAAAGCTTATTTGATATCGGATATTGATGGTAATGCATCTACAAATAATATCACAATAACAGTTGCCGCCTTTGAGGATGATACAACTGTGGTTGGTGGAAAATTTCGAGATAGCGCCGGGGCGGTAATCTCGGACGACTGGGGGGGCATAAAAATAGTCTGCGTAACGAGAGGCGAGGGGGGTTCTCCTGATCGCCAATGGGTGATAGTTAGCGTGGTAGGGAGTTAGTATGGCCTGGGAGCTTGTATTAGAAAATGTAGGTGGCCAAAATTGGTGGCTATTAAGGCCAGTAACAGAATCATCTGAAGAATGTGAAACAACAAGTCTCTTCTCTATCGATAATGTAGAAGTTAGTCCTAATACAGTAGTTGTAAATAGCCTGGAAGCGTCCATGCAGTTATTTGAGATATCTGGAGTGCACGACGCCCTTGTGCCAGTTAGCATTAATGAGCTCGCGCAAGGCCTGTCTTATGCTAATTTGTCCGGCCCAGCCGCCGTTGGTCATTCTGAAATAAACCTCAATACGAGCAGCTCTATAATATTTACAGACTATGTTAATAATACGACTGATTTAACAATATCATTTTGGGTTTACCCAACATCCACGGCTTCCAATGATTGCTTTTTGTTTAGCTCAAGAGTTCAAGGTGGTAATGATTGCTGGTCAATACTTAGAGATGGCGCTAATTGGAAAGTCATATGGGACCAGAATAATACACAAAGCGCCACCATGTCTTCAGTTGATATAGATCAATGGCAGCATATAGCTGTATCCTGGCATTTAGACGGAAGTGACTCTGGATATGTAAAATTTTATAAGAACGGCATATTAGAAGGGGAGCAGGTCGGAGTCAGTGATGGCCCGTCTGGAGAATGGACTATAGGTGGCAGAAGTAATGATGGCACAAGCATATATGGAAATAGATTCGAGGGCTATTTGTCCTCTATATCTTTTCACGAATCTGTTCTAACCGTATACGAAATATTAGATATGGCTAGAGCGGATCACGACCAGGACCTTTCATCTAATTTTGAAAATTACACCTCTTCGGCTTCCTTGGCGCTCGCCGTGTTAGGAGGGACTGGAGTCCACATGCTTGTAGAAGATTATCCGGATACATATATTGAAGCAGACTCATCAGATATCCAGAGCTTAATTAATTACTCTTTAGAGGTTACCACAAACACAACCGGAGGAACCCCAAACATTGCTACCGGAAATATATCTTACATCAATAAGCCTCCGGCTCCAGTTCCTATATATACAACGATTCCGTTGGATGAGCTAACTGATTTTACGGGCATAACAAACTTGACCTGGGGAACTGCGGCAAGCCAGTATGGAACAGACGGGCTATACAAAAATGGCGGTGACGTTGGTTGGGGCCCTCCGACCGGCACTCCTGCTGGATTTGCAAGGACCATAAAAGAAATGGTAGACGGAGTAGACGCATATGTTGAATTTAAACTAAGTGCGGTTCAGGGGCATATGCATATGTCGCTTTGTTACAAAACAGATTTTGATGGGACTACATATGGTTCTGGCGCAACTGGTGATGCAAGATCATTTTCTAGGTGGGGATATTACCACTGGGGCAGAGCCTCTGAAGGAGATTCAACTATTGCCGCATTTAGAGTTATAGGATCAGGCAACGCTGATGGCGAAGTTTTAAACGGCGTGGCACATACGAATCCTCCACATAATATAGCAGATAGAACAATACGTCTTCAGGTTATAAGCAACGTGGTTACGCTAAGATACTCTGATGATGATTTTGTTTCTGATAATAACGTTGTTCATACATTTGCAGAATCTGTTGATATTGGAACTAACGGAAATTTAGTTGTAGGGTTTGGCTTTTATGACCAACATTCTGCAACCTTTGAAGAGTATGATGCAGCAAACAGTTACTTTAAATTACACGGAAATTTAATCTAGATTAGAACAAATTATATTATTATTTTATATTAAACTTAGGAGAATGAGATGGCTTTACCAACATTAGAATGGACTATTACAGACGAACAACTGCTGGGGTTGCCCGACCCTGATTGGGCGGGAATGAGCAATGACGGGAGCAGCAAGTTAATTGTTAATTTTTTATCACATATTGCAAGGCACATTACTGATAATTCAACTCATTGGGAGGTGAACTCTTCTGCGTTTAACGCAACTGACGGTACTGTCGTTATAGGGCTTAAAACCGCAGGCGGGCAGAGGTTGGGCGGGCTAAACATTATCCTTGGTGGCTCAACAGAAAATCAATCGCTATATGGCGCTCAGTTAGCCCTAGGCGGCTCTTACGGGCTTACGCCTCATAACATATCCACAGCAAGTCAGACAAAGAGCTTGCTGTGGATGGCTATGACCATCGGTATGGACGAGCCTGAGCATCCCAACGGGGTCTCCGTCTCCGCCAATGACTGGCGGACGTTAGACTGGGAAGACAACAGTGTTGTTGCATATGCCAATAGCAACCCAAGGTTTAGCGGCTTTACTGCGCTTACTGGCAATACGCAGGGAAACACTTCTGATGCGTTTGGAATTAGATTGATAGAAAGCGCCGAAGCTTTGTTTTTTATGCCAAGAGCAACGAGTGGAAATCACTGCTGGCTTGGTGGGTGCGGAGCGATTATAGATCCACAAGACACATCGTACGCTGAGGTGCCAGGAACGGGTGGTTGGACCGATTCTGCTGGATCTGGTGTTGGCGGAGAAAATAACAGGGTGTTCGGAATTACAAGCAATCCCGTTAACTATAGTAATGCCACCGCGATGACCGACGCTGCGTTTTGGGTCAAAGATCCTCACGAAACACACGGCATGTTTACATCGAATGGTGATAATAATCATACTTATGCTACATTTAAAATATTCGATCCACTTGCTCAAGACACTACAAAGAAGAAGGTTTCAAGAATGTGTAATTACTCCATCTCTCAACAGTATGGAGGTGATTTAACTACCCCTAGTGGCACCCGAGTCCATTTGGATATTCCGCTGAGGGTTGCTCAGAATCCGAATTATTTTCTAGGGAGGCTTAGGCAGATACGAGCAGGCCAGGATAGCATATCTGGAACAATATTAAAAAATGGCGCAGGGGTTGTGAAATCTATTTTGTGGTCCATTAGTGGGAATGCAGTGGCTGACGCAATTGCTTTTGATAACGAATAAGCAATATAATTATCTAAAAATAAAAACTCAGGGTACCATGTTTATATGGACTATAATGAAGCCATAGCATCACTTGTTTGCTGGGCTCAAGACTACGGATATGATGTTCAATTAGATCGCTACGGTGACGACTCTATAGATGAAGAGTCAAGGATCATATCTATAAATACAAATAGCTCCTTAGAGACGCAATTGTATACTTTGCTTCATGAATGTGGGCATCTTCTTATATATAAAAACGGCACGCCATTTAAAATTAATGACGTTATAAATAAATACTCTGAGCGCACCAAGATACATCGTGTATTTAGGGTTATAGAAGAAGCAGAGGCGTGGAAGAGGGGTCGAGCACTTGCAAGAAGGCTCTATATAGAGTTAAATGATGATAAGTGGAACAGGGCTGTTGCGAGAGCATTAAAGAGATATATGGAGTGGGCAATAGATTAATTCTCGGCAAGCGTTCCGCTTGCAATGCCCATTGCAAAAGCTATATCTGAGTCTGTTATTACATTTATATGAGTCTCCATCCTTAATGCATTTCTTGTATCAAATATGCTCGAAAAGGCTTGTTTTATTTGCTCTATAACATATTCCTTTTCTCCGTCTGTGACCTCAATGAGGCCCTCCATTGAAAACTCTACAAATATTTTTTCTTTTGCGATATTCATATTTATTTTACCTGCAAATACAATTATTTACGTTGCATGATTTATTATACTTTTTTAAAAAATATTTTTTATAGCGTGAATTTACTATGGGATGTTGTATAATACAAACAAGCAATTTTGCTTTGTATCTACTAGGTATAACAAGTTTAATATAATTGGAGTTTTGAATATGCAAAAAAAGAAGATTAAGGTCAGCCTTTTGTCTGAAGAGGCGGTAGTCCCATCCAGGTCACATGGCACTGATTCCGGATATGACCTTACATTTATTGGGGTTGAAAAAATAGTTGGAGATGTTATATTCTTTAATACGGGCCTGTCCCTGGAGCCGCCAAGAGGGTATTATTTCGAAGTCGTCCCCAGAAGCAGCATATCAAAGCTTTCGCTAAGTATGGCAAATTCAGTTGGAATTATTGATGAGTCATATCGTGGCGAGGTCTTAATCCCAGTTCGAGTTATGCACCAATCACAAGGCTCTGATCACTCAAATACAGTATGGCCGGGGGGGATTTTAAAGATATTTGGAAGAAAGCCTAGTACGATGGCATCTGTTGCCGATCTAATATTGACAAATAAACCTCGTTTATTTCAGGCAATTCTTAGGAAAAGGCATGATTGCGAATTTATAGTTGATGCTCTAAGTGAAACAGAGAGGGCCGGCGGGGGATTCGGAAGCACAGATCTTGCTGATGGCTAATTTAACTATTAATTGTTTTGGGTAAACCAGCAAGGAAGCGCCGGGGGGTTTTGGCAACAAAATCAAAAATGAAATTAAAATAACTTGGCAAACCCTCCAGCTTCCTTGTTTCTTAAACCTTGAAATAGGAGTTAGAAAATGATTAATGATCTAATTAAAATAGCAGATTTCTTAGACAAAGAGGACATGGGTCGAGACGCGGATTTGATTGATTACTTTATAAAGAAATTTTCAGTTGACAAAGACAATGTGGGGCCCAAGATAAGCTATATACCAGAAGATGAGCTTGATGACTATTCATCAGTTTTTAATCCAGATGGGTCTCTTAAGCAGAGGCCGTCTAGTATAGACATCCCCGATGATGAAATTGAAGACTTAAAGATCCTTTCTGAGCATTTAAATAATTCTGAGCAAGTCAGCATAGAATATGCCCATGATTTAGCAAAGAAGATGTCAGATGCAATAATAAGTGATTTGGCATAATATCTCTTTATTAGTTTTTATAGTTATATAATAAAGCACGCAGTAGGATTGTAGCAGAATAATAATTTTGCAGGAGTTTTTATGCCATTAGTATTAATTGAGTCTCCAAATAAAATAAAAAAGCTCTCCCAGATATTGGGACCTAAGTATAAAATAATGGCCACCGTTGGCCATATAGCAGATCTACCAAAGACCGGGCTTGGTATTGATCTTGAGACTTTTGAAGAGACGTACAAGATAACCCCAGAGAAAAAGAGCGTTGTTTCTGATATAAAAAAAGAAGCCAAAAACCATAAGGTTATTTATTTGGCAACCGACCCAGACAGGGAGGGTGAGGCAATTGCGCATCATATATCAAAGCATCTTCCAAAAAGAGGCGTATCTATACATAGAATTTTGTTTAATTCAATAACAAAAGATGCGGTTGAAAAGGCTATAAAAAATCCAACGTCTTTGGACGATAACCTATATGATGCGCAAAGAGCCAGGAGAATCACGGATAGGCTCGTTGGGTTCAAAGTATCCCCGGTTATGTGGGCCAAGGGGCTTAAGGGCGCTTCTGCGGGAAGGGTGCAGAGCGTTGCGTTAAAGTATATATCAAAAAAAGAATGTGAGATTAGAGCTTTTAAAAAGGAAGAGTTTTGGAAGATAAAAATAATTACAGACGCGGGCTTTGATTCTGAATTTTATGAAAAAGATGGCAAAAAATTTGTGCCAAAAACCAAATCCGATGCAGAATCTATAGTAAAGGACGTAACAAGGAATAAGGATTCGCTTGTTGTTTCTGAATACTCTAAAAAGAGCCGAACTAGAAAGCCCTATCCTCCGTTTATAACGTCAACAATGCAGCAGGTCGCGTCCGGCAGGTTTGGCTGGGGCGCCAAAAAGACTATGAGCATTGCTCAATCTATTTTCTCAATGGGCCTTATAACCTATCATAGAACAGATAGTGTGAAGGTTGACGCGGACAAAATTAATGACATTAGAGATAGGATAGACTCTAAATATGGCAAGAAGTATGTTTCGAAATCTATAATAAATTACAAGGACAAGTCTACGTCTCAAGGTGGGCATGAGGCTGTAAGGCCGACATTTGAATCGGCGCCAAATAGCATGTCTAGTGACGAAAAAAAGCTCCTTTCTCTTATAACGAATAGATTTATGGCATCACAAATGGCCAGTGCAAAATTTGACCAGGCATCAATAAAGCTTGCTTGTAAGGGGGATGATGCGACTTATTCCTTTAAATCATCAGGGTCTGTAATGACGTTTGATGGGTTTTTGAAGGCTTATGGGCATGACTCAAATGATGTAATACTGCCGATACTATCAGTTGGAGATAGCATCTCTTGGTCGGAGATACTTCCTACTCAGCATTTTACACAGCCACCAGGAAGGTATACTGACGCTTCTTTGATAAAGAAACTTGAGGCTGATGGCGTCGGCAGGCCGAGCACCTACGCTTCCATAATAGATACCCTGTTAAAAAGAAAGTATGCTAACAGGAAAGATAAATCATTTGTATGTACTGAAACAGGAATTATGGTATCTGATTTTTTATGCGAAAGATTTCCAAACATTGTAGACGCTGCGTTTACTTCTGGTATGGAGAATGATTTAGATAGCATTTCTGATGGAAAGAGCAATATAAAGGACGTTCTAAGCAGCTTTTTTAAAGGCCTGTCTGGTGATATAAAATCAGCGCTAAAAGCTTCTTTGCCTGACAGCTTTGAGGTATCTATAGACTGTCCCAAGTGCTCCGAAAATATGATAAAAAGAATATCCAGTCACGGCCCTTTTTTGGGGTGTAAAAAGTGGCCAGAGTGTAACGGGGTTTTGGCAATAGACTCAGACGGGAAGGTTCCAGAGGTTGTTGATACGGGATTAAAATGCCCAGATTGCGCAGGAATCCTTCTAAAAAGAAAGGGCCGCTCTGGAGAATTTTATGGTTGCAAATCATATCCAACATGCAAATTTACAGCGGGAATTGGAGATGACGGAGAAATGATAATTAGAAAGAAGACGCCCCAAAAAGACACTGGGGTTTCTTGCACTAAATGCAAATCAGGAAGTATGATTGAGAGAACTGGTCGCTATGGAAAATTCTATGGATGTTCGGGTTATCCAAAGTGTAAGAACATTATGAAAAATATTTAATTATGATGTGTTTAAAGAGTTTTTTTAAAAGAGTAAAATTATTTTTTAAATACATATATGAGCTTAGATTTATTATGAACGACAAAAAAAATAACAAGTTTATTTCAGCATCTGCAGTTATTATAGTTAATAGAGATAATAAAGTTTTAATATTAAAAAGAAGTAAAGATATTGGCGCTTTCCCAAACGCATGGAATTTCCCTGCGGGAGGAGAGGACCCCGGAGAAACTGCTGTTGAAACGGCAATAAGGGAGTGTCTCGAAGAAACATCCTTATCTGTATTTAAAGAGTCGATGATATATGTTGGATCATTTAAAATAGACGATAGCGATAGAGTGGACGAAATTCATTACTTTATAACAAGCAGTTATAGCGGAGACATAGAGCTTGATTGGGAAAACTCAGAATACAGATGGGTTTCGAATAAGGATGTAGCGAGCTATGATTTTGTGCCAATACCTGACTTTATAAAATATATATTTGAAAATGATGATGTTTTTGTGAACCTTATATCATGAATTCTAATAATTTTTATATATAATATATCTAATTAAAGAAAGTGATATTTGGTGGTTATGTCTATAAAAATAAGCAATAGAGCTGTAGAAGAAATTTTAAAAATAAAAGAAAATAACAATATAAAACATAAGCATCTTAGATTTGGCATAAAGAAAGATGGTGTGGACGGGTTTTTTACTCAGTTTTATGAGTTTATAAAGTCGCCGGATGATACGGATAAGGTCTTTGAATTTGACGAAATAGTTGTATGTATGGATCAGAAATCTTATATGTTTTTAAACGGAATGACAGTTGATTATACAGATGAGAACAAAGGCAGGCTGAAGTTTGAAATTCCAGAAATAGCCCATATGTGTGGATGTGATGAGATGTTTGTTTTTGAAGATATTTCATATGAGTAGCGATAAGCAGGTAACTGGTATTGGCAGCCGGGTAGTCAACATAATTGATGATTGCGTTAGGGGTGTGTAGTTGCCAATTTTTCATAAAAATAAAACAATATTCGTTAGGATCCCGAAAACCGCAAGTACGAGTATGCATATGGCGTTAGGGCGAAACGCCCATGACGGAATGTATCACGAAACTATATCAAGCATCAAGGACCGCGTTAATCCTAGCGTTTTTAATGGCTATTTTAAATTTGCGTTCGTTAGAAATCCGTGGGATTGGGCCCTTTCTTGGTTTTACTTTAAAAAAACCAAGATTTGGAAGGGGGGGTCTGGGCCGGACTTCAGCACCTGGATAGAGAATATTGGCAAAATTGCAGAAAGTAGGGGCGGCCTATATTGGTTTCCCGGGGTTGAATACTCTCCTTTGAAGAAGAACCTGAAGTCTTGCGGGTGGAGTACGTGCAGGGCGAAGATAGGTTATCCGTGCTTATGCCTCATGACCAACAAGCAGTCTGATTTCATTTGCAACTCTAATGGTGATATACAATTAGATTTTGTGGGGAGGTTCGAATCTTTAAAGGAGGACTGGAAGCATGTGGTAAGTAAAGTGAAGGGTCCTACGCCGGAAGGCAGCCTTGGACACTTTGTAAAAACAAACCATAAGTCCTACAGGGAAGAGTACAGCAAAAAAGCAGAGGCGGTCGTTAGAAGTCTGTATGAGGATGATATACGCTTATTTGATTATGACTTTTAAGTTTTTGTAAACCTATCCGCAACGCTACTCGCCCAGCTATCTGGTTTTATTTCGCAACCATACCCTTGGGAGGTCACCAGCGATTGTAGTTCTTTTTTATATTTTGAACTATATGATTTTACCATGTCTGTTCCAATGTCTAGATGTATAGTTAGATTATCATCTATAAACCCATCCAGCTCCATTGCTGCTTCTATACTTTTATATGCTTCATACAAAAGTCTTAAGCGGATTGTTGGAAACTTATCTTTAGGTAGCCTCTTTTTTACATAAAATATTCTAGACCCACCGCCATTTTTATATGCGCAAATACATGTTACCATTGATACTTTTTCTTTTATTACTTGTGAGTCAGACCCTATAAATATTCCATATCCAAGATTGTTTAGGTTAATTATTTCTTGCCGAAATAAATCAAAGGAATACTCCTTTCCCTCATACCCCCTTATAATATTTTCTTTAAGCAACAGTTCCTCCGGTAATATTAGTTAATAATACGGTGTATGTAAAGATATTTTGTAGCAAGTTGCATAAAAGTACTTTTTATTAGCAAAACCATAAGGGACTGACGATGCGAAAGCTTAACTTTAAGTTGCCAGAAAATAAAAAAGACGCGTTAAGGGCGGTTGCCACATTTGATCTAGAGTGGAACAGCGTTATGAGAATCAAGAATAAAAGAACTAGGTGTTCTGGGCTTCGGAAGATACATCGCGCAACTAATTTTATTTTCTTAGCAGCTAAAGATAAATATAAGTTGGATGGTGATGAGCATATGCGAGAGGTTGCCGCGGTGTTTGCAAAATGGATAAGGTCGAGAGGATATATTTCTTAGTATGTCATATAAGTATGCAAGCATCAATGTTGGATATTTGTCCGAATTATCAAGCCTACTCAAGAGTGGCGGCTTTGAAAAACATTATAAAAAAATAAATAAAATAATAGTATTATCTGGTATACCAGGAATTGATTTGCCAGCAGACGAAACAGAGGTAGACGGGATCGATGGCGTGCTTGGGTTTTTAAAGGAGAACCCAGGAGAGATGATGTATTTTGATGTTCCAGCCGGAAAAGAAAAGAGATTCGGAGATGAGCATATAAAGCTTCCGTTCCATTATGGCGAATTTCCAAATATTATAAACCCATCTGATGACATGGGCTGGGACGTAGTCGTAGTCCCCAGCAGCTCTGGTGCCGGGGAGGAATATATGGGCTATGGGCATGATCTTGTGCCAGTTGGGGTTGTTCCCGTAAACCCAGATAGAGAAGTCTGGGCGAATAATACGAAATCCGAAGACATGCCAAGTGGCAAGCCACCTCCGATTGGAAATGATAAAATAATTATGGCTCCAAAAACATGGGGTGATGATGACATGTCTTCTAAAGATATGGCCATAATAAATAATTTTTTTAGTAATCTTTGGCAGTTTTCAGAAGTAGTATGGTACTAACAAGATTGTGTTGATTGATATGCTAATATTTTAATAAAAGATGATTTAATAACTTACTTTATCTTGTATAAAGCACTAGTAAAAACAATATGGATGTAAAAATATGAATACCGATATAATAAAAAAATTGTCTTATGTTGCAAGCGGCCTTGATCTAAAGGGCTTTGCAAAAGAAGCCGATCGATTAGACGAAATAATTCTAAAGTTCTCTCAGTCGGATGAACAAAAAATTGGGGCTCCTGATGTTATGACCCAAAGCGGCTTATCAATAAGCCCGGGCGGGGATCTTTATTCTGTAGAAGATATGAAAGATCTCTTGTTAGATCCGGAGGTTTCTATTGAGCCAGAAGAAGTTGGAATACCGATGGTCTTAGACTTTGTAAAGAGTCTTATGATTGCCGATAGAAAAATAAGCTTTGAAAAAGCAGACGATGGGAGCATCCAGTACTCAAGACAGAATAGCGATGAGTCTGTTGAAAGGATGAGAGACGTATCGGAACTTAAAAAGACTGTTAACGCCCTGCGCGTAGGCCTTAATTTATCGGGAGATGAGCAGAAGGACTTTGGCACTCTTGTTAGCATGTTTAAGGGGGACGTAAAGAATATCGTAGATAAAGCCAGGAGAAGCGAATCTGCATCCAAGGAGGATAACTTCCAAAGGATGCTTTATGACTCTAGGCTAAAAGAAGTTGAAACTAAGAACCCAGAGCTGCATGCTGCCATGTCTACCAATACGCCATACTCAGAGGAAGTTAGGGCGATTCTGGGTGGAGAACACTCTATAATGTCGCTTATTGAAAACGGAACAACCTTAGAGGTTAAGCGGATGGCAAAAGAAACTGCTGCTAAAATGATGAAGGAGAAGATTCCGGAGCGGCAGGATGCGCTAGTTACAGATATTAAAAATAAACTTATAAAGAAGAAGAATAGTATATTCGCAGAACCAAATTTAGCTCGGGCAAAGCAAGAGGAGCTTATTGCCGCAATAGAGCTTTTAGATAAAGAGATAAAGAAAAATAAGCATAGTAAGCAGCGTCGAGGAGAAGCAGTAAAAGAAAGAAAGCGTATGCTGGCTGAGTATGAATTTTATTTTGACGAGGAAGCGCCAAGAAGCAAGTCTCTGCTAAGGAGAAAGAGAAAGCTTATAACCATATTGCGAGGTATAATTCCGGGAATGGACATCGTCCCGAGGGCAGACGACGGGAAGCCAATTTCATGGGGCAAGCTGGATAGGTCCATAAGAGAGAAGCAGAGGGCGCTTGATGAGCAAAATCCATACATAATGGAGTTGAATAAGATGATCGGAAGTATTGATTTTTGGACCCGAGAGATGCAGCAGCCGTTTACCAGCCTGGAGGTTTATGATTTAATTAAAGCATGGGTTTATGATGTCCCCAGGCAAGACCTCCCAAAGAATTTAGCTGTTGATATACCAAGATATGGCTATATAAGCACAAGGAGAGACCCAAGGCTCGTAAATCAGGTTCTACAATACATATCATCTCCAGGCGTTCTTGATGTCCCGTTTACAACGAATCCGCCATTTAAAAGCGAGAGGATGGTTTCAATAACGCCGGAGGGAGAGGATGGCGAATTATTCGAGACTGAAGCCCCAGAGGACATTGTTAGTCCAGAAAAGAGGGTTGAAATGTTTAGCCGGCAGGTGGAGGAGTGGGGAGGTTCAAGCACCAAGAGGAGCCGCCCCCCGATGATTCCAGATGACCCAGAGGTAAAAGAAGTGCCTCTTGAGGATGACGAAGAACAGAGCCCACTTAATCCCGTATTAAGACCGGAGGATGTTGCCACGATTAATAAGTCGTCTAAAAGCAATATTGCGAAAGAGTTAATATATTTGGCAAATCATTTGGATCAAATAGGATATGGGGCAGGCGCAGACATAATTGACGGAATTATAAGTTGATAAAAAATTTTTTAAAATTAGCAGATCGGTTAGATTCTAGCGGCGATCACGAAGAGGCGGACTTAATAGACGATGTAATTTCTGATATTGGGTCAGGCTTTTTTGAGAATATATCTATACCTCATGAGGATATGCTAGACTACCTGGCGTGTCTTCGCATGGTTCAACTATATCATCAGCATGCTCATTGGGTAAGCAAGGGGCTTCCTTATTATGGAGATCACCTGCTTTTTGAAAGATTATATAACAATACAATTTCTGAAGTTGATAACTTTGCAGAAAGAGCGGTGGGCCTCTCTGGAGACGAAGCAGTATGCCCCATTTCTGTTATCAAACTTGTATATAAAAAAATGGCGAAGGTTTTGGATGGATTCGATACAACTGCGCATCCAGATGAAATAGTTGAGTATGCGTTGGGTGCTGAAAAGTACCTGCTAATCTCCACTAAGGGTTTGTACGACAGTCTTAAGAGTGATGGAAAGATGACGATGGGTCTGGACGATCTTCTTATGGAGATATATAGTGCTCACGAAACAAATGTTTATTTGTTGCAGCAAAGGATTAAAAAGGCGGACAGGGTAAAATAAATGAGGCTTGTCGGCATGTATAAATATATTTTGCTGCTTCTAATTCTTTCCTGTGCAAAGAATGTGCAGAAAAAAGTAGATAACTATCATGCAGAACCAGAAGAGATTGATGTATACAATGAACCAGATTATATAGACCTCTTCGAGGAGGGCTCTTTGGATGACCTACCGGAAGCGGGAGACACAGGAAGACTTGAGGACGAATATGAATGAATTAGGCGGCAGTGTTGTTCACTTAAAAATTATAACTGGATCAACTTACTTAAAGGATCTGGTGTATGAGGTTAGATTTTCTGATTTATCAAAGTCAAGAATCAATTTTAAAGACATCGTTGGAAATGACTTAGACTCTGTTATAATAGATTCGGGTCGGCACTCTGACTTTGGAAAAATATTTATATTTGAAACAAGAAATAATGAAACTTTAACAATACCATCTGCTCTTCTTCATGGAATTTAAAATGAGCAGCTCTTTTAAAAAATTAAAGCTATATGAAGATAATAAGTCTTACATAAGAAAGCTCGCTTTTACAGTCGGTCAGGGTCTAGGTGGCAACGACAAAGTCCTATCTGGTACCGATGAGTTTATAATAGAAAGAGAGAGTAGTGATGGCGCTATAACTGGCTTGATATTTCCAGACCCAAACCAATCATCATATGCTGGATATACATATTTATGGAGAAGCGAAGACGATAGAAATATGTTTGAGGTTGTTTCCGAACCAGAAGCCAACCCGTATATAGGCGTTGTTACGGCAGAAAACTTAAATGTGAGGGAGGGCCCTGGGGCGTCTAATGATGTCGCAAAGACCAGGGGCGGTAATGATTATATAATACCAAGGGGACTTCGTGTCAGCATACTCGAAGAATCTCGTGGATGGTATAGAATTAACTCATCTAATTGGGTGTCCGCAAGATATGTAAGGAAAACAGGCGACAGGGCTTGGCCGATTAGAGGGGCTGTGCTGTCAAATTTATCATCTAGGCCATATGAAAGATTATTCTTTCAAAGACTAAATGAGCAAATACCCGGAATTATTACAGATGCAGAGGCAGCTCCTACGGGGTGGGAGCACGAACTTGCACAGAGCGGAACATGGGGAATGTCGGATGACACTTCTGAAGAAAGTAGTGTTTCCTCAGCCCCTAGCTCTAGTGAGTCGAAGATCAATAGGCCTGCCGCTCGCCCAGATAGGCCTATTTTGCGACGTAATTCTTCGGGTCCGGATGTTTCAGAGTTACAAAGAATTCTTGTTGCGTTGGGACATGACTTAGGGGCAACCGGAGATAGTGGGGATGGTGTCGATGGAAGCTACAAGTCGAAAACAAGAAGTGCCGTAATTGCTTATCAGACTGGCTTAGTGTCCTCTGGCCGTATTCCGCCCACCTATATAGATAGGCATGGCAGAAACAGGTCAAACATAGACGGAATTGTTGGAAATACCACTTGGTCAAACCTCTATGATGATTTTGAATTAAAAAACGAAACTGCGCGAGTTACAAGCCCAGGCCCAGGCCCTTTAGTTGGTCTACCAATAATTGATGATTTTTCATTACTACCAGAGCCATCAACAAATTTTGCTGAAGTACTTGGAAGAGAGTTTTCCGAGTACTCTGTAGTAGATTCTCCAGCAGACGAAGCCGCCTGGTCGGCAATGAGCCAACCGTATAGAACTGACGGTAAAGTTGGTAGGAGTATAAAGCCAACAACTGTCCCGAGGTATGTACAATTTAGTAAAGGAAATTCAGAGCCGGTTTTGTTTTTGATTGCAGAAATTCCGCCGGTCGACAATCCAGTTGAGCGCTTTCAGAGCTCGGATAATGCTGTATATATGGCGTTCCCCCTTCCGCGTGGAAGCGCCGTGGGCTCTGCTGTTCCGACATCTACGCAATATCACGGAGGGAACCTTCCGCTTGATATTGGAGGCCCTTGTCCGCTAGATGACTCTGGGGCTATAAAGGCCAGGAGCCTAATCTGCTTTGTTATGAAAGAGCTTGTGAGTCGCGGTGATTCAGAGCATCAAAGCAACAGAAGGCCTCGTCTTTTCAGAAGAGACAGGGGCGCCTCAAGAAAGAGCGGCTTAGGTCGATTAAATAAAATATCAAAAGGCATTTCGTAGTATGATTTTTCATATGAATAAGCCGCCAAGAGAGTGGAGTAATGAGTGCCCAAAGTGCGGCAATCGTTTGAAGTGGAGAATGACGAATTCAAAAGCGGGCAGCAAAACGCTTGCTGAGTGCTCAAAAAGCATTGGCAGCTCCCGGGTTGTAAGAGTGATTAGAGATATCGACGTATGTAGTTGGCAGGGCCAAGCGATAAGGCAGGCTGATGGCGGTGTAAGGTTCAAAGACCTAAGTGGCGGATGGCTGCCAGAAGTTTAATCAAAATAAAACTTTCAACTAATAGTTTATTTTATTATGACCGACAATTGTTTTACTAATTTACAAAGTATAGTAGGTTAAACCTTTGGGAGCTATTTATGTATAAACTTTTAAGTGAGCTGGCAAGTGAGCTTACCGCTATTGGATATGGCTCTTATGCAAAAAAAATTATTTCTATGGCAACTGATGAGGGCTCCTCTGAAGATAATTCTGCCGAAATTCCACTTTGTTTAAATGCTAATAATGCCAGCCTGACGAATGAAACGGTAGACGCCGTATGGTCTATGCTGTGTCCGCTTCTTCCACGAGGAGCTAGGCTGACATCTGGAGTAAGAACGGACGAGTGGAGGCGCAATGAAGTTATTAGGTTTTGGAGGAGGAGAGAGATAAGGCGGTGGGACAGAGAGTTTGATGAGCAAATAGCCTCTGAACCTGATGATGCTCAAGTGGCCAGGTTAGAGGCGAATAGGGCTATTTTGAAGGCAGTTAGGCAAGAAGAGGTCGATGGAACTAGCTATAGCAGAAGCATTTGTAACGAGGTAAATAAGTCAACACAGGACGGCAGGGCTCGTGGTATTGCGTGCTCAGATGACGGCAATCATGTTCGCGGCGAAGCTATTGATATAGGCGGCAGTGATTTGGATGCGATAATAAGCGCTGTAAACAAGCTAATTCCATCGAGCGATAGTGCGGCTGAGGAGCTAACTAAATATGTGGAATTAGCACCATGGGGCCCATATTGTCGAGGTAGCCACCCAGAGCCTCACGCCCCAAGCGAAAATGGGAATTGGAGCCTAGACGAAAGGTGCACGTCTCAGCCGCATATACATGTTGGAATCGTTAAAGCAGTTTATAATGAAGATGCTGAGGCTGCTCTTAAGCGCTATCTGTGCTCAGAATACGACCGCTGTCGCGCGCTCGATGATGACTTGCATGGCGATGAAACAGCTGAGGTGGCGACTCCAGGCGACCACATAGAAGAAGAGGGGGAAGTTACGGCAGACCCATGGGGAGACCATGATTTTGATGGTAAGGACACAGTGCCTGAGGTTTGTTCAGATCCCAATAGAGATGAGTATAATGTTGGGGGAAAATCATATGTTTATGATCAGGCTACTCAAAGCTACGTGCTGTGCTCCGGAGCGGAACCAAGTAGCTCTGCGACCCTTCCGACAACCGACGAAGTATTCAGAACAGAGTCTGGAACCTGGGTTTATGACTCAGAGACTCAACAATATATAAAGAGAGACTAGTGGTTATTATGAAAATAAAAAATCTTATTATGTTAGCAAACAACTTAGATAAAGAAGGGCTTTTAAAAGAAGCTGACTTTTTAGATGGTATTATAAATAAAATGGCGATAAAGGCCCCGGAGGGGGCTGCGTCATCAATGACAATAGGCGGCGATCTCTTGGACATTCCAGTAATCGCGCCACTTGAAGATTCGAGCATTGACCCAGAGGGCACCCCCACGTTTGATTTGGACACTACGATGTTTTCTGGTGAGACCGGCGAAGATGCGCCAATCGCAGCACCATCAGAATTTGCACTAAACGATGAAGATTTTTCATACTTAGGAGCTATGCTTGGTATAAGCGCAGATAAGGCCGGAAAGTGGTTCGCAGAGAGGCTAAATAATATGATTGACGACGGCGCTCTTACTTACGAGCAAGCAATGACCTTTTTGAATGAGGTATCGGACGCAATAACGATGAGAGATTCCGATGCAAGGTCCGAAGATGCTGAGGGAATATCTGATGCTGAAGAGATATTTGATGCTGAGGAACTGCTTGGTGAGGGCCTCGTCGTTGAAAGTGGCGAAATGGAGATATAATATTATGGTTTCAGACAAGATGATCGCGATAATTGACAAGCTTGAAAAAAAGGGGCTTAAGGATGAGTCTAGGTTTTTAGATAGCCTAGCTAATATAATTTTAGAGAAGTCAAATAATCTGCCAAAGGTCTATGTGTCTGGAGATTATAAGTCATCCTTATTATACGAAAAAATAAGCCACAATGGTAGCGGCCTATTTGGTTGCGTTAACTTAATTGAAGCAGGCGATTCAATATTGAAGCAAAATATTATTACTTTCTCAAGTAACGATAACAGTGTCGAGTCAGTATCTTTTTATAAGATGCCTAATAAGCTCGGTGGGCCTAAGGCTTGGACGATAGACCTGCCAGTAACAAATATCGGCATTAATGATAGCGTTAATTTGTTGATAAAAGAAATAAAGAGTAACTTGGCGGGGAAAAGAAATGATTAAAGAGCTTATAAAAATAGCTGATTATTTAGATAAACATAAAATGCAAAAAGATGCGGATGTGGTTGATTTTTTGATAAAGAAATATTCTCAAGGTGATAGTGAAGAGCTTACGCTGGAAGAAAAATATAACAGCCTACTTCTTAGACTTGAGCGACTCGAAAGAAGTGAGGCTGAAAATAACGCTGAAGATATGGAGAGTTTGTGACTGGACGCAGAAAGTTCCGGTGCGGAATAAATGAAAAGAAAAATAGCGAGTGACCGAGAGGGGCCTAAAAAGTGGACTGTGGGGGATATTCCAGAAAGAGCCATTTCTTTGATATCCACAAGTGCTGGGTGTGTGTTTAAAAAATACCTTATGGGGGCGCGAAATCCCGACCCAATATATTCTAATTTAAATACTAACCAATACGCAGCCGCGCAGCTTGTTGGTCTAGTTCAGTCAAGAAGGCTGAGTTCGTATACTGAGCGGGCCTTTAAGAAGTTTATAGAGTCTGCGTTAATAGCTGGAAATCCCGGGCAGCCTGCAGGAAAAATTAAAAAGTGGTTAAAAGAGGAGCTTAAAACATGCTGACGCAATATAGAAGGAGGCACTATGTTTGGTAAGATTATTAAAATGTCGAACAAGTTAGATGAGGGGGGCTTTAGCGATGAGGCTAATTCTTTAGACAGCTTATTGTCTGATTTAAAAGAATTGCTCGGGCCGCACTTGTCTGAAGATGCTGCTGATGATGAAGGGGGTGATAGCAAAGAGGACAGCGACTCACAAGTAACTTTTAAAGATTACTCTACAAAATACTTTGATTTATGCCCAGGAGCAGTTGCGGCTTTTAGCAAGCTAAAGGAGCTGAGCTTGGACGAGGATGCTTCTGACTTAGTAATGGCTTCGTTACAAACAACCGATGAGTTACTGGGCATTGAGTCGAAGGCTTTAGAGGCCGAGTCCGCATCTTCTGAAGATTTAAAAAGCGCACTTAGGGCGGCGCGAGACGTATCGCATTTTGCTGGCATTTTATCAACCATGCTTGAAACAGATTTGAGCTCAGACTTTGAATTTGTAGACATGCACGTGCAGAAAATTGCAGAAAATTTGCCATCGTAAGTTGGCGCACTCATCTTTGTGTCGTATCATATAAAGTATGAAAAAAATATTTGCTTTTATTATAGTGACGCTGGTCACATATATAATTCCGACCTATGCGCATGGAGACCCTGAGGCTGCCCCTGGCGAGCCCTCTCCCCAAGACTCCAGTTCCGCCGCACACTACGAAAGAAACGCCTTTGAGAGGGTTGCCAACGACTATTATGAGCGAGATCCTCAGTTGGCCTGGGGCCGGACTCGCCCGGCTCCAAGGATTGGCGAGTGGGCAACCACTCCAAGCGTAAGAATCTGCAAGCACGCCCCCACAACAGAGGCGGAGGTAAGGAGCGCGGTTGGATGGTGGAGATCTAAAGGCTATGAGTTTGGGACTATAACTCCTGATACAATACAATACGGATGCGTCGTCGGAGAGGTTAGGGGCTCTATACTCATAGAGCTGGTTTCTGGAGATGCATATGATCCAAAGTATGCGGCCACAACCTCAGTTACTCACTCGACGACACCAGATGAAAACGGATTTGTTGAAATATACTCTGCAAGAATACGCTTAAAATATAAAACAGGCAACCTGCCACGGGTTTTGGAGCATGAGCTTGGTCACGCATTAGGCTTTGCGCATATAAATACTTATGGGCATATTATGCATAAAGAACTTTTGAGCGGAGGGTGGAATGATGACGGGATATTAAAAGAATAATTATAGTTGGTTTTAATATTTATAATAAGTATCTTATATAAAGAGGTTTTTTATGAAATATTTAAGCTTTTTTATTTTGATACTAACTTTTTTGGGATGTAGTTGCCAAAATAGCGATGAGCCGCTTGCTTCTAACGAAGAATATTCAGATTCAGATGACAGCTCTTTGGATGATCAAGACTTTGTAACTTGGGAAGATTGTAGTCATATGGTTGGAGATCATCCATGTGATTTTACTTTAAAAGATCAGAATGGTGATGACTTCTCTCTTTATGATAACTATGGGTCAGTAATTGTTCTAGATTTCTCTACAATGTGGTGTTACTATTGTAAAGTTGCAGCGTCAACTGTTCAGTCTGTGCAAGACACCTATAACTCTCAGGGATTTTTATACGTAACTATCTTAATAGAAGATGCGTCTGGGGATACAGTGGAGCAAGATGAGGTAACGCAGTGGGCCGATGCTTATGGGATAACAACAGCGCCGGTTTTAGTTGGCGACAGAAGCATGGTTGATGTAACCGCAACTACTGGATATCCAATAACTGGTTGGCCAACAATGGTTGTTATAAACAGAGAAATGGTGTTGTCTCATGGAATAAATGGATGGAGCGAAGAAGCTATTATAAGCTGGATCGAAGAAGAGTTGCAATAAAAGCATTGGTCTGTTCAAATTGGTAATATTTTTTTAAATAGTGGGTAGGGTAAATGTTATGGTTAACTATTTAAAAAAAATATTTCTTTTATTGGCTTTGTCTGCGCTTATTCCCACGGGAGTATATGGTGATTCTATTACGAATCAGCAGCCATATTTGTATGATGGATCATCGGAAGCTCCTGAGTTTACATCATCAGAGATGAAGGTAAGAAGGGCGGCAGTAAAGGTCAGGACGCAGTACGGGCATGGGTCTGGGACGTATATTCTGTATAATGGGTTTAACCTCGTTATAACCGCATCGCATGTTGTGTCTGAAAGGGCCAATATATTCGTTACAAACGAAGAGGAGTCTGTTCGGGCGCAGGTTGTTTATGAGAATGCTGTTGCAGATATTGCAATACTTTTGATAGACAAAATGGAAACAAGGAAGCCTATTAAGTACAGGCCGGTGAGGGACATCCCTGGCATTGGGGAGACCCTATATTACTCTGGATATCCATCGAGCCATAGCCTTATGACGATAAGAGGTCTTGTCTCCGGATACGAGACAGGAGGCGACCAGGGCCGTGTCATAATGGTTCATGGATATGGCTGGATGGGCTGCTCTGGCTCTGGGGTGTACGACAGATTTGGACGCTTTGTGGGCGTATTGTGGGGGGTAGATATAGCATTTTATGCAGGCCCGCAGTTGGTTGAAGATATGCTATGGATAAGTCCGGCCAGCAATATAGACTTAGACCTTCTTATGCACGGAATTTGCTTAAGAAGCCCGGACTCTAATAAGTGCGTGGGAAGGGGCGGATAAGGTGAGAGAAGAACGGTTTGATGACTTTAATTCATTAAGCTTTCTAAAACTTATTAAATCTGAGGGTGTTGGCCTGGGTGTCAAAAAGTATATATATAGAATACTTGGGTCTGCATATAGATTAGAGCTTCTTACTTATAAGGGCGATGATTTTTATTCTTATAATCCAGAACTAATAAAAATAATAAAATATGATTTTGGAACCAATAGCGTAGTCAGTCCAAAGCAAATAGAGGTAACAATAGAAGATGTTATACTTGAAATGCCAGAAGACAATAGGAAGGAAGCTTTGTTCAATATAAACCTCTTTGTATAAAAAATTGTATATGGTAATAAACTAGCAATATAGTGGGAAGGCCTGAAATGAATAGGGCATTTAAGCTATTTTTAACATTACTATTCTTAGTTTCTTGTGAATCCGATATAACAATAGTCAATCAGGCTGAGACAAGGGTTGTTGTAGACTCATTTGTTCAGTCAGATCAAATTGGCGAGTTAGATATACTTGTTGCGCTGGATACTTCCGGATCTATGAGTGATAACTTTGAGGATGTTGGAGATGGCATGGACCTTCTTCGAACCGATATAGAATCTCTCACTTTAGATTACCAATTTGGATATATAACTATGGACCCAACATACCTTGGGTATACTGGCGTTTATGATTCTTCTTCGACTGCAATTGATATGCTTATGGCGCCAAGCTTGTTACCGGCGACTATGTATGAAGAGGGGTTCGCCGCAACATATACCTTTTTAATGTCTGCTGATTCAATCTCATTTCGAAGACCAGAAGCAGACTTTTTACTTTTTTTAATCTCTGATGAAGATGAGCAAAGTGCAATTACGGCGGATTTGTTTTACGACTGGATGAATGATGAGTTTAAAAGCGTAAGGCACGATGTGGTGACGGTGGTACAGTCGGAAGAAAGCGACTGTCCTACGTCTTGGGACTTCGGGTATAAGTATATTGAATTATCAAATTTATATGGGAAAAATCATATAGACATTTGCGAAGAAGACTGGTCTATTTGGCTCTCCCAAAGCTCTTTTTTAACGAGAATGATTAGCAGCATAGAATTAAGTGAGACGCCAATTAGCGACTCGATAATAGTTTATATAGATAGTATAGTTACTTATGAGTGGACTTATAGCGAAGAGGCAAATACAGTTTATTTAAACTCTGCGCCCGATTATAACTCTTTTGTAGAAGTGGGGTATAAAGTAGAAGTGCCATAGGGCGGGCAGGAGTTGCTTATGAGAAGACGTATTATAATTGCACCAAATAAGCTTTTAAGCATGGTTGCAGAAGATGTTGCAGAAGACGGGTTCGGAGAGGACCTGAGCAAGATTATGTCAGATATGGCCGAGACAATGTATTATACAAATGGCGTAGGGCTAGCAGGTCAGCAGGTTGGGATTTTAAAAAGAATTTTGGTTGCAGATGTCGGAAGCAAGTATGGTGTAAACTTAATAAAAGTTGTTAATCCTGTTATAAAAAGTATTGATAGCGAGGTCTCCTCATTAAAAGAGGGTTGTTTGTCGCTCCCTACTTTTTCAGCCATTATCAAAAGGCCCAAAGGGGTCGTGGTTGAATATAGAGACCCTCTTGGCAAGCTTCACTTGGATGAGTTCACAGGGGTTGCTGCACATATAATTCAGCATGAAATTGATCATTTAAATGGGATAACTCTTCTTAATAAGTCTAACCGGATGTATAAAAAACAGTATTTGAAGAAAGTAAAAAAATATAAAAAATCTGCTCCAGATTTAATGAAAATTTTAGGCGTTTAACATATGAATATTGTTCCTAGAAAGATAAACAAGCCGTGGGGGTACGAGTATATTTGGGCCGAAACAAAAAGTTATGTCGGAAAAATACTTTTTATAAAGGCTGGATATAGGCTCTCTTTGCAGCATCATGAAGTAAAGGAAGAAACAATGGTTTTGGAGTCGGGAATTGCAAAAATAATATTAGAAGATGAAGATTTTAACTTAACTCCAAATATAATGTTAAAGGGGGTTCCGTTCCATATAGCACCGGGCCAGATCCATAGAGTTGAGGCTGTAGAGGACTCAGTTATTTATGAAGTTTCTACAGCAAATCTAAATGATATCATCAGACACTTAGATGATTATAATAGAAAAATAGATATACCAAATAGCTAATCATAGCTCATCAGCTAATAATTATCATAATTATATGAGCATTGGAGATTGGATACTTATTAATTCAGATATTGGATTATGGGTTAGGATGGTCGCCAAAGGGAGCCTGGCCGCCTGTTGGGTTATGCCATATGATAATCTATGGATGTGGGGGACTGCCGTAAATAGCTCTCAGAATATAGAGAAGACAAAGGAGCTGGCCATGTTTTTGGCAGATTTAGAAGTTAGCTCAAATAATACTGTTAAGTGAGTATATGCAAATAATTATCATCAAAGCCCCATCTGATGTAAGTATTGATATAATAAAAAAGCTTAAAGACAGGGTGAGGAAAATCTCTTATGATAAATCATATATTATGAATAAATATATAAAATATGATTTAGATGATATTGATATATCAGATGATTTAAGTGAAAAGGACTTGTTCAACTTAAAGGATGAGGCCCTTAAAATAAACAAGGCGGCTATATGTCATTTAATTGAAGCAATAGACGAAGTCATCTCTCCAATGATAGCGATATCAACGAGAATTGGAGCGGGCATTGGTAGGCAGGACATTTCTTATTTCGACATAGGCAATGATAAATATATTGCAGCAGCAAGGAGAGACGGGTATCATTACTCTAAGACAGAGTCTATTGCTTATAATTACATACTCGCGCTAAATTTGTCAGAAATTTTAGAGCAGCTATTATAGTGAATCTGATGACAAAAAATACTAATATTCAAATGTTAAACTGTAGTGGGAAGTAGATATGGATAGAGATATACTAAATAACCTGATAGAGCTTTCCGATAAGCTCGATGTCATAAAGAAGGCGAGCCTTGCGGACTCTATAGACGCCTTGCTCATCAAGATGGCCGACTTGGACGTAAAGGGGTGGTACTACTATCCTCCAATGTTGCAGCCAGGTGGTGCGGACGGCGAAGGAGATGACATGTCTTTAACGCGGGCACAGGCTCCTTATGGCAATGGCGCTTATCTTATTGAGGATGGGGCGAAAATAATTTTTTATGTGCCATATGAAGCGAAAAATTACTTTGCGAGCTGGCGAGCATCTTTCCTTGACTTGTCAAATAAGAGAATAGCGGCTGGAGAGCATTACATTTCTAACGTTATTCCTATATTAGAACAAATAAACCCACTTGATGAGGATGACCCGTCAAGAGGGCCTCTGGTTGCTCAATTTATAGGTTCGGTGCAAGAGATGGATAATATAATTGATGAGTCCTGGGGCATGGAAAGGCTCTATGAGCTAATAGCTGATGGACATAGGTTGGGGATAAGAGGATCTTTTATAGAGTCCTGGTCCGAAAGATATGGGGAGATAGTAGAGCAGCTACAAGATGATCTTGGCGGCCAATGATCTTGGTAGTAAACCTATAGCAAATGCCATTACAAATCTTTAAGATAGACAAAATACCAATAAAAATTCACTATAGTTTTTTTATATCTTTTTTGATCATAATGGCTTTATCACTTTATAATGGTGGAGCTATTTATGCTGCATATAATTCTATATTATTTTTAATATTATTTATTTCGGTTTTGCTACATGAGCTAGGACATGCTTTTGCCGCGAAAAAATTTGGCGTACCTACCAGGAACATAACATTATATATTTTTGGTGGAACAGCATATCTTGAGAAAATGCCGAGAGATAGGAAGAAGGAGATAATAATATCACTAGCGGGGCCTCTTGTAAACATAGTTATATTGCTTTTATCTATTCCGTTTGTAATTTTCAAACTACCCCTTGTGGCGGAAATTGCTATAATAAACTTTATCATGGGAATATTTAATTTGTTTCCAGCCTTCCCAATGGATGGTGGGAGAATTTTGCGAGCAATATTGTCAAAATTTTTTGGGTTTAACAAGGCAACTAATATAGCTATAACGACATCGAGAGTTTTTGCGATTTCGTTTTTGCTCTTAGGAATTTATTATAAGTTTATCTCTTTGGTTATAGTCGCAGCATTTTTACTAATAACTACAAGTGCTGAGAAGATTAGATTAGATAATTCTAATAATTATTAATTATCAATGTGTAATTATTCAAATAGGAGATTCAAATGAGTGAAGAGGCAGACGATTATGTTGGCAAAACTCCAATATACAGCGAAGAGGGGCTCAGCAGTCATATTTTAGAATTAGATGAGAACTCTAAAATTTTTGAATTTGGAGTATGGGTCTCAAAACTATCAAATGCAAAAAAAGAAACTGCTGAAAATCTAAAGGAGCTGGAGGAGAAGTGGCTCGATTTGGTTGCAGTTACTCCGCAAGAAGAACTTAGCGCTCTTGTGGATGATATGGACTCGAATCATGAGATTAACAAATCGGTTAAGAAGGCTTTGAAGGATCTGTATAGCAGATACCTCGGGTGGGACTTGTACCCTCCAGATATAGAGTCGTGGGACGATAAGCAGATGGCTGCGTATTTAAAGTTTCATACTTCAGAATTCGGAAGGCCTCCTCAATGGGGTGCTCCAAAAGATCCATGGAGCGAAAAGCCATATCTGTCCCGGCCATATCATGAAGTTGCAGAAGCTTCGATTTGCACTAAGGATGATATATTAAACTTATTAAAAATAGCAAATAGGCTAGACGGCCTTTCTTTGTTTAAAGAGGCGGACATTATTGATGATGTAATAATATCGCTCGCCGCCCCCAGTGGTCGTCCAGATTATAATGAAATTAATAAGATAATGAAAGGATATTTTGATAGTGGAGTAACGTCAACCGACGCAGGCCCCAAATTTTGTGAAGAACACGGGCGCAGATTTGGGTCAGGAGGGTCCCAGCACCTCCCGGTAATATTTCAGGGCATGAGCTGGGCATCTCGCGACAATTATCCGAGCCCGGCCAGAATGTCTTCTGCACAGGCCTGGATTAATCAGGTTTCAGAATTTGCAGAACGTGATAAGAGGACCTGCAAACGCGGCGGCGATGGGGCTGAGGTCGGGGCTGAGGTCGGGACGGAGGGGGAGGAGTTGGCGCACGAGCCGAACCCCAATGTATGGTCTATTTCAAGAACTGATGACCACAATTTCGTATTTCAAGATATTACTGCAGAT
>TARA_R110002020_G_scaffold85229_3_pt1 | contig 27591 bp, 19 predicted proteins | sample TARA_R110002020 | Tara Oceans TARA_R110002020 (sample SAMEA4396489) | marine metagenome | biome: Westerlies Biome; feature: [MES] marine water layer (ENVO:01000295) within the mesopelagic zone...; material: water (ENVO:00002006), including particulate matter (ENVO:01000060) such...
AGCCTGCAAAGAGTCTTTTTGCAGGCTTTAATTTTACAATTCTGAAAAGCTAAAATCTGATAATCTAAAATTAAAAGACTGTTAATCAGCTATTTAATTCCTTTTAATCAATTTATTGAAGTCATTTTGTATAATTTCTTCAACTTTTTTTTAGCTTTTTCCGTGGAGCTGGCGATACAGAAGCCGAACCATTTTGAGGAGGATTTGGAAAGTTTGGCGAGGTTGTTTAGGTATCTATTATAATAATTTCAGTTTGGAGGGTTTTCAAACTGATATTGGAATGTCTTCGGAACTTAGGGACTGAAATCGTTGGGATACTTGAGTCGATATAATTCCGATAGACGCTGGCGTATCATTCCTTTTTTGCGGATCTCCTTGACTATTCCCGGCGGCAGTGGAAGCAAAACTTCTAGTCTGTCATTTTGAAGTAAAGGGGTTGGAAGGCCGAGGATCAGCTTGGCCAGCCCTTCATCGGAAAGTTGGACTTGATGGTATTGCGGGAAACTCCCGTCAGTTTACTAGGCTGCTTGCTTCCGTGGCCTTCGAAATGGCCTCTTAAAATTTGTCTGATCTTATTCCTGGTACGAGGGCGATGGGCCATTAAAAATCTGATGTTGTTCACACTACCAACTGACCTAAAAAGCCTCCCTATTCCAATCCAAAAAAAAGCCTTCTGGAATGGCCAGTTTGCATGGCTAACTGAGGATAGCTTTATTGTTTTTCTAATATTGATTGTTAGCGCGGTGAAATTATTTTTTATTGTAAAAATTCAGAAAAATTTTTCATCTGATAATCAGGCATATATGGATTTAATACGTTATGTCTCAATTTTCAAATACTTCTAATTTTTGCTGAATATGCAGTGAATTTAGCTTTTCGTGAAGTAATGAAAATTTTAGTGATAAATGCTATACCCTGTATAGGGTATTTTTTAATTCAAAAATAAAAATCGATTATTCGCCTGAGTTAGCTACCTCAGCATAATAGAACGTTACATGGCAAAGACTTATTTTATTGTTTTAGTATTTTTTTGCTTTGCCTTTAATGGTATAGCTCAGAATAAGGTTATAGACAGCCCTCAAATTCAGATGGCTTTACATGAGTTGGATTCAATTGCTAAACTGAAAGTTTCAGATTCCTTGGAAAATTACTCTCTGAATAAGAAGATTGACTCTATTAACGCTTCAGCACAACTTATTAGAATGGATTCCTTGAATCTGCCTAATAATCTTGAAAGCAGTCTGGATCAAGTTGATTGGAAAATTAAAAAGATTGATTTGATCCAGTCCTTGAAACGGGATTTTAGTTTTGATTCCATCCCGTTTTCAAATACTGTAGATTCTGTGCCATCTTTTTCTCATCAAAGGAAGATTGACTCGATTGACAATTCTTTGAAATCTTATGACTTGACTTCACTAAGCCCAACAGATTCTCTGAAAGAGAGGCTGCAGCAATTGGAAGGAATTAAACAAGTTGAAGAAAGCCAAAATTTAAAAGGTGGTTTTAGTTTTGATTCTTTGCCATCAGGTGTCATAGATGGGTTTTCTATTGACACTCTATTTAAAGCTAAAGGTCGCATGCAAGAGCTTCCTTGGGAGGATAGTAACCAGTTTCAAAAGGAATTCGAATCCCAATTCACTAAGGAATTCGATGGTTTAAATATTCCAGTAGAAGAAGTGAATAAAAAACAAGTTCTGGCGAAACGAGTCATCAGTATCAAGGACCGTGAAATTGTGGATAGTATCCGTAGTGTTGCTTCAGACAAGCTTTATAAAATCAAGGATGAAGTGCAGGATTCCTTAAGTGTATATCTAATCGCTGAGAAACAAAAGCTAAAGGAAAGTATGTTTTTTGAGGGACTGGTCAACATGGAAACCTATAAAGGCAACCTGTCAGTTTCTGATTTCTCAGGGATTCTTGGTGTTAAATTGAATAAATTTTATGAGGTGGGGTTGGGGCCTGAAATTGGTGTATCGGGGAAAGATTTTTCAGCAATAGGGGCTAGAGTATTCGCCCGAAGAAAGATCTTCGATGACAAGTCCTTTGCAATTGTGGAAAATTCAATCAGGCAGAATCCTGGCATATCTGAATTTGCTACCAATGCAGAAGGACTAATGTCCAATCTAAAATTAGGAGCCGGAAGACTATTTAATCTCACACCCAGTGGGGAAACCAAACTCAATGTTCAAACACTTTTGAATCCCCAATACTTAAAAACTGGGTATAGTAATCTGGTTGATTTTCGATTAGGTATTTCTAAACTAACCTTCAAGCCATGAGATTGATTGTTTTACTTGCTGCATTTTTTCTATCAGCTCTTAATGTTTTAGGACAGCAGTACGAAGAGCTTGAGAACCATTTGCGAACTGCAGACACAACGGTGTATTACGTTCATTTAAATACTGTCCAAAGTGATTTTCAGCAAATTGCATATCATGGAGGTAGAATAGGTGTGCTATTCGAGGATAAATTTGGCGCTAAGGATTCAGTTCAGGTTGTTTTGGAGAATAAAACAGATCAGATATCTTCCAGTTACTTATTCCGTAAAAGCTTCGGCAGCAACAGTTTTTTATTGGAGAATGTTGATTTGTCTGGATTGAAGGAGCCCACAATTTTTGAATTGTCTTTGGTGGATGATATGGGGAAAAGCTACAATAAGAATTTATTGATTGACCCAAGACGAGATGAGCTACCTATTACAGCAAATATTATTAAATCCCCGATTAATATAGATTGCCAGACCCCTGCTAACACCGTAATTGAATTTTTCAGCGAAGTGAATGGTGGGAAAGCCCCCTTTCTCATTGAGTGGAAGTTTTCAGGTGCTGATTCGGATTTTAAGGAATTGATCCCAATTCAAGGATACAGTAGTGGAATCCTGGTGGACTTAGCTCCACCGTATCAGATTGAATTAAAAGTCACTGATTCCTGCGGTATTATTGATTATCAGCGAGTTAATGTTGCTTGTGATGCATCCGCACCAAACTACAATTCCATATTGTTCAATCTGGAGCCGGTTAATAAACGAATAATAGAAAAGTAATCCCTTATCAAGCTAGTTATGTTTTTATATAAACGAAGGAAAAGTATTGCCTTATTTTTGTTGCTGACCTTTCTCATCCCGATGGGGTCGACGCAAGTTTTTGCTTTGACATCGGGGCCATCCGCACCTGAATTTAGTGGTTTTTCTTCTATTGGAACCAATGAGATGGTTGATCCTTTTACAGGTGATTTTTCTTATAATATTCCATTGTTTGAATTGCCGGGACCTAATGGAGGCTACCCTTTCAACTTGTCTTATGCAGCCGGTTCTGGAATGGATGATGAAGCATCATGGGTTGGTTTAGGTTGGACCTTGTCATCTGGAGCAATTAACAGGCAACTGAGAGGCTACCCAGATGAATTTGCCGGAGACTTGGTCCACAATACTGTGAGTATGTTACCTAGTGTAACGGTTGGAGTGCAGGCCGGATTAGGACTTGAAGTTGTTGGGTTTCCTATAGATAAAGTGACTGATGGCGCTTTGAAACCCACAATAGGTATCGGAGTGTATAACAATAACATGAATGGTCCTGGTTATTCAATTTCTGCGGATTTGGGCCTTTCAGGTGTAATAAAATCATCACAAGTAGGGGCAAACCTAGGGCTGGATTTTGATTCAAATTCAGGTGGTTCAGTAGGTGCAGGTTTCTCCTATGGATCTGAATCATTTCAATCTGGGATGAATGGAGTTTATAATTCTAGGTCTGGTTTAAGTTCAATCGGACTAACTTCCAGCGTTCCAATGGCAAAATCAAAAGCTACCGGAGAAATGATCCATTCATCATCCAGTATGCCAATATCTTTTGCCCATCTTTCCTATTTCCCCCAGAATCCTTTCCCGATGCTACACAAAAGTTTTGCTGCTACGGTTAAACTGGGAGTAGGGGTAATAGGGACTTTTCCGAATGGTGAAATTACAGGTTACTACAACGAGAGTGGGTTTAAGAATGATGGTATTCGGATAGCAACACCTGCCTATGGATATGCCAACTTCCACAAAGTAGATCCAAACAGTGAATACCTCATAGACTTAAATAGGGAAAAGGACGGGATGATCAATTCTTTCTCTCCGAATCTTGCTATCCCGCATCATACTTATGACCTGTTCAGCGTTTCTGCAGCTGGAATTGGAGGGACTTTCAGAGGATATAGAAATGATTTTGGTGTGATGCCGGAAAGTACCACCAAATCACAATCAATAGGGCTTTCGGCAGGGGCGGAAGTTGGCGGAAAGCATGTCGGTCTTAATGCCACTCCAAGTTATGCTGAAAATAAATCTGGGTTTTGGGCATCGGGAGCAGAGTTTTTAAAAGGATTTTTCTTTAGTGAAATTGAGGAATCGGCAGAAGTTGCTCCTGTGGACTATAGTTTTGTTGGTGATCGGAACAATTTTTCCCAATCGCTTTTTGATAAAACCGGAGGAATGGAAGCTGTCAATGTGGGAATTCTGAAAAGCGGGACAAAAATTCAGATGAATAATTCCAAACAGGGATATTCACCAAATGCTTCGCTTCCATTCGGTGAAAAAATGGATGTGGAAACACAAAGAGAAGTATTGCCACTGATTAATGCTGACATTCTTAAGAACAATCTCAGTTTAATCCCGGAACTAAATATTGAATATTTTGATAGGAACAATAACCTCGTTCCTCTGGACAGAGGTAATTTTCCTGACCACCATATTGCAGGATATATAATCACCGATCAAAATGGACTTCGGTATATTTTTGGTCTGCCTGTATATAATTTGGTGCAGGAGGAATATAATTTTTCAACCGGTCAGAGTGCTGAATCTGAAATAGATTTGAATATGAAGAATGGTGCTATTAACTATAAAATAGATGGAACAAAAAAATATTACAAGAAAACAGAGATTCCTGCTTATGCTTATAGTTATTTATTGACTTCCATACAGGGACCTAATTATGTTGATGTTGCAGCAGATGGAGTGAGCAGTGATGATCTGGGGTATTGGGTCAAGTTCTCATATCAAAAAATCACAGATGAGACTAACAAGTACAAATGGCGTGATCCTTACTTAGGGGCCCACTATTTAAAAGGTTTTGCTATTGATCCTCGAGATAACCAAGGTGCCTTTACCTATGGAGAAAAAGAGGTTTATTTCCTCAAACAGGCAGAAACTAAAACCCATATTGCCAAGTTTGTATATAATTCCAATGATAGAGTAGATGCAAGGGGGGCTGTAGATCGGTTTCAAAATAGTGCTAATCCCACAGCGGGATTGGGATTGAAGAGTCTTCAGGAGATAAAATTGTTTACCCGATTTTCTACGGAATCCCAACCTATTAAGAAAGTAAAGTTTACCTATGATAACAGCCTTTGTGGTGACCTTCCAAATGCGGTAGGGGATGTTGGAAAATTGACATTAAAATCCGTGGCCATAGAAAACGGTGCGGGGACACAGGGCAGCCAAAACCCATACACTTTCACTTATTCATCTTTCAACCCATCTTACTCGCAGTATTCCAAAGACAGATGGGGTAACTATAAGCCGAAATTGACTAATGGTGAATCAAATGTGGACTGGCCCTATGTGGATCAACGGACTGAAAATGAAAGTTTACAAGACCAGTATGCAAGTGCCTGGAATCTTTCAGCTATAACGCTTCCCACCAAAGGAATGATTAAAGTGGATTATGAAGCAGATAGGTATGCTTTTGTTCAAAATCAGCAGGCAAGTTCTATGGCGAAAATGGAATTTACAGCAACTGAACGGGGAGAGAAACTGGTGTATGGATTTAATCCTTCCACCTCCGCTCCCAAAGTTAAATTCAAACTGGATCAGCCAATCAGTGGGACTTTATCGTCTGCGGATCAAAAGTCTGAGGTAATCAAGTATCTGGATATGGATACCAAAGAAGTGTTTGTGAAACTGGATATCAACCTTCGTAAACCTCAGGGAAATGACTTCGAATTGATTGAGGGGTATCTCGGGATAAATTTGAACGCACCGATGACTTTGGTAAAGGATGGTTCTGGAAATTATGTTTATGGAGAATTTGAGCTTGAAAAAATCGATGGAGTGCATCCCTTTGCAGCAATGGCCTGGAAGCATATTGAACTGGACCAGCCTTGGGTAGCAAATATGACCAAAAGCTTTTCACAGGCAAATTCAGCAAAGGAAAAGATTAATTTAATCAAGGGATTATCAGGGATTGTAGGGTCCATCAGACAGACAATCGAGGGCTTCAATGATTATTGTAAAAACAATAATTGGGGACAGGAAATCAACCTCAAAAAATCAGGAGTGCGCCTTTTTAATGCAGACCTGAATAAAATAGGGGGTGGTCATCGTGTCCGGCAAATTACGATCGATGACGGCTGGCAACATGATGTTGAAGGAACCTATGGGCAGGTCTACGATTATTCTAAAATTGAGAATGGGAAGCAGATCAGTAGCGGAGTGAGCACCTTTGAACCTTTCGTTGGGGGAGAGGAGAATACGCTGAGAAAATCCAAACAATACAAGGAACTTAGAAAATTGAGAAGCAATGCCAATCTTTATTTTGAATATCCAGTAAATGAAAGTTTATACCCTTCTCCTTCTGTTGGATATTCAGAGGTTAAGATTTTAAGTCTCCCCTCTGCAAAGAAAGCGGGATATGAAATCTTACAAGGACTCGTAATCCCTGAAGGAAGTAATGCTACGTATGGAACTACCGGTATGAAAAAAATGGAGTTTTATACAGCACGTGATTTTCCTGTGATTCCACTGGAAACAGCATTGAAAAAGGAGAAAATCAATATCGCTTTGTTTCCTAACCCATTTCTAAAAGTGCAGGAAAATAATTTTGTGGCAAGTCAGGGCTACGGGATCATTTTAAATGACATGCATGGAAAACTTAAGTCTGAGGAATTGTATGCGCAAGGTAATGCCGGGACAATAAATGCAGAACCCATTTCTTGGACCAGATATAACTATAAGTCAGATGTAGGAGTAGAAGACAGAAAGAAAATTGGGCGTGTCAACAGTCTGTTTTCAACCAGGGGTGGCAATGTGTATTCGCAATTATCCGAACAGCGACCTGGAGACAAAAATGAATATTTTGGATATCAGGCTGATTTTATTGTGGATGCCAGGGAAATAGTGGATGTAGCTTACACTGGAGGGGCTACTTATAATGCGGATTTCATTTTTGTTTTCCCTATCCCTTCTGTTTACCCAAATGTCGGGAGAGTTCAGAATAAGCTCAGGACTGTTGTAACCAATAAAATCATTTTTCAACAGGGTTTTCTTGAGTCAGTTGAATCTTCCAATCTCGGATCTAAAATTCTATCAGAGACTTTAAGATGGGATGCGTTGACTGGAGTGCCTGTGCTCCAGAAAGTAAATAACAATTTTGAAGCATCGGTTTATTCTCTTTCTGTACCTGCTTACCATATTTATAAAGGTATGGGGGCATCAAAAGAAAACAGCGGATATAAGTTTACCATTCCTAATCTAGGCAAGCATAAGGATACATCTGACGAGTTCGTGTTTAGTGTTGTAAGAACTAACCTAATTTATCTGAAGAAGGGTGACGAACTACTTTTATATACAAATACGGACCATTTAAAAATCCCACTGGCTAAAGCAATCTATCAGGGAAAAGTCAATGGAGAGCATGTCTTGTTTACTGCCGATACTGATTTAAGTACCTATGGTAATCTGGAGGCAAAAGTTTACCGTTCGGGAAACAGAAATGTGTTATCTCCAATTAGCCGAACAATTACAGGGCTTGAGAAACCCGAAAATGGCTCCACCTTAACCCTGTCAAGAGGCGAGTTGATTCCCATTCCACGCACCATACCATAATGAAAAAGAGCTACCTAGTATTGTTGCTATTTATAGTAATCATACAAAATAATTTCGGGCAATCGGGAGTGGACACTACTGATCAGGGCTTTAAACAGCTTAAGTTGGAAATGAAGCAAAGAACCAAAGTGGAGATTGAGTCCCGGTTTGGTTCTTCCTTCCAGATTATAGATCCTCAGTTAGCAGTCTCTTCAGAAAATAAATCATCTCAATCCGCGATGTCGGGGGGGCAGTATTCCGTTATGTCTAGCCCTGCTGTTTCTTTAGCTGAATTCAATGCGCTTAAAGCTATCTACAACAGTTCAGGAGGGGTTGGTTGGTCAAACAAAGTAGGTTGGACCACAGCCGGTTCTCCTCCCGATGTTAGTGGCTGGTATGGCATCACCGTAGATGCTGCAGGCCATGTGGTTGAGTTGAATTTGTCAAATAATAATTTAGTGGGCACTCTTTCAACGGCTATTAGTGGTTTGACTTATCTTAAAACGCTCAATGTGGATGGAAACAACCTGACAGGATCCATACCGACTACACTTGGTACTTTGACAGGGCTAAATCAGTTAATTTTGAGTAATAATGATTTTAGAAATGGAATTCCTTATCAGATTGGTTCTCTTACCAATATCTTGTATTTGAATATTTCCAATAATCCGCTATTAGGAGGAAGTATTCCTACACAGTTAGGTAATCTCTCCCAGCTTCAGGCGCTCTTGTTAACCTATTCGAACTTGTCGGGAGGTATTCCCTCCTCCCTCAGATATCTCACCTCACTAAGCGTACTCTATCTAACAGGTAATGAATTGGCGGGTGCTATTTTTTCACAAATTAACCAGATGTCTTCTCTGCGGATTCTCCAATTGGGTGATAATAATCTTAGTGGAGCCATTCCTGCTACTTTATTGAGTACTCCTCATTTGGAGGAATTATCACTTTACGAAAATCAGTTTACAGGAAGTATTCCAAACGGAGCTACTGTTTTTACAGAACTTAAAGCCTTCGTAGCTTATGGTAGTGGCTTGTCTGGAGAAATTCCAGGATGGTTTGGAAATCAAAAATCACTTAACACGTTTAATATCGCTTATAATAATTTTTCCGGAGAGCTACCTTCGGGATTGATGGGGGAGGGTTCTTATAAACTGGAATTCAGAACAAACAACAACTCCAATTTGACAGGTAAATTGCCTGAAAAAGTAAGTGCAGTAAGTGGTTTGGTGGATATATCAAACTGTAATTTTTCCTTTTACGACTTTGTGAGTGTGTATAAGTCATTTTCCGGAAGTACGTTTACCTATGCGCCTCAAGGGTTAGTCGATGTAGCGAAAAACTCTTCCGAAAGAATAGGATTCGCTTTTGATTTTGTTGCTGAAGTAGACAGGGAATTCAGTGTGCCGTTTCCCAATGCAAGATATAAATGGTACAAGCTAGTCAATGGAAATGAAGTTCTTATGCAAGATAGCTCTCCAAGATCCAATTATAGATACACCACGCCTTTTTTGACAGATCCTGACTATGGGACATATTTTTATACCATTACCCACAGTGATGCACCATTGCTTACATTAAGGAGCAAAAACCATGTCCTCACTAAAAATACAGCATCTTTGGGTACAGTAGCGTTTGATGCATATAACCTTTTTTGTGCGGCAGGTTTTGAGCCTGATCTAAACTTAATTGAAGGCTGTACACCCTTATCCTATGAGTGGACATTCGGGGATGGAAATAGTTCAACAGACAAAACCCCAGTCAATGTTTATGCGGCAAATGGAACGTACCCAGTTACTCTGAAAGTAAATTTTAAATGCGGAAATACCATTCTATTTGAATTGTCAAATACCAGATCGATAAATTTTCAGGCAGCCACAATCTCTGAAAATGATTTGGAAACGGTAACAAGAGAAGTAATTGTCCCTACAAGTGGTCAGGTGATTAATTCCAGTGTCCAAACCTATGCAGAAGATTGGGCTAAGAACTTTAAGAATACAGACTTAGCAGATCTAAACAATTTTCAAAATGGAAAATCAGGTGTTTGGAATCCTCTTTCATCCTATTTTTATGATGGAGGGAGATCTTACTCCTCACAACCTGACTTATCCCAAGATGGGACATATTCCTTAAAGGGATTTTCGTACACAAACCCAGATCAGGATATTGATAATGGCTGGGTGTTGGCCAATAAAACAAATTCATACAGTGAAGAAGGGTTTGGCGATGAATCAGTAGATGTTCTGGGGATTTACAGCTCAAATTTGTATGGTTACAAAGGTTCCAATGTGATAGCCAATGCTTCGAATGCGAGACAAAGTGAAATTCTTTTCACAGATTTCGAAGATACCAATGCTGGGGTAATAGGTAACTGGAGGATTTCCCATTCTGTAACTAGTAAATTTAAGTCTGTTGAAGTAATTGGAGTTAGTAGGTTTCTAGCTGTTGTTGAGGCTCCTATGGAGGAAATAGCTGATTTTACATCCATTATACTTTTTCCTTTTATTAATTTTTCAGGCTCCAAACCAATAATCCGGTTGGAAGTTTTTTGTATGCAACCCTATCCGGGAAATCCTGAGCTAACAATTTTAGTAATCCCGTTTACAGACCTTACTATAGCTGAAGGTAGGGGGTATAGTCTAGGCTTATTTACAGTAGGTCTTGATAGTCCTGAAACGCTATTGTTTGACTCCCAATTTGCACATACGGGTAAGACAAGTATGAAGGTGGTGAATCCTACCGAGTCCATAACACAGGACCTTTTAAGTCTTCAGCCTGCTAAGAAATATTCTTTCTCAAGTTGGGTTTCCAATGGCCAATCAGTAACATCCGTAATCTCAGATCCAAACCAGTTTGTTGAACTGATATTTGAAAACGGGGCGGGTACAGCAATTTCTTCCATTAAATTCCATCCGGCTCCAAATTCCATTGAGAAGTGGAGAAAAGTTGAAGGAGACTTTATTGTACCTACCGGTACCAAGCGCATTAAGACCAAATTCTCGAAGGGAACAAGTGCGGCAATGTGGATAGATGATGTGAGGATAATGCCATCCGATGCCATGATGAAATCTTTTGTGTATGACCCTACGACGTTACGGCTTTCCTCAATTCTGGACGAGGATAATTATGCAACGATCTACTTCTATGACGAGGAAGGAAGTCTAAGGTTGCTTAAAAAGGAAACAGAATCAGGAATAGTGACCATTACCGAAGTAGAACAATTTTTAAAAACCAATTGATTTTTATGGAAAGTTTAAAAGGATGTTTTAGAAAAGCCAAACTGATTGGATTGGCCCTGTTTGCATTGGTTTTTGAAACAGGTTTTGTGGGTAAGACTGAACCTTTGGCAATTACTTCCCCCACATCTTTCCAAGCGGGATTGGCTTCTCATAATTCGGTGAAGCTAACCTGGACCTATTCAGGAGAATCTGCAGATTCGTTTATAATAGAAAGAAAGGTTAATAGCGGGAGTTTTGCCCAGCTGACGACAGTTTCAGGTACATCAAGTACTTATACCAATACAGGATTGACAGTCGGAAGTACCTATACCTATCGTATTAAGACCAAAAAGGGGACTTTGTTTTCTCCCACCACCCGAGAATTGAGCATTAAAATTCCTGACAACAAAAGTTTTATTCCTGCAGAGCTACTAATTACCCCTGGTGGAATTTCATCTTATTTGCCGATCGAGCATGTACTTCCATGGAATAGTTTTTCTACAGGTAATACCTTTGATGTATTCCAGACACCTCCCTGTCTGACCGGACAGTATTATGTAGGGTTTGAACTGAGTTATGACCTGGGAGATTTTAACACCGAAGAAGATTGGAAAGCAGATCTTCAGCTTAGTTTTTTGGATAATGGGGTGACGAAGTGGACTAAACCTTTATCTATATCATCACTCTCGGGCACCTGGACAGGAGTGGTTTTCCATGACGTAGCTCTTTCCTGCGGAGGAGACTATAAGTTCAAGATCCAGTCCAAGTCCGGGACAGGAATTGTACCTAATGCTCAAATCCGACTTACTGAAAAGTTGTACAAGAAAGTAGGTAACACTTTCAATCCCGCCCAACTACCCGTATTGACTGTTGGATATGCGAGTAATATATCAACGTTGAGTTGGACAGTTCCTAATGCAGATTTTAGAGAGTATGATCTGGAGTGGGTATTCATTTCCAGCTACGATAATTATAGCGGCAATACAGCCGCTGCTGCCTTTGCCCACAGAGAAGGAGTAGGTGTCAGATTAACCTCAAACAGCTATTCACATCCCATATTTTATCCAACGGGCAAATTGTATTACCGTGTACGCTCGGTGGGGTACCATCCTGACTATCCTGATAAAAAAATTTTGGGGGAGTGGTATTATGGTCCGAATTCAGGTTTGGCAATATCAAATCAGCAGACTGCCTATAACTGGCAAATTAGGACTGATTATATCGAGGGAGGCAGATACAAAAAAACAGTGAACTACCTGGATGGTACACTTAGATCAAGACAACAAATAAGCACCCTGAGCGGAGGGGATAATACGCTAGTTTCAGAGACTTGGTATGATTTCGAGGGACGGGAAGCGGTACAGTTTCTTCCTTCTCCTGATCCTAGTACCAGCCTGAAGTTCAGAACAAAGTATAATCGGTTCAATACCAGTATAACTCAGATTCTACCGCATATATCCACTGATCAGACCAAGAAAAAGTACCACTATGACAATGGCGTAATAACCAATAATGGAATAAGCGGTAGCTATGGCACGGGCAAATATTATAATTCTACCAATGCCATGCCGATGATCAACAAAGCATATTTACCGCAGGCTCAAGGCTATGGAGCCGTGTTTACCGAATATACAACTGATGGGACAGGCCGTGTAAAAAAACAAAATCAGCCTGGAAGCAAATTTAGGATAGATGGTGACTTTACTACTCGAAAGTTTTATGGGCAGGCATTTCCAGAAGAATTAATCCGCTTATTCGGAACCAATGTTGGCGATGCGGTCCACTATCGCAAGGAGGTAATCGTAGATCCCAATAATCAGGCTTCAATCCAATATATTAACCAGGAAGGCCAGGTTGTGGCCACAGCTCTGGCAGGAGACAGCCCTCCCAATCTGGTAACTCCCTTAGCTGAGTATTCGTCTAGACAGACTGCAGGCTGGGGATCCGTGGTTTATGATCTGATTTCACATAACAAAACAAATGGAGGTAGCAAACTGGTGGACGCTTCCTTTGTGAATACCACAGCAAACACTCCATATACTTTTGCCTATTCATTATCAGGAATTGGAAGTGATCTGGATCAGGTAGGCTGTCAGGAATGCGAGTTTACCTTAAGTATGAGTCTCGTTGACCCGGATGGATTGATGGTAAGTTTACCTACAATAGCCGGTGATGAAGAACCTCTGGCGGAAATTTTCAAAAAATCCTTTACAGCTTCGGATTGTCAGGTAAATACTGATTTCAGCACCGTTACTATTTCAGTTAGCCTGCCCAAGATGGGTGAATACAGGATCATAAAGGAGCTGAAAGTAAAGGAGAAATCTTATGAGGAAATAATTTCGAAAATCCGAAGCAGCAGTACATTCCAGCAGGAAAAGCAGGCTGTAGAGAATGCGGCAGGCCAAGGTTTGGGGGACTGTGAAATCTGTGATGAATCCTCACCCGAAGCTGTGGATGCAATTATAGGAGCGATAGACGGGGTCGTTGAAGCAGAAATAGAAGGTGCTTTTGCAGAAATAAGAAGTGATGTGATGGAGCAGCTTTCGCCAGAGGATGCGGCTGACCCAGCTGCTGTGGAAGCAGCCATCCAGAATCACCCGAATTACTGTAAATATGAATTAATGAAGAGTAACAGGGGGTCAAGGAAATTTGAGCTGGAGCTGGTACAGATCTCAACGATGTCCCAAGCTATTGCTGGTGGATATATTCCCCTTCTGAATAAAGATCCTTTTTATGGTACGGGTGGAATTGGAGCATCATATGCAGATGACTTTTTTAGTAAACTTTTTAATATCACTCTTGGCAATGGTCTGAATGGGCCACTTTCTGCGGTAATTGACCCTGAGAATGTCTCTATGCGGGTGAATGCTTCCGGTGTTAAAGACGTAAACGGAAAACATATACTATACTATAACCTGCTTAGTAAAGGACTAAATTCACAAGAACTTCAAAGTGCATTGGATAGCGCAAAATGGCAAGTGTATTACTCTCTATATAACCAGGCAAGTAACGAATTGAAGTTAACTATCCCTCAGATATATTCATGTCCGGCATTTGAAGCACAATTTTCTGTGGGCAAAGAACTGCCGAAAACACTTAACGAGCTCGAACAATGGGTAAACCAGACGGAAATAATGGCACCGGTGTCTGAACAGGAACTTGATCAAGCCCTGGCTATGGTGCAGCTTGAATGTCAAGGAGATTATACGGAAGCTCAATTGACGACAATCAGAAATTCACTCGAAAACTATTATAATCAGAACAGGGAAGGGAACTATTTCAACCTGATTCTAACAGAGGATTTAAATGATCCATTACTAGGTCCAATAGCTTCTATTCTTCAGTCAAAAGGATGTAGTCTTTCCGCAATATCCGTTGATAATCCACTTAGCTGTTTAACTCAGGAGGATATTATGCTTCCTTTTTCTCCTTCTCAGCCTGGGGATGTTTGTTATAGTCCCCCGGGAATTTACCGAATAACAGAATTTTCTTCTAGCGCTGAGTCTAATAAAGAATTAGTAGAAAAGAACACACAGATTATTCAGGAGAAGAAAATTTTGGATAGTCTTTTATGGCTGAAAATGGAGGATGAACTGGAACGTATAATGCCGGATATTCCACAAAGCAAGGCTCAGTCAAGCCATTCTTTGAAGTCCATTTCAAATTCCAGTGCACAATCAAATCTTCCTAGTGCTGCAGAGTATCAGGCTCTAATGGATTTCTATCAGGCGACCAATGGAAGCAATTGGGTAAACAATTCTGGATGGAGCACTGCAAATCCAGCAGTTATTGAAGATGTTTCCAATTGGCATGGTGTTTATACAGATGATAATGGCCATGTTATTTGGTTGATTCTTTGGCAGAACAACCTAAACGGGTATCTGCCTGAGAGCTTTGGGAACCTTACCTATCTTGAGCATCTACAGCTTGTTCGCAATCCTTCCTTAGGAAATTTGCCGCAAAGTTTGGGCAATTTGAATAGGATTGTGGAATTGATCCTGTATTCTAATCATTTAACGGGTTCTATTCCAAGTTCTATCGAAAATATGACTGCACTTAAGAGTGTGCATTTATATGTAAATGACTTAACAGGTAGTATTCCACCTGGTATTTCAAATCTTGAGAATCTGGAGTTTTTCAGTGCCTACGATAACCAATTAACCGGCCAATTACCAGTTAACATTGGTAATGCTTCCAAACTATTTGGACTGTACCTCAATGGAAACCAGTTGTCAGGTTCATTGCCAGCTTCTATTACTAATCTTAAAAGGCTTGAAGAACTCAGAATCTACTCAAATCAATTTTCTGGGCCTTTACCAAATAATTTTAGTGATTTAACAGAATTGAAGTCCCTGTTCCTAAACCAAAACCAGTTTACAGGACCGTTGCCTTCATCGCTCGGCAACCTAAATAAGTTGGAGAGAATTTGGATACAGGATAACCAGTTTTCCGGAATAATACCCTATAGTATTGGTCAACTTCTCAGTTTGGATACATTCTTTGCCTATAGGAATAACTTTGGCGGTGAAATTCCGACTTCAATCACTAGTTTAACAAACTTATATAATTTAGAGCTAGGCGAGAACGAGCTATCTGGATACATTCCGAAAAATATAGGAAATCTTATAAACTTAAGATCACTTACCCTTAATGACAATCAAATCAAAGGGAGCATTCCTTCTTCTATATGTAATCTTGTTAACCTGACTAATTTATTGCTTCATGGCAATAAATTATATGGGGATATACCATCATGCATTTTCGATTTTAATATTTCAAACTTAACATTACGCTATAATAATTATTTCTTTGAAAATCTAGTTGAAGCAGAGGAAAATGCTAGTAACTATTTTCAATATGCTCCCCAAAATCTCCCCGGAGAAATGGATTCTTTGATTTTTATAGCAGGAGAGCCAATAGAAATTACCGGAGATGTAGGCAACTACCAAGGATCCCCAAATGTGTATAGATGGTGGAAAAATGGCGCAGCTGTTTCAGATCCAACTGAAATAGAGCCAGAATTACACATTTCATGCCCTTATAACCAAACTGATTGTTCTTCCCCTTGTGAAGGGATTTATTATTTAAATGTAACGAACCCTGATTTTCCCGGTGCTTCTCTAAATGGTCCTGGAGTAAGAATTGACATCGTCCCTGGTGTTGTCCGAACAGTCTGTACCTCTTACCAGCTTGACCCAGCTTTCAACCCGTGGTTGAATTCTGTCACCTATATCCCCGACTGGGAAGATGTGGTGGAGCGTTGTGTGGCTGAGCGGGATACCTTACGAGTGAAAATCCAGGAGGCTGCTGTAGAAAAACTGGAAAATACCTGGCTGGAATCCTACTATAGATCTGCCACCACCACTTGTCTGGATGATGCGACGGAAACTCTAAACATGACAGTGACCAACAAGGAGTATCACTACACCCTGTACTACTATGATCAGGCCGGTAGTCTGGTGCAGACCGTTCCTCCGAAAGGGGTAAAACCTTTGACGACTAGCCAAGTGAATCAAGTAAAAGCTGGAACTGCAGTCAATCCAGCCCACGAATTGCCTACTAAATACCGCTATAACAGCAAAAACCAACTGATTTGGCAGTCCAGTCCGGATGGAGGGATTTCCCAGTTTTGGTATAATGCCATTGGCCAACTCAGACTTTCCCAGAATGCGAAGCAAGCAGCAGCCAATGCCTACAGCTACAGTAAATATGACCGTTTGGGAAGAGTCACCGAAACAGGGGAGCTGGTAACGACAGAATCGATTGCCACTCTGAAGGAGAAATTCAGTGAATTGGATTTCCCGCAAAGACCGGCTTATAGCTGTCAGGATATCACGATTACGGGATATGATTCGCCCAAGACCGGTTTGCATCTGAAATTCACCCAGGAACACTTGCGGAATAGGGTGAGCTACACTGCTCACTTGGAGAAAGGCAAGGCCGATACCCTGCTGACCGCCTACAGCTATGATCCTCACGGGAATGTGAAGAGCCTGCTCCAGCAGATCCCAGGTCTTGCCCATAAGATCACCTCGTATAAGTATGACCAGATCAGCGGCAATGTGAATTATGTGTTTTACCAGCCGGGTACGGCGGAGCAACTGATCCACCACTATACCTATGATGCGGATAACAGAATAGAAACGGTGCAGACCAGTACGGACGGATATATCTGGTCTACTGATGCGACCTATTATTATTACCCCCATGGCCCGCTGGCCAGGGTGGAACTGGGAGAGCATAAGGTACAGGGTTTGGATTACTACTATACGCTTCAGGGCTGGCTGAAAGGAGTGAACATGCCAGGAGGAGGAGACCCGGGAGGGGATGGAACTGGTACGATGCGTACAGGCAAGGATGCGATGGCCTTTGCGCTGGGGTATTTCAGTGGGGATTATTCGCCGATCACCGCAGGAACTGTTCTCACGGACACCCGGGATGCGCTTTGGACCAGAACCTCAACGCTTAACAGCAACACAGGTGTATATAACGGCAATATTAGCTGGATGAATACCGAACTGGCAGGTTCCCAGGATCAATACGACATGCAGGCTATGGTGTATAAGTATGACCAGCTGCACAGGATCGTACAGGCAAGAAGCTTAAGAGAATACACGACCAGCTTTACCAGCAGAACTGCATCCACTGCGAAGGCTTACGATGCTACCTACACGTATGATGCGAACGGAAATCTGCTAACTTTACAAAGAAGAAATGCAGCAGCAGCCTTGCAGGATAACCTGACCTATGGCTACTATGCGAATTCGAACAAGCTGAGGCAGACGGCCTCTTCGCAGGGGGATAACTATACCTACGATCAGATAGGCAACCTGACCAAAGACGTAGGCGATGGAATCACCAATATTGAATGGACTCCATCTGGTAAAGTCAGGAAAGTAACCAAGTCTTCCGGTTCTCCGATAGAGTTCCGCTACGATGCAAGTGGCAACCGGGTAGAGAAAAAGCAGGGAACGGCTATCACTAGATACGTCCGAGACGCATCAGGAAATGTGATGGCAGTGTATCAGGCAGATACCCTATCTGAGCGCCCGATTTATGGTTCGTACCGATTGGGGAATCTGGCCTATGCTTCCAAGCCTGGATACAGGACGGTAGGGTATAAACAATATGAGCTATCTAACCATCTTGGGAACGTGCTTACTGTAGTCTCTGACCGCATCCATATGGACAGCCAGAACACCTGGACTGATGTGATCTCACGTTCGGACTATTATCCGTTTGGAATGGAGATGGCTGGCAGGACGGAGAGTGCCGGATATAGATATGGGTTTAACGGCAAGGAACAGGATAGTCCCGGCATGGGAGGAGGAGGAAACACCTACGACTATGGCTTCAGGATCTATAATCCGAAAGTTGCGAAGTTTTTAAGTGTGGATCCGTTGGCACGTGAGTTTCCATGGAATAGTACCTATGCTTTTGCAGAGAATGATGTAATTAGAAGTATTGATTTAGATGGATTGGAAAAGTTGATTGCTACCAAGGAAACAGCGCCATTTATAACAAATTTTATCCAAATATTGAATTCAGATGATGTTTTGGTAAGGGAGGTCGCAGGTCCAATAAGCAAGAAGGAATTACGAGAAAAAGTGCACACTTATTTTGTAAGGAATAAAATTTTCCCTTATTCAGTATCTTCAAGATCGAATGGCGCTACTCTTAGACCTAAAGATGTTCAAAAAATGGTTCAAGATATAACAGAGTATGACACGGGTGATAAAAGGAAATTCCATAGTCCCAAAATAAATAGAGATAAAAAGTTTTTCGAAGATGCAGGACTTAATTTCAATGTAATTAAGGAAAAGATTGATAATGGAATACAAATTAGTATTGTTGTGTTAAATAGAGGTAGATCAGAAGAGCAACAGGAATTAACTCTTTTACATGAGGCCTATCAACATTTAAAGAAGTTGAATGATTCAGACTTTAAAACAGACCATCTTGAGAATTTTGGGAGTGAGCCTTATGCTAATGGTTTAAACCCTTATTATTCACCAGAAACTACACCTCCTAACAGTAAAATGGGGAAAATAGAGACCAGATATGATAACGCAAAAAAGAAAATTCGCAAAAAAGATTCTAATTAGTGCATGTGTTCTTATATGTTCTTGTACCTCTCCTGTCACAAAAACTACTAGTTCGGTCTTAGATTTATTGAATAATAATAGAGATAATAAATATTTTGAATGTTCGTCCGATTTATTTAATGAGGTTGATGATTTTCGAATTGGATTCTCAGATAAAAAAGATTTTGAATTTGCAAAGATTTTCGAAAGAGACTCTTTAATAAATAATACTTGTTATAAGTTGTTTTATTTAAAATCAAAGTCAAAGGAATTACTTGGCTACTGGGGAGAAAGAAATGATAGTATTTTATATGTTCCTTATAGCCCAAAGGCATGTGTTGTAACTGAGTATTTAATTTATCAAAGTGATTTGGATAGTTATTTTAATTTGAAAAAAAATTCTTGTGTTGAAGAAGATGTATTTGACTCTGTAATTGGTAATGGATATTCTTATAAAAGAATTGTGTCTGGAGATGGCTTTGTAAGTTTGGCTTTTTATGTCAACCCATTGGAAGTAGTTGATATTACCCAATCGGCCCATTATTTTGATTCTGCACCTCTTATTCTAAATATTGATTATAGTAAAGGAGTGTCTCTTTTTATGTATGATTTTGATTTGGATAAGCAGCCAATTATTCCTTGGGTCGATCAATTAATCTCATCTGAACCCGATCTGTAAGGAATTTTTAAATTCGGTACAAAAAAACATTATCTAAGTTTATTGATCTTGGCCTACGGAAATGCAAAGGCATTTTTGAATCGTACTTTGACTGGATAATCGTGTAGGGAAAGGTGAGTCCTGGGTAAAAAACCGTACAGAGGTTTTTGAGTGTGGATCCATTGACCAAGAGCTATCCGATGCTCACACCGTATCAGTATGCCAGCAATACGCCGATACAGGCAATAGACTTGGATGGTTTGGAGGCAGTCAGGTATCCAGGAGTGGGGACCACAACGGAAATGCTCCAGAAACCGACCGAACAGGAGGTCAAAGAAGTATATAGGGCATACAGGGGGATTGCTTTAGGTGTTTATGACTTCTTCAGCGCTTTCCGCCCCCAGATGGCAACAGAGTCTGTTGGTCCAAATTATATTCCAATTTATTCTGAGGCAAAAGACGCTTATAGGGGAATCTCCAACACTATCGAGCATGGGTCGATTGAGGACAGGTTCAGGCTGGGGACAGTTGGAGCATTGAGTATTTATGGAGGTGTCGAAGCATTCTCCAAGTTCAGAATGCCTAATAAGGTGGGTATTCCTAGGTCGGTTAAAACTCCTTATGGTGAAGCTGTCCAATCCTTGGCGGAAGAGGCTTTGAGCATGCGCTCGTATGTTGAATCAGGAGGAAAATTATATAGAATCGGTACCACAGGTAAAAGTCAAGCGGCGGAAGCACAATTTTGGGCAACTGAAAACCCTTTATCCAACCCGGAGGCATTTTCAGTAAAATACGGAATTCCTGTAGAAAATATAACGAATGCCAACTTTATAGAAATAGGAACTTTACGACCGGGAAACAATTTTATAACAAGACCCGCTCCTAATGCACCTGGGGGGCCACAGGGTGGGGGTGGTGGAATAGAGGTTGTAACACCGGCTAGTGGTGTTAAGCTTGAATCCTTTAACACAATTAACAAATGAATTACATGTTAAAAATAGATCATATAATAGAAGTTTTGGTAGGAGCCAAGGCGTTATCGTGTTCTGAAGAGATCACTGAGCTGAAATCTTCAGCAAGTACAGGGACGGAACTGTTGATGACGGTCGCACACAGGTTAAAGCAAATGATTGAAGAGGATAAAAAGATAGAGGGATTAGTTGGGGAAGAAGTTCGTGACTTGGTGTTATTTTGCGACTCTATAGGGCTTAGTATAAAATAAGGAAGCTTTTTAGATTGAAAAGTGAATGCTACTTATAGGGGCGCCTATGGATTTTAACTGTCTGGTATTGAGTACAGAATTTTTTGGGGCTCATCATAATGATCCAGCTTTTTTGATTCAAATGAATGCCACGCAGTGAAGGGGATTTACTCTAAATCCATAAAGGTTTTTTGTTCAGATGAAAAAGAAAAAGTCAGGTGTTTTTTTCTATCTTGGCCAACGGAAGTGCAACGGCATTTTGGCAGCGTTCTTTGACTGTAATGTCGTGTAAGGAAAAGTGAGTCCTGGGTAAAAAACCGTACAGAGGTTTTAGAGTGTGGATCCGCTGACCGGTTCATATCCGATGCTCACGCCTTATCAATTTGCTAGTAATAGGCCAATTGATGGGATCGATTTGGATGGTCTTGAGTATTTGAATTCGAATATTTCAACCATAAGATTGGCGAAAGGAGAAGCTATTATTAAAGTCGAGAATTTGAGCTCAACTACTCAGGAAATCGTTGGTAAATTTAACGCAGATACACGGTTTTGGAATGGCGGGATTGGTATGAGTACTTCAATTAAGTCTTATGGGACTGAAGAAAAAGTTGGCTCCAATACTTATCCATTTTTAGAAAAAAAGAATGATGATTTAGGCCTTGAAGGAAGTATTAAACCATTTGAGAATAATTACAAAATTAGAATAGGGATTCGTAAGAATAGGTTTGGTGTTGAAGATCAGAGGTTTAGTGAGAAATTTGTAAAGAATAACCCCGCATCTATATTAATTGGGAGAAGAGCCTATAGAAGTGTAGCTTTATTAGAAGTTGGACGATTAATTTTTAACGAAATACAAATTAATAATTGGGCGAGTGATAAGTCTAGAATAATTGAGCATGTTACCTTAGGAGAAAGAGCAATGTCAGATGTTAACTTTGCTTATGAGCGTGGTTTAATAGATATAAAAATTCCATCCTTTTTAAATTTCAAAGGATTTGAAAGCATGAAGAAGGACTATATTTCAAATAGTTTATATCAAATTTCGAACTTTGTTCTGCAAGGAGAAGATGGAGGGGATGCAAATGTTAAAGAACAGGGTGAAATTGTTTGGCAGAAAGTATCAAAAAAATAATGTTTAGATTTTTGTTATGAAGAAATTTTTATACGTCCTATCCATTGTCTTGCTATTGACTTTTATTTTGTTTGTTATTTTTAGAAAGCAATTTGATTTACTAAAAGAATTGGATTTGTTGAAAATTGAATTGAGAGACGTGAATGAGAATGAATTTGATTTTACAGATTTCTATATCTTGGAGGATGCGCTAGATTCGATTATAGATAATGGAGGTTATGAGGATGCAAAAAGTATTATTGATAGTCTATTAAATAATGGAATTAAGGAGGAATTTAAATATTCGTTTTATTTTAGAAAAGGTAAAATATTATATCTACAATCAAAATATCCAGAGGCTATTCAATATTTTAATTCAGCGATAAATTCTACACAAAAATTGGAGTTGGAATCTTATTTTTGGAGAAGTTTTTCTTTAGCCAAAATTGGAAAGTGTGATGAAGCTCTTGAAGATTATAAATTTGTTAATTTTCATAGTTTAAAATATAAGGATTTTGAAGGCGAACTATATGAAATTTGTGATAGTCTTTAGTCTAGGAAAAGTGCGGCTGGGATAAAGAACCATACAGAGGTTTTAGAGTGTGGATCCGTTGACCAAAACGTATCCGATGTTGACTCCGTACCAGTTTGCTAGTAATAGACCTATTGACGGAATTGATCTGGATGGATTAGAAAGGGTACATTATAAATATGCATTAGAAAAGCAGGAATCAGGAGAAGTTGTACCAGTATTTAATTTTCTTGGTGTCCAAAAGAGCCGTGAGGTTCAAGTGTCAACTGTACTAGGGATTTTTGGTTGGAATCCTACTTTTCATTTTCCTCTAGAAAAAGAGGTTATTGTGCATGCTGCTACTGAAAATGGAGGAGATATAGGGTACAGGTTTCCAAATATGAAGGAAGCTTTTAAAGCTGCTAAATCTGGTTTTGAAAACATTGACCCGTTTGATCCAAACAGAACTACCAATGCAGAGGAAATGCGGTACAATGATATGATTGGTACTTCTCAGGCTTTTGGTCAGATTGGTGAGGCAGCTGTTAATTTTGGGATCCAGAGAGGGTTGAAGAATTTAGATTCTTCAAAGGCTGGACTTCAGCTTGAAAGATCTGCTGTGGATGCAATGGGGAAAGGTTATAGCCCTGTAAGTGAAGTTGTTGTTCCGATCAAGAATACAGAATTATTAAAGAAATTGAATATATCTTCAAAAGGAGATTGGGTTAAAGTTTATGAAGCTGGTACTCAAAATGGAAATAAAATTGAAACCCATTACTTCCGGAATAATTCTACTCAACAAGTTTTTGATGTTAAGGTAAAATATAATTATTGGCATCAGAAATCATTTAAAAAATTAGAATAATGAACTTAACTATAAATGATATAGAAGATTGGCAGGAGTCAGAAAAACTTTCAGATGATATAAAGAAAATAATCAACATCCTACTTGCTGCAATAAATGATTGGCCTAAACCAATTGCTACGTTGGCTGAGTATGAAATTGAAATTAGTAAATTAATAGGTTCCGAAGCTGATAAAATCAACATAAAGGAATACATTTCAAAAGCTGACTATTCATTAAATGCTTGGGAGACAGAATCTTTATTTCAAATATTAGAGGTGTTTACACACTATGAGAATGAAAAAACTTTGAAACAAATTATAGAAGAGATCGAAAATAAAATAGAAATTTTATGAGTGATACCTAAATAGAAATAGTCGTTCATCTATTAAATGCATAGGTATTCTGGAAGCGTTCTTTGACTGGAAAACCGTGTAGGGAAAAATGCAGTTGGGGTAAAAAACCGTACAGAGGTTTTAGAGTGTGGATCCGTTGGCAGAGGATTTTCCATGGAATAGCCCGTATGCTTTTGCAGAGAATGATGTTATTCGAAATGTCGATTTAGATGGACTTGAAAAAGTTGAAACAAAGTTCACTTTTACTACTGGAAAACCCAAAGTTCAACTAATTAACTCAGAAATAACAATTGTTAATGCCAATGCTCCTCGTGAGGAAATTTTTAAAATTCAATTAGCAAATAGAATCTATACAGCTAATAGCTACAAAACTCTTGAGGGCAGAGATAATGGAATAGATGAAATTGGTGATTTTTCTGGAATTTCAACTTTACAAAAAGAGGACCTCATTTCAGCTTTGGGATATGCTTCATATATAATAAATGACGTTTACAATGGAAATGTTGAGCAGGCTACAGCTTTACAATCAAATGCATTTAGGGGGTCTGGAAAAGAATTGGATTTTAAGAGTAAAATGTACGATTTAAGGTTAATAGGAAGAAATCAACTACTTGAGATAGATGGTGTAACCTATAATGCTAATGAAGCTGGGAATTATTTGTGGGGTTTGTCTTTAGAATATCACGCATCATTTATTTCTCCAAATGCAATCGCTGAAGCGGGAAGCCAAATCCAAGGGAGGTCTGATGAGCCTCATGAACAGAAGGCAATATCCGCAGGAAGAATCAAAGCTCTAAATCTACTAAAGGATAATAGCATAAAAGGTGCAGTATTGGAAAGAAGAATAGAATATAGAGAAAATGCGAAGGATAAGAAATAGTGTTTTTAGGATTAGCTCAGTGATTTTTTTTGTCATTTTAATGGCCACTTGTGCTGAAAAAAATGATGAAAAGGAATATCTGCAACACTTTAAAGAGCGAAAGCAAGACTTTGAGGTAATCAAGGATTATTTAGTAAGCTATTATGGAAAGGATAGTGGGAATAAAGATTTAGGCAGAATGATATTTGTTAATCCGAATTTGCAAACACCTACATTGAAAATGGAAATAGTAGAAGAAAATTTGACAAGACTTATGGAGCAAGTACATGTTTCAAACATTCATATGGAAAAAGAAAATGAAATGTGCGATTCTTTGATTTATTTTGACAAATTATATTTCGAATATTATCAAAAAGGTTACCCTTCAGTATATTTTATATATGATACATGTAAAGAAGAGGAAATTAACTATAGATCAGAGACAATAAGAAAAGTCTCTCTTTCTGACCAGTGGCAATTACTTATAGATTCAAATTTCCCTTAATCCTTAGATTTCCTTTTAAGTCAGCGTAAGTGCAACGGCATTTTGGAATCGTTCTTTGACCGGAAAGCCGTGAAGGGAAATGTGAGTCCTGGGGTAAAAAACCGCACAGAGGTTTTTGAGTGTGGATCCGTTGGCAGCAGACTATCCATGGTACACTCCATATCAATTTGCAGGCAACAAACCTATTTGGACTGTTGATTTAGATGGACTCGAGGAGCTATTTTATACTGAGAATTTTGCAAAATCAGAACTAGGTGAAAGTGTTATAAATATTTCTTCCCAAACTTCCTTGATGAAGGAATTTAATAGAAGTCTAAAGTCTCAAACAAAGTATGATATTTATGCTGCAACTTTTAATAGTACGATAAGTGATTATGATGGGACAATCAAATCATTAAAATTATCCTCCGAAGGACATATTTCAAGTGGCAGATTTCCACAAGGTTTTATGTTTCGCGTAGATAATGAAGCTGATTTTAATGACTTAAGAAAAACGTCATTTACCTTTAATAGCGTTGAAGGATTAGATGCTGAAAAATTAAATGAGGCTTTTAGTAGTGGGAAGGGGGTTTTATTCTTATTGGTTGCTGATCAAATGATGAATCCAAGTAAAAACAAAGCGAATTCTAATTCCTCAAACGACCGATTTAAATTGAATGTCTTAAGAAATTCTACAAATACATATGTGCATGAAGCTTGGTCCCATGCTTTACCATTTCTTAAAAATAATTTGTATAAACAGGATATTAATACAGAACACTTCAAATTTCATGGTGGAAAGACGTTTGGTTCCCCTGGCGTAGAGGATTATGATATGAGCCCATCGAGATTTCTTAATACAAAGTTTGGAAATAATATGGTTGAGATTGATAAAATAATTAAAAATGAAAATAAGTGAGTTTGGTTATATTGTGTTGATGATCTTAATCTTGTTAGTGTCTTCTTGTTCTAATTCAGTATTAAATTGTGATGCTTGTAGTTCCTTGCCTGGGCTGGATTTTGAAAAAATCGATCATAATACATATGAATTTGATTTACAATATCCTGTTGGGATAGGAATGGGTGAATTATTTGAACCACATTTTGAATTACAATTGACTGTTTGTCAATTAAATGGACAGTTGATAGCTTGTTCTCCTGCTTTAAAAAATAATTCAGTGATTTTTGATTTTAAGGAAAATTTTAGTATTTCAAATAAACTGTTAACTCATAATAGGGAGTTATATTTCTCTATTGATACAGCTTTTGTTGTTGAAAAAAGTGAAGAAGTTTATAAGTGTAGAATAAAAGGAATGTGGGATAAAAATTATGATAATCCAATGGGAGATGATTTTGTGATGTTCCTCACTAAAAATGGTGTGACAGGTATGTATGTTTCCAGTGTTGGTGAAAATATTTATATAGAAGGTATAAAGGAATATGTATATGCTCCAATTGGTGAAATTTATTTCTTGAGGAATAAAGAGGATGTGTTAATCAAGGAATAGGCTTTCATAAGTCTTATTCAATAGAAATGCAAAGGCATTGTTGGAAGCATTCTTTGACTGGATAATCGTGTAGGGAAAGGTGGGCTTGGAGTAAAAAACGGTACAGAGGTTTTTGAGTGTGGATCCGCTGGCATGGGAGTTTCCTTGGAACAGTATCTATACCTTTGCAGAAAATGATGTAATAAGAAACATAGAATTAGAAGGGCTAGAAAAGCTTATTGGTAATAATATTGATGAAAGTGTCAAGTCTATGACCTTAGTGATAAAGAAGGATATTCAAATTTTAAATACAGCTAATTTACCAAAGTAATATTTAAAAATTAGTTCTAAGAAAGTCAGAAATGTTTTCTCTAGAGGGAATACAGGGGTATACTGCAAAAAACGTCGAAGTTGACCCTCTGCTGACGATTTAAGTTGACCCCTGCTTGGTGATGCAAATTGACCCCCAGCTGGTGGCGCAAACTGCACTCCGTCAGAAGTTATTTTTTTGGAAATGGAATAGGAGGTTTTTAAGAACTGTTGATAGTGTGAACAACATCACATTTTCAATGGCCAATCGCCCTCGTATAAGGAATAAGATCCGACAAATTTTAAGTGGCCATTTTGAAGGCCATGGCTGCAAGCAGCTCAGCAAACTGACGGGAGTTTCCCGCAACACCATCAGGATCTTTTTGTGGTAATGTTTCCCATATTCACTGTCATATCATGACCTTTTTATGAAGCTGTTTTACTATTCTTGGGAGTAAGGGATGAAATACTACTATGGAGTAAACCAGCATTAAGATGAAGTGTAGACATTGATACCTAAAGAATCATATGATTACTTTGCCTTCTCAACCTTCTGATCTTAGTGTGACCTTTCCAGTCCATCCTCACACACTTTTGAGCTTCATCAAAAACGATAATCGTTATGAATCTCG
>TARA_R110002020_G_scaffold129819_2_pt1 | contig 27562 bp, 27 predicted proteins | sample TARA_R110002020 | Tara Oceans TARA_R110002020 (sample SAMEA4396489) | marine metagenome | biome: Westerlies Biome; feature: [MES] marine water layer (ENVO:01000295) within the mesopelagic zone...; material: water (ENVO:00002006), including particulate matter (ENVO:01000060) such...
GCCCGTACCGCCCTTAACGGTCAGGATTCCCGCAACCTTAAGGATCACGTCCTTGGCGGAGGTCCACCCGGAAATATTTCCGGTCAGCTTAACCCCTATCAATTTCGGAAATTTCAGTTCCCACGCCATTCCGGCCATTACATCTACCGCATCCGCGCCCCCAACACCAATGGCTACCATTCCGAGACCACCGGCATTAACGGTATGCGAATCGGTACCGATCATCATCCCGCCCGGAAAGGCATAGTTTTCCAGCACCACTTGGTGTATGATCCCCGCACCCGGTTTCCAGAAACCGATTCCATATTTATTGGAAACGGACTCCAAAAAATCAAATACCTCCGCACTGGTGGCGTTGGCCATTTTCAGATCGGCGACGGCCCCACTTTTTGCCTGTATAAGGTGATCGCAATGAACCGTCGTGGGCACTGCCACTTTGGGCTTTCCTGCCTGCATAAACTGCAACAGGGCCATTTGGGCGGTCGCATCCTGACAGGCGATCCTGTCAGGCGCAAAATCCACATAGTCCTTGCCCCTAATAAATTCCTTGGTGGGATTTCCTTCCCATAAGTGGGAATATAAAATCTTCTCCGAAAGGGTCAATGGTCTTCCTACAAGCTCCCGGGCCTTATCCACCCGTTCCGCCATGTTGGAATACAAGCCCTTGATCATGTCGATATCAAATGCCATTATTTAGTTTTGAATTAAGTTAATGCAATTCTACAAAATTAAGAAAATCAAAGGTCAAATGAAATTTTCCCACAATGATTATCCCTATTTTAAGGAAAAATATCCGTATTCGTCCCCAAAAAGGGAATATGATAAAAATATGGCCATTTCCCTTTCCGAAATATTACGGTCACCAACCTCATGCCCACAAGGGGGAATGGAAGAAACTGTTATGACACTTGGATACGGGCGTAGGAGCATAGCAGACCTCATTTTTGGGAAACCTCCCGTTTGCGGTTTGCGCTATAGCAGTTTGCTGATGATATCATCGTTCCCGATGCCCTCTGCCTCCGCCTTGTAGTTTTTGATGATCCTATGCCGAAGGATCCCGTGCGCCACCACTTTTACGTCCTCTATATCGGGGGAGAACTTTCCATTGATGGCGGCATGTGCCTTGGCCCCCAAAATAAGGTTCTGTGATGCCCGTGGGCCGGCCCCCCAGTCTATGTACTGTTTTACGTAATCGCTTGCACCGGGCAAAGCGGGCCTGGTACCGTTTACCAAACGCACCGCATATTCCACCACATTGTCCGGTACGGGAATCCTCCGCACCAAATGTTGGACGGCCTCTATTTCGGCAGCATTGAAAAGGGCCTTGGGAACCGTTACCTCATCGGAAGTGGTCGCTTTTACCACCTGGATCTCCTCCGCTATCGTAGGGTAGCTTAACTGTATGGCGAACATGAAACGATCCAATTGGGCCTCCGGCAAGGGATAGGTCCCTTCCTGTTCGATCGGGTTCTGGGTGGCCAGCACAAAATACGGCTTTGCCAATTGATATGCCTGCCCCGCAATGGTGACCGATCTTTCTTGCATGGCCTCCAAAAGGGCAGCCTGTGTCTTTGGCGGCGTCCTGTTTATTTCATCGGCCAATACAATATTGCTGAAGATAGGTCCCTTTATAAACGTAAAGTTCCGATCGTTGTCCAAGATCTCACTTCCCAGGATATCGCTGGGCATAAGATCCGGGGTGAACTGTATCCGTTTAAAATCCAACCCCAGCACCTTGGCAATGGTATGGACCATAAGGGTCTTTGCCAGACCGGGAACACCGATCAAAAGGGCATGTCCCCCGGCATAGATGGCAAGCAGGATCTGATCCACCACCTCCTCTTGTCCAATGATGGTCTTGGCGATTTCCTGTTTAAGGGCCTTGTGCTTTTCTACTAGAACATTGATGGCGGTAACGTCTGACATGCAGTTACTCTTTTACCCAATTGTTCGCAAAATTGCATCCCGCATTGTCTTTGTTCACGCTGATATAGGTTTCGTCAATATGTTCGTCCATCCATTTTTTGATGGCGTTGAACTGTTTCTCCCGCAGGGCCAATTCCTGTATCTTCATATAATCCTGTGCAAAATCGGCCTCGTGCTCATCGTACCTATTGGTGATCTTCATGATCTTGTATTTTGGTGGACCGCCCCGTGGGTCCTCCTCCAGTATGGGCTGTGAAATTTCATTGTCCTTTAGGTTCCGTACCTGATTGTACAGGGAAGGGTCCATTTTGGTAAGTTCAAAACGGGAATCGAAGTTCACCGGGTTCCTCAGCAATCCCCCATCAAATTTGGTCTCCTTCTCATCGGAGAAGTTAAGGGCCGCCTCGGCAAAGGTATACTTTCCGTCGATCAGGTTCTGACGGATACTGTCCAACTCCTTCTTGGCCGCGTCCAGGGCGCTTTGCGGCACCTCGGGGACCATAAGGATGTGGCGCAGGTCAAGTTCCTGGCCCCGGATCTTTTCCACATAAATGATATGGTACCCGAATTGGGTCTCGAAAGGTTCCGAGATTTCCCCTTCCGCCAAACTGAAGGCAACATCCTTAAATTCCTTTACAAACCCCGTTTCCTTGGTCATACTATAGGCCCCTCCATTGGATTTGGAGCCGGGATCTTGGGAATACAGGATCGCCTTTACGCTAAAGCTGGCGTTGTTGTCCTCCACATCTGCCTTGATGGCTTTTAGCTTATCGATTACCTTCTGTTTTTCCTCCTCGGGGGCCGTGGGCTGTTTTACGATCTGGGCTATTTCCAGTTCGGCACCGAAAACGGGCCGTTCCTCTTTGGAAATCCTGTTATAGAACTGCCTCACCTCCTCTGGGGTGATCTCTATTTCCTCTACGATCTTCTGTTGCATCCTTTCGGACAACATCCGCAGTTTATTGATTTTATAAAGTTCCTCGCGAAAACTGGCCTCATCTTCCTTTCGGTAGAATTTAAGCACCTTTTCCATGGAGCCCACCTGGGATACCAAATTTTGGATCTGCCCTTCGCTTTGGGCGTTCACCTCCTCATCGGCAACCAGGATACTGTCCTGTACCGCCTGATGGGCATAGAGCCTGTCCTCCATCAACTTCCCGAGCAGGCCGCAACGGGTAATGTCCTCCATGGAAGCTCCCTGACTCTTAAGATCGATAAGGGTCTTTTCGATATCGGACTCCAAAATAACGTAATCGCCCACTACGGCGGCGATTCCATCCAATTTAATCTTTTTGAAATTGTTTACGGTGTCCTTTTTCAGGCCTTGATTGGCCTCAACGGTAAGGTTTTCCGGTTCTACCTGTGTGTCCGGCATCCCTTCCGTTTCTTGGGCATGTCCCCATCCGGCAAGCAATAGCATACTTAAAACAACAATTCTTCTATTCATCCTGTATGTATATCTCAAATTCTTTTTTCTTAATGGCCTCGTCCATGATCTCCGCTTCCAATCGCCGCATATACTCCAACCTTCGCCTGTTGAGGAGCACCTGCTCTATATTGGGTTTGATGAAACTTAGGGGCGCCACATCGTTAACGTTCAATACGTCGGTTACCTTGCCCAAATATACCCCTAATGAATCCTGTAATTCAAAAAATTGTGATTTTTTTAAGTAAAGGGCCTCATTATCAAAGGTAAGGGGGGCAATTTCCTTCACCACCCTGGATACCTTTACCCAAACGGAATCATTAAAATTGACCTTGGTAAATTGGACCGCCACTGAATCCAAATAGATACGGTCCCTTTCGTTATAACGATCCATTCTTTGTAAGATCTCGTTTTTTTTCAGAAACTGTTTGGGCAGTTCCACAAAACGGAGCTTTACCAACTTTTCCTTTAATTTAAAGTTCTCCTTTTCGTTGGCGTAAAAGGTCTTCAGCTCCGCCGGGTCTATAGTGGTGTCCAATGCCTGCTGTACCAGCGCATCCTTATAGGCCCGGGTATAGAGATCGGTACGGTAGTCCGATACCAGTCGGTCGAATTCGCGCAACTTTTCCCCCGGAAGGTTTATTTTGGACTTGGACAGCAGCAGTTGTTTGGTGGCCCAGGTATTGATAAAGTTATTGACGATGGAAGCACTGTCCCCTTTGGACATATTGTCGTATAGATAGGGCTCCACCTCGTCCTTATAAAGAAAGGATTCGCCCACACGGGCAACGGCCGTCCTTTTCTCTTCCTTTTTCCAGATACCCTCACAGGAAACTCCCAGTAGAAAAAGCATAAGTATCAAAGCAATGGCAACCGATCCACGTAAAGGTCTACTTGATAAAAACATCATGCAAAAATAACAATTAACGAACACTGTGCAAGTTCTCATTTTCCGAAGTGATTTGAACTATCTTTAACGAAACCTTTTGAAAAGTGCAGGGAACTGCCCGACCCGTTCCCATTGGCGGCCAAATCTTTTTCTTACCTTTGGACTCCTTGGACGCACCAACAGGGCATAAATGACAATTGGCAGGAAAGAGCCCCGTTTGTAAGGGCAGGCACGATCACATCCACGATATTAAAGATACATGGACGAAAGAAGAATAAAACTGATCTGGGATTTTAGGGGTCCCGATTCCAAGAGGACCGCTGAACACCATGAGCGCCATTTGACCGAATATATCATGCGCGAAAAATTGGAAATGGGCATTACCGGATCCAAGACCTACAGTGAAATGCACAGCATTGCCTACTTGGTGGTGGACCGAACCGATATGCCAGCCACCCGGGATGCCCTAAGACCGCACAGGGGCGAGATCTACGAAGATTGATCTTCCAGTCCAAATGGGTTTGGATACATTGCCTTCCCTTACAGTTTCCAATTTTCCACATCCAAAATCCCTCTTGATAATACTTTCAGTTCCTATCGGTAAAAACAGTACTTTTGCGCCGGTTTTGGAAAAAAATGTTCCAGGGCCAAAAACACCGATCCAGCAGGTCGGGCAATCAAAAAGAGGATGAAACGTATAAACGAGTACAAAAAACTTTTCAGTATTGAAAAGGAGATCGATCTGAAACAGTTGAAGGGAACCTATAGGAACTTGGTAAAGGAATGGCATCCGGACAAGTTTCAAAAGGGGGATCCGCTGTTCGAAGAAGCGGAACTAAAGAGCAGGCAGATCATAGACGGCTACCATTTCTTGGTAAGCATAGCTCCGGAGACCAAATTGGCCAATCTGGAGGCCTATAGGATCACCACTACGGAATCGGGAATAGCCGATTTTACCCATAAGGGACTGCTTATGGAAATCAGCTTTTTGGATGGCTCCAGCTATGAATATTTTGGGGTACCAAAAACCATTTACCAGAAAATGATCAATTCGGACAAGCAGATGCGGTTTGCCAAACGCAACATTTTTAATTCCTACCTGTACCGAAAATCAAAAAAAACTGCTTAAGAGCTACAATATTATTTAAATAAGTCCTTTTTTTTTAATTTTTGGCACTACCTTTGAAAAATATTAGTAATTAAATAATTTAGTACAATGAACAAAGGAACAGTAAAATTTTTCAACGATGCCAAAGGATTTGGTTTCATCACTGAAGAAGGTTCAAACAAAGAACATTTTGTGCACATCTCCGGTTTGATCGATGAAATTCGCGAAGGCGATGAAGTTGAATTTGAATTGGAGCAAGGAAAAAAAGGATTAAACGCGGTAAACGTTAAAGTTATAGATTAATTACTTTTTATTTTCTTACGGACCAAGCCTATCTTATGATAGGCTTTTTTTATGGCCAACAACCACTCTTATGATTTTGGGCCAGTCCTGATATCCTTTCCATTTAAGATCCCACCTTACACATAAAATCGACCTCCCCCAATGTGCCCGTAACGATGAACGGACTTCCGATATGTGCCATAAAGATCCATTTCAAGTTTTTACCAAAGTGCCAACAAAATAGAAATACCTCTATACTTATTCCATATCTATACCGTATGTATGTCGTATGTATACCGTATGTATACCGTATCTACATCGTATATATGATGTATCTATATTGGACCCATAGCGTATCCACTACATATAAAAACAATTAAAAATACATATGAAAGCCCCCAAAAGGAAGTGATCATCGCACGGGCACACTATTGTAAAGGCTTCGCCCGATACAGGAACATAGGTCCTTCCCGCCTATTTCCAATTTCAGCCAAATCAAGCGCTTTCGGTATTGCACTACATCCTCCTCAACCTACAATCCTGAAGAATAATCGATCTAAGATTATTATAAACAAAAAAGTTGGGGGTTTGGTAGATCTTCTTCCGTAGGGAAGGGGGCATGGCCGTTAGAGCATGTTTACGCTGGTTTGATTGAAGTGAAAAATGATGATTTTGGTTCCATATGAAGGCTTTTTCGAGACGCATCCGCCTCGGGCGGATGGGTCGAGAAAAAGACAGGACCGAACGTTAAGAAAACAGCCAGTGGCTACTTTTAGTGAAGGGGCCAGGTGGCGCGCCGGCACAAAAAGGGCGTTTTTTTAACCAATTGAAACTGGTGTAAAGATGCTCTAGAAATTTTTGAAGCCTTGGAGAAAATTTAGGCCATGCCCTCGGTCCTAAAATCCCTTCCGATTTTCCGGACCACATAGCGAAGAAGTGTCCTTTCTTTTGTTTAGCTCATTACTTGTTATTTTTTGAAATTGGTATTCGTGAACCTCCTTCGTCAGTTTCATTGGACAAGCAAAGAAATCGAAGATTCACGAATACAGATAAAAGGAAAATAACCATCTAATGAGCTAAACTGTAGATTCACGAAAACCGTTAAAAAACAATAACGATTACTTGAGTAAAATGAAAATGTAGGCTGGAATACCTTTAGGGATAATTTATTCCCAATTTTTCGACAAACAATCTTAAAAAAGTATACTATTAAGGTATCATGATCACTACCACGGGATGTGACCATCATCCGTTATGATTTGAGATGGATGTCCTTTAAACTCTCCATCCTATTACGGGCAAGAAAGGCATCAATGGTCTCAAAATGCTCCAAGACCCGTCGATCCCTGAATTCGAACACCTTTTGTGACAGTCCCTGGAGAAAGTCCCTGTCGTGGGAAACCAAGATTAAGGTGCCGTCGAACGCCATAAGGGCCTCTTTAAGGACTTCCTTGGACCTAAGGTCCAAATGATTGGTAGGCTCATCCAAGATCAAAAGGTTTACGGGCTCCAACAACAACTTCACCATGGCCAAACGGGTTCGTTCCCCACCGGAAAGCACGCCCACCTTTTTTTCCAGATCGTCGCCGCCAAACATAAAACGTCCCAGGATATTCTTTATCTGCGTCCGTACCTCCCCTTCCGCTACCTCGTCCACCGTCTGGAAGATGGTTAGGTCCTTATCCAAAAGGGAAGCCTGGTTCTGGGCAAAATAGCCAACTTTTACATTGTGGCCAAGATCGCACTTTCCCTCAAAATCGATCTCGCCCATGATGGCCTTGATCATGGTGGACTTCCCTTCCCCGTTACGCCCCACAAAAGATACCTTTTCACCTCTTGCTATGGACATGTTGGCATTTTGGAATACGGTATGTCCGTCATATTTTTTGGTGAGTCCCACAACGGTGACGGGATAATCACCGGAACGGACGGAGGGTGGAAACCGCAACCTAAGGGAAGAGGTATCCACCTCGTCGATCTCTATGATCTGCAATTTTTCCAGCATCCGCTCCCGTGAGGTCACCTGATTGGTCTTGGAATAGGTCCCCTTGAACCGTTCTATGAATGCCTGGTTGTCGGCAATGAACTTCTGTTGCTCCTGATAGGCCTTGATCTGGTGCGAACGCCGTTCCTCCCGCAATTGCAGGTAATGGGTATAATTGGCCTTATAGTCGTATATCCTTCCCATGGTCACCTCAATGGTCCTATTGGTTATATTGTCTATAAATGCCCGGTCATGGGAGATCACCACCACCGCCTTGGCCCTGTTGAGAAGAAAATCCTCCAGCCAGATCACCGATTCGATATCCACATGGTTGGTAGGTTCGTCCAACAGTATCAGGTCGGGCTTTTGCAGCAGTATTTTCGCCAGTTCGATCCGCATACGCCAGCCACCGCTGAACTCCTTCGTGGGCCTGCCAAAATCTTCCCTCTTAAACCCGAGGCCCCTAAGTGCCTTCTCCACCTCTGCCTCATAGTTCACCTCTTCCATCGCATAGAACTTCTCCCCCAGATCGGAAACTTGGGTGATGATGGACATATAGGCGTCCGATTCGTAGTCGGTCCGGGTCTCAAGTTCTTTGTTCAACCGCGCCATTTCGTCCCGCATCGCAAAAAACTCCACAAAGGCCTTTGAGGCCTCCTCGAATACGGTACAGTTGTCGTCCGTCAACAAATGCTGTGGCAAATAGGCGATCACCGCATCCTTGGGATAGCGGACATGTCCACGCGTGGCCTTTTGCTGTCCGGCTATGATTTTCATCATCGTCGATTTTCCCGCCCCGTTCTTGCCCATAAGGGCAATTTTATCATTTTCGTTGATGACAAAGGAAACATCGCTGAACAATGTATCCCCGCTAAATTCTACCGCCAATGCATCTATAGAAATCATACCCTACCATTTAAAAATGCAAAACTAAACAAAAGTCGCCCACCGCCAAGGATCGGAACTTCCAACTTGGACATCTTTTTAAAATAATGTAAAACATTGGCTTACCATACGATGGTCCGATGATCCCGCGCAAAGAACAAAAGAACCTCCCACCGAAAAATATGTCCTTTTTTTTTCTACATTAGCCACTTTATCCACCCAATGAACAGACCTAGGCTCGCGCTGTTGATCGGCATAATCTGTATCTCGATCTTCCCTGTATTGGTAAGACTGAACCTTACATCCGGTCCCATATCCGCATTTTATAGAATGGCCATTGCCCTGGCAGTGCTGTTTCCCTTTTGGCTGTTTGCCAAACGACCTAAAACGTACGATCTAAGGATGTGGTCCCTTACCGTTCTCTGTGGCCTGATCTTCGCCATTGATGTGGCCGTTTGGAACGTCTCCATACAGGAGTCCTCCGCTACCCAAGCCACTCTTTTGGCCAATCTGGCCCCAGTTTGGGTGGGCATGGGATCCTTTCTGTTCCTAAAAAACAAGCCCAGCGGAAATTTTTGGATCGGAACGGTCCTGGCACTTTTTGGAATGGTCACCTTGGTCGGTTACGATTTCTTTATGGAGTTTTCCTTTGATAGGGGATTTGTATTTGCAGTGCTTTCGGGAATATTGTACGCCATCTATATCCTTTTGAGCAAGGAAGTACTTTCCAAGATGGACGTGACCAATTTTATGACCATCAGTTTGCTCGCCTCCTCCCTTCTTCTGGCCCTGGTCTGTTACCTGTTGGGAGAACCGTTTACAGGATTTTCAGAAAAGGGATGGGCTGTACTCGCGGTACAGGGACTGGTATGCCAGTTACTGGCATGGCTCTTGATCAGCTACGCCACTAAATACATGAAACCTACCAGGATATCGCTCAGTCTGCTCACCCAGGCCTTTTTTGCGTCCATTTTGGCATGGTTGTTCCTGGACGAGGCCATCAGCCTCCAAATGATCTTAGGGGGAACGATACTGCTCTTGGGGATCGCCATTACCTTTTACGGGAAACCGCTACTGCCCAAAAGATCGGGGCGCAGCGACAAGCAAAAGGGAATTGCCTAGATAAAATCTAGCGCCTATTGGACAGGCTCGCCATAAAGGTCAAAATCAGCCGCCTCCGTTATCCTGATATGGGCAAATTCACCTATTTTCAAATAGTGTTTAGCAGCGTCGATCAATACTTCGTTGTCCACATCGGGAGAGTCGAATTCCGTACGGCCCACAAAATAAGGCCCTTCCTTGCGGTCTATGATGCACCTAAAGTTAGTACCCACTTTCTCCTGATTGAGCTCCCAGGAAATCTGGGACTGGATATCCATTATCTCCGCTGCCCGCTGCTGTTTTATTTCCTCGGGCACATCGTCTTCCAGGGAATAGGCATGGGTATTCTCTTCGTGGCTATAGGTAAAACAGCCCAAACGCTCAAAACGCATTTCGGACACCCATTCCTTCAATGTTTCAAAATCCGCTTCCGTTTCGCCGGGGTACCCCACGATCAAGGTGGTACGGATGGCCATCTTTGGTACGGCCTTCCTGAATTCCTTTATCAACTGTGTGGTTTTGGCCTTGGTGGTGCCCCGTCTCATGCTTTTTAGGATGCTATCGGCAATATGCTGCAGGGGAATATCGAGGTAATTACATATTTTATCCTCCCGTTTCATTATGTCCAGGACGTCCATCGGAAATCCGGTAGGAAATGCATAGTGCAGCCGGATCCATTCGATGCCATCCACCTTTACCAGTTCCGACAACAGTTCGGCCAAATTTCTTTTTTTGTAAAGGTCAAGTCCGTAATAGGTAAGATCTTGTGCTATGAGCACCAATTCCTTTACCCCTTTGGCCGCTAATTTTTGTGCTTCTTCCACCAGGTCTTCAATGGGCGTGCTACGGTGTTTCCCCCGCATAATGGGAATGGCACAGAAGGAACAGGGCCTATCACAGCCTTCGGCAATCTTTAGGTAGGCATAATTTTTGGGAGTGGTGGTAAGTCGTTCCCCTATAAGTTCATGTTTATAATCGGCGCCCAAAGCCTTTAAAAGATTGGGCAGGTCACTGGTGCCGAAGTACTCGTCCACATTGGGGATTTCCTTGATAAGATCCGGTCTGTACCGTTCGCTGAGACAGCCGGTCACAAAGACCTTGTCCACGAGGCCCGCCTCCTTTTTTTGCACATAGTCCAAAATGGTGTTCACGCTTTCTTCCTTGGCATTGGCAATAAATCCACAGGTGTTGATGACCACTACATTGCCCTCCCCTTCATGGACCACCTTTTTGTTATTGGCCCTCAATTGGCCCATCAGCACTTCGGAATCGTATACATTCTTGGAACAGCCAAGGGTAACCACGTTGATCGTATTCTTTTTCAGGGATTTTGTGCGCATCTTTTTTTCAAATAGGCTGCAAAAGTACGATTTGCGCAACTAACTGCCGTGTTTATAGACTAATATTAACGTTTTTCCGTTTATAAGAAAATGGATGAACCCCTTAAAATCTCCGCCATGCAAACCCGAAAGCTCCCTGTATACCTGCTCATGCTCATGATCTGTTTTGGATGCTCCGACGATTCGGACCCTACTCCCGATCCCGATCCGGCCCTGGAGGAACTCTATTTTCCACCGATCGGTTCCGATGATTGGGAAACGGCCAGCTTGCAAAGCCTTGGCTGGAACAGCTCCGAAGAAGCGCCCCTGTACAGCTTTCTGGAAGAAAACGGCACCGAAGCCTTTATCATCTTAAAAGATGGACGTATTGTGGTGGAAAGGTATTTTAATGGGTTCTCGGCCACGCAAAACCACACATGGAATTCCGCCGCCAAGACACTTACCGCCTTTTTGACGGGAATTGCCCAAGAACAGGGTTTCTTGGACATAGACAATCCCTCCTCGGATTATATGGGCGAGGGGTGGTCCAGCCTCACCCCCGATCAGGAACAACAGATCAGCGTAAGGAACCATCTTACCATGACCACTGGCCTTGATTTTAGCGGGGAAAACAGTTTTTGTACGGACCGGGATTGCTTGGTATACAAGGACGACCCGGATACTTTTTGGTATTACCACAATGCGGCATATACCCTTTTGGACAACATTATTTCGGGCGCTGTGGACCAAGATTTCAAGGATTATTTTAACGAGATGATAAGGGACAGGATCGGTATGCAAGGAACATGGGTAAAAACAGGCTATCTGAACCTTTATTTCAGTACGGCAAGGAGTATGGCACGCTTTGGATTGTTGAACCTGAACGAGGGCATCTGGGACGGAACCCCCATTTTGGGGGACCCCGATTATTTTACGGCCATGACCACCACCTCACAGGAACTCAATAGATCCTATGGGTATCTCTGGTGGTTGAACGGGAAGGACAGCTACCATATTCCCGGTTCCGAACTGGAATACGAAGGCAAACTTGTTCCCGAGGCCCCGGACGATCTGGTGGCGGGATTGGGGGCCATGGACCAAAAACTGTATGTGGTGCCCAGCAGGGGACTGGTAATCGTACGCTTAGGTGATTCTGCCGACGAAACGGAACTGGGGCCCACCGCTTTTGACAATGAACTTTGGATCAGGTTAAATGCGCTCATGGAATAAGTAGCCAACTTTTGTTGGATATGTGTGACAATAGCCGGTGGAACATACATGTCACCGGACCGCCATGACGGAAAAATTCCATGTCCGATACCGCAGATAGGAAAGGAGATTGTTGTAACTATATGCCTATGAAGTCTTGTGAAACGGCAGGGAACCGTTATAACTTGGAACCAAAAAAGGAATCCACAAATTCGTACTTATTAAAGATCTGCAGATCTTCCATACCTTCCCCGACCCCAATGTATTTTACCGGAACCTGGAACTGGTCGGAAATCCCTATCACCACGCCCCCTTTTGCCGTACCGTCCAATTTGGTAACGGCAAGGGATGTTACCTCGGTGGCCTTGGTAAACTGTTTCGCCTGTTCAAAGGCATTCTGACCTGTAGAGCCATCAAGGACCAACATGACCTCGTGCGGTGCATCGGGGACAACCTTTTGCATGACCCGTTTTACTTTGGTAAGTTCGTTCATGAGGTTGATCTTGTTATGGAGCCTTCCGGCCGTATCTATGATCACCACATCGGCATGCTGTTTTATGGCGGAGCTTAGGGTATCGAAGGCCACGGATGCAGGGTCGCTTCCCATTTCCTGTTTCACCAGGGGAACGCCCACCCGGTCTGCCCAGACCTGCAGCTGGTCTATGGCGGCCGCCCTAAAGGTATCAGCGGCACCCAGTACCACTTTGTGCCCCTGTTTCTTGAATTGATGTGCCAATTTACCAATGGTGGTCGTCTTCCCTACCCCATTCACCCCAACTACCATGATCACATAGGGTTTTTTATCTGTGGGCACCCAAAATTCGGTTTCTTCCCCAGAATTTGTTTCCGACAGCAACGAGGCGATCTCTTCCTTTAAGATCCCGTTAAGTTCCTCGGTCCCCAAATACTTATCGCGCGAAACCCTTGCCTCTATCCTATCTATGATCTTTAGCGTAGTGTTCACCCCCACATCGGAGGACACCAGCACTTCCTCAAGATCGTCAAGGACATCGTCATCCACCCTGGTCTTGCCGGCGACCACTTTTCCCAACTTTGAAAAAAAACTGGTCTTGGTCTTTTCAAGGCCCTTATCCAAAGTTTCCTTTTTCTGCGGGGTGAATATTTTTTTGAATAAATTCATGACCTAATGATTCTTTACCAAAGATATGAAAATAAAAAAGCCACTCCCGTTGGAAAGTAGCTTTAATCTATTTTTTTGAAAGCAATTATTTCTGCTTCGCCAACCAATCGTTTACGACTTCAGGAGCCATTACGGACTCTACAAAAGTATACGCTCCCGTTTTGGGGGACTTTACCATTTTAATGGCCTTTGTCAATCTTTTTGAGCTTGTCTGTAAACTCGCTACGGTCTTCTTTGCCATGACGTATTATTTTATTTCTTTATGAACGGTCATTCTCTTCAGGATAGGGTTGAACTTTTTAATTTCCATCCTATCGGGAGTATTCTTTTTGTTCTTTGTGGTAATGTACCTGGAAGTGCCGGGCATTCCGGACTCCTTGTGTTCGGTACATTCCAAAATAACCTGTATTCTGTTACCTTTCTTTGCCATTGTTATCGTATAATTAAAGGATTACTTTACCAACCCTTTTGCCCTTGCTTCTTTTAGAACTGCAGAAATACCTTTTTTATTGATGCTCTTCAACGCTTTGGACGTAACTTTTAAGGTTACCCAACGGTCTTCTTCAGGTATATAAAAACGTTTCTTGGAGAGATTTACATCAAATCTTCTCTTGGTCTTGTTAATGGAAAAAGAAACGTTGTTACCAAACATAGCTTTCTTTCCAGTAATTTCACAAACTTTTGACATTTCGCTACTTTTAGTGTGATTTTAAACAGGATGCAAATTTATACCTTTTTTATGGGAAGGCAAAATTCTTTTTTCAGAATTTTAGAATTTCTTTGTACAAAAGCTCCAGTGCCTTGTTTACGGATTTTTCCGTGATACGTTCCCGTTGGTTACCCATCATGGATTTTTGGGCATAAACACCATCCGGCGAGGCGATTGCAATATAAACGGTTCCTACTTCCGCCTCCGAATCCCCTTTGGTGGGCCCGGCATTTCCGGTGGTGGATATGGCAAAATCCGTCTTAAAAAGGTCCTTTGCCCGTACGGCCATTTCCATGGCCACCTCTGCACTGACGACCGAATGTGCGGCTATGGTACTTTCCTTCACCCCCAACACATTGATCTTGGTCTCGGTCGCATAGCTTACAACGCTGCCCTTAAAGTGCGCCGAAGCGCCCGGCACCGAAGTGATGAGCGACGCTATGGCCCCTCCCGTAAAGCTTTCGGCCGTGGCCAGGGTCCGTTTTTTCTGCAGTAGGAGCCCACCGACCAAAAGCTCCACATTCCCGAGCTCCTCTTCCCCCAGAACGATATCCCCTATAAGGGCATATAATTTTTCCACTTCTTCGTTAACACGGGCAATGATCGGATTTTTATCGGGGCCCTTGGCGGTGACCCTTAACCGTACCTTTCCCAAACTGGGCAAATAGGCCAGTTTTATAAAGGATGGGAGCGCGGTTTCCCACCCTTCCAGTTTTTGCGCTATGGCACTTTCACCTACCCCATAGGTCACTAAGGTCCTGTGCAATATGAACGGTCTATCGAACTCTTTTAAAACCCTGGGAACCACCTCCCCCGTAATCAGTTCCTTCATTTCCATCGGAACTCCCGGAAGCGAAACGAACACCTTGTTCCCCTTTCTTATCCACATTCCAGGGGCAGTGCCCTGTTTGTTCATGAGCACCGTTGCCCTTGAGGGGACCAGCGCCTGCATTCTGTTTATATCCGAAATGGGGGTAGAAAGATATTTGCTGAAAAGTGTTTCAACATGCGCCAGCACCGCACTGTCCTCCACAAGGGTGTCCTGAAAATATTCACATATGGCCCGTTTGGTAATATCGTCACGCGTCGGGCCCAGTCCGCCGGTAACAATGATAAGATCGGCCCTATCCTCCGCTTCCCTTAACGCCTGCAGGATATGCGCCAGTTCGTCCTGCACGGAACTTATCTGGTATACGGAAACTCCTATTTCATTGAGCCTTTTCGCAATAAAGGCAGAATTGGTATCCACTATCTGCCCCATGAGGATTTCGTCCCCGATGGTAATTATTTCCGCAAACATTACAGGTCGAAGTCCTTTTTAAGTTCGGCAACCACTTGATGGATGTCCTTTTGCAGTAATTGAAACAACTTGTCCAGCTCCGCGCCATTGTTGGCATTTTTACCAAGCGTCTCTATTTCAAGGGCACATGCGCGGGTCTGCTCCATCCCGAGCAGATCTACATTTGGTTTTATTTTATGGGCCAATTGGTATACATTGGCATAGTCCTTTTTCCCAACGGCCTGCTCCAGCAAATCCAGGTCATAAGGAACTTCCTCCAAAAACACCGATACAACGGAATTGATGAAATCCTCATCCCCTTCCGCCATTTCGTTCAACTTGTCCAAACTATATATCATTACTTTATCTTTACCGAAAACATTTCTTCCTTCCCGATCATACCAGAAAGGTAGTCATTTGTGCTTATTTTTCCAACCCCGGCCGGAGTGCCAGTAAATATGATATCCCCTTTTTTCAACATAAAAAAAGTGGACACATAGGAGATGATCTCGTCTATTTTCCAGATCATAAGACCCGTATTGCCCTGTTGCACCATCTCCCCATTTTTTAAAAGGGAAAAATCCACATTGTTCAGGTCCTCAAAACGATCCTTGGGCAGCCATTTGCCCACCACGGCCGCACCGTCGAAACCCTTCGCCTTTTCCCATGGCAATCCTTTTTCCTTTAGGGCCGACTGCAGGTCCCTTGCCGTAAAATCGATTCCCAGTCCAACCTCGTCATAATAGGTATGGGCAAATTCTTGGGCAATGTGTTTGCCCACTTTGGAAATCTTCACTAAGATCTCTACCTCGTAATGTACGTCTTGGGTAAATTCCGGAATGTAAAAATCCTGTTCCTTTGGAAGGACCGCCGAGTCGGGTTTTATGAATATGACCGGATCCGTTGGCCTTTCATTATTGAGTTCCTTTATATGGTCCGCATAATTGCGCCCTATGCAAATAATCTTCATTCAGCTCAAAAAAATTATATAGATCTATGATTGGGAATCGCAGAAGATCGCCCCTTCTACATTTAATATTAACAAATATGGCCCACTTCGAAAAATAAAGCCTTCCAAATGGCAATTTTTCCTGTTCTACGGGAAGGTTTTACCAAGTGGGCATCACAGTTTGGTATTGAGTTTGCTCAATTTTATCTGGGTAAGTACCTTTTTGGTGTAGAGCGGAAAATCGGCATTTAATATCCATCCAAAATACCCTGGCTCCGCTTCTAGCACATCATGGACTTTCTTTCCCCTGTGCTTGCCAAAGGAAAAGATTTCCTCCCCGTCCGCATCCAGGGATATAAACCCTGCAAAATCCACCGACTGCTTCCGTGTCGAGAATTCGGATAGTTTCCTCACGTTGTTTTCCAGTTCGGGATACCTGTCCAACTGTGACAGCAGCACTTCATAGGTTGCATTGGTGTCGGCAGCGGCACTATGGGCGTCGGTGAGCTCCTTATCACAGTAAAATTTATAGGCCGCCTCCAATGTCCTCTTCTCCATTTTGTGAAAAATGGTCTGAACATCCACGGAAACCGTATTCTTCATATCAAAATCGATCCCTGCCCGAAGCATTTCCTCGGCCAGGACGGGAATATCAAAGCGATCGGAATTATAGCCCCCAAGATCGCTGTCCCTTATCATCTTGTATATTTCCTTGGCAAGCTCCTTAAAGGTGGGCTCATTGGCCACCTTTTCATCCGAAATACCGTGGACCGCCACTACCGATTCAGGAATCGGCATTTCCGGATTTACCAGCCACGTCCTGCTCTCCTTATTGCCGTTGGGGAATATTTTTAGAATGGAAATTTCCACAATACGGTCCTTGGCCACATTGATACCCGTCGTTTCAAGGTCAAAAAAACAGATGGGCCTTGTAAGCTTTAATTGCATGCGTTTAGTTTGTTTGCACAAAGATAGGTGTTTTACGGAGCAACATAAAACCCAATCCCCGTTTAATTGGACCCCATAGCCTATAGTTCCCTATTGATGTCCCAAGCCTCCAGATAATCTGCGACCGCCTTTACGAACATACCGCCAAGAGCACCGTTCACTACCCTGTGATCGTAACTATGGGACAGGAACATTTTACTTCGGATCCCTATAAAATCGCCCTCCTCCGTCTCTATGACGGATGGCAACTTCCTTATGGCCCCCAGGGCAAGGATGCCCACTTGCGGCTGATTGATGATCGGGGTGCCGAACACGCTTCCAAAAGTACCAACATTGGTAACGGTATAGGTCCCGTCCTTAATTTCGTCGGGCTTTAGGGAATTGTTCCTGGCCCTAAAGGCCAAATCGTTCACGGCCTTTGCCATTCCCACCAAATTAAGTTGATCGGCATTTTTTATTACGGGAACTATCAGGTTGCCATCGGGAAGGGCCGCAGCCATCCCCAGGTTTATATGTTTCTTTTTGATGACCGTATCCCCATCCACGGAAATGTTCATCATGGGGTGGTTCTTGAGGGCCTTTGCGATCGCTTCCATAAATATGGGGGTAAAGGTCAGTTTCTCCCCTTCCCTTTTCTCAAATGTGTCCTTCATCTTGTTCCTCCAGTTCACCACATTGGTCACGTCCACTTCCACAAAACTCTGTACATGTGCGGAGGTGGCCAAGCTCTGGGTCATATATTGGGAAATCAGCTTGCCCATTCTGGACAAGGGGATCACTTCGTCTCCATTGTTCAGCTGGGAAGCGCCCATTGTTTTGAGGCTGTCCGGTACCGCTTTAGCGGACTTATCGGATGGAACCACGGCTTCGGGAACCGCTTCGGGCCCAGTGGTCTCCTTTTTGGTTTCGGCCACGGGCCGGTCCTTTCTTTCCACGTATTCGAGAATATCGTTTTTAGTGACACGCCCGTCCTTCCCGCTCCCTGCAAGGGTATCCAGTTCCGCCCTGCTAAGTCCCTCCTGTTTGGCTATGTTCTTCACTAAAGGGGAATAAAAACGATCGGGACCATCACCACTGCCCAAGGTGGGAGAAGTGGAGGCACGGACAGATTCCAAGGTATCTTCCAATCGCTCAACCACTTCCATGGGTACGGCACCATCCTCGGCAATCCCCGCTTCCCCTTCCGAATCGGTTTCGATGATGGCGACCACCTGTCCCACCTTTATAACATCATCAACATCAAACAATTTTTCCAGCAGTACCCCGTCCACTTCACTCGGTACCTCCGAATCAACCTTGTCCGTAGCGATCTCAAAAATACCTTCGTCCATTTCTATGGTATCGCCCACTTCCTTTAACCAGGAGGTCAAGGTCGCCTCTGCAACACTTTCCCCCATCTGTGGCAGTTTTAATTCAAATCTTGACATACTGATGGTTTAATTGCTTGTTTTATGATTTTATTTTTTGCAAAAATAGTAAAAAAATCACCTTACAATTGCGTTAACGATATTTTAAGACCGTTATTCAGGTAGATCTTAAAGAATTCTCAAAAGGTACCCTGTTCACTATACTCCTACCAAGGGTTACCTCATCGGCATATTCCAGTTCGTCCCCGACCGAGATTCCCCTGGCAATGGTGGAGGTCTTGATATCGAATGCCTCCAGTTGTTTATAAATATAAAAATTGGTAGTATCCCCTTCCATGGTGGATCCAAGGGCAAAGATCAGCTCCTGTACGGCGCCATTGGCCACCTTTTCCACCAACGACGAAATGGTAAGGTGCTGCGGCCCGATTCCCTGTATGGGCGATATCTTTCCCCCTAGAACATGGTAAAGCCCCCGGTACTGTCCGGTGTTCTCGATCGCCATCACATCCCGAATGTCCTCTACCACACAGACCAGGCCCTCCTCCCTCTTGGGGTTGGAACATATGGCACATAGGGGCTGATCGGAGATGTTATGGCAGTTGGTGCAGGTCTTGATATCCTTCCTGAGCCGCAACAGCGTGTCGCTCAACCTTTGGCTCTGTTCTTCCGGTTGCTTTAACAAATGAAGTACCAAGCGCAATGCGGTCCGTTTGCCGATCCCTGGCAGCTGTGACATTTCATATACCGCATTTTCCAAGAGTCTAGAAGAAAATTCCATGGCACAAAACTACGATTTTAGATTTATGTTTTAAGTTTTTGTACTTTGCGATGTAATTTTTTTTTATGACCGCTACCCATATTCTTGCCCTTATCGGCTGTTATTTTTTACTTCTTATAGCTATCTCCTATCTCACCGGAAAAAATGATACCAATGCGGACTTCTTCAAGGCAGGAAAACAATCGCCCTGGATTTTGGTCGCCTTTGGGATGATCGGTGCCTCCCTCTCCGGGGTGACCTTCATTTCCGTTCCCGGGTGGGTAAAGGATTCCCAGTTCAGCTATATGCAGGTCGTGTTCGGTTATTTGGTGGGCTACTTTGTGATAGCGTACCTGCTCCTGCCCCTGTATTACCGCTTGAACGTCACTTCCATATATGAATACCTCGGCCAACGTTTCGGCAATGTCAGCTACAAGACAGGAGCATTCTTTTTCTTTATCTCCAGAGTCTTGGGGGCCTCTTTCAGGTTATTTCTGGTAGCCATCGTGTTACAGCAGTTCGTATTTGACGAATTGGGGGTTCCCTTTGAGGTTACGGTGATACTTTCCATACTGTTGATCTGGATCTATACGTTTAAAGGAGGGATCAAGACCATTGTTTGGACCGATACGCTGCAGACGCTCTTTATGCTGGTGGCCGTTGGGCTCTCCATTTATTTTATAAACGATAGACTGGAATGGAGCTTTCTTGAATTCCTTGGCTCGGAAGAGCTTAAAGAATACAGCCAAATTTTGTTCGTGGACGATTTTTTTAACAAGACCCATTTCGTAAAATCGTTTTTCGGTGGCATGTTCATCACCATTTGTATGACCGGGCTTGACCAGGACATGATGCAGAAAAATTTGACCTGCCGTTCCCTTAAGGACGCCCAAAAAAATATGGTATCCTTCAGCATTGTGCTGGTAGTGGTCAATTTTGCCTTCTTGTTATTGGGTGCCCTGCTGTTCATTTATGCCGACAAACACGGTATTGCCCTCCCTTTGATGGACGGCACGCCAAAATCGGACCTGCTGTTCCCAGAAATAGCCCTTAACAATGGACTGGGCCCGGTGGTGGCCATTACGTTCATGCTGGGACTTATTGCCGCCGCCTACAGCAGTGCCGACAGTGCCCTTACCTCCCTTACCACCTCTTTCTGCGTGGATTTCCTCGACATCGAAAAAAGGGCGGAAAACGTTCAGCGGGGTATCCGAAAAAAGACACATATAGTGATGAGCGTCCTCCTGATCATCGTGATCATCATTTTTAAATATGTCCTGGACAAAAATGTGATCGACGGCCTGCTTACCGTTGCGACCTATACCTATGGCCCCCTCTTGGGACTTTTCGCATTCGGGATCTTCACCGATTATCAGATCAAGGACCGATACGCTTGGGCCATTGCGCTGGCCTCCGTTCTGGTCATAGTGGGCATAGCCAACATCCCCCCGGTATACTTGGGAGGATATACCGTGGGGTACGAACTGTTGCCATTGAACGGGCTGCTCACCTTTGTGGGACTGTGGGGCATCAGGATACGGAAATGACGCCTAGTATTGCCCCGTGGCCAATAACACCAAGGTACAGGCCACTTCCACTTCTATCCCTTGCTTTTCCAATAGGTCGTAAAACGTGCGGTTTTCGGTTCCAGGATTGAAAATGACCCTTTTGGGGGCCAGGCCGATTATCGCATCGTAATACTGTACCTGTCTTTCCGGTCCCACATAGAGGGTCACTGTATGTATATCCTTAAAAGCGGTAAGGTCCGTACGTATGGCCACCCCTTCTATTTCGCCCGCTTTTATGCCAAAGGCATAGGTTTCAATGCCCTTGGACAAAAGCCGTTTTACCGCTAAATGGCTGTACCGTCCCGGATTCAGGGAAGCGCCGAATACCAATGTTTTTTTCATTTTTTAGGTGATGTTAAATATTGTTAAGTACGGTAATTTTCGTTTAAATAATTCGTCTATTGCAGAACAAAATTATAATTTTGATTATTGATAAGGCTATATTTTTATAGTTAATGGTTAGTGTTTAGTATGGCTTATCAATGAAAGGACTTGGGGCGTTCGCCCCAGGTCCTATTTTGTTTCCGCAAAATCCTACCTACCTCCGGACAGCGCCCAATATAGGCAATATATATTTGCGTGCGCCCCAAGCCACGGTTCCCTTTAAATGCAAAACTATCGTTCGGGACCGAATGTTAAAATCTGTTAAATTGTATTTCGCCCCGTAACATATATTTTTTCGCAACGTCTTGTAGACATCAATCAATCACAAAAAACGAACATAACATGAAAAAAATCACTGTGCTCCTGGCACTGCTGTGCTGTGGCGCCATATGGGCAAACAGCGCTCCGGACCCAACAGATCTTAAAGATGGAATTATATTGGGCAAGGTACTGGACCAGGCCCTGGGACAGGCGGTAGCCTACGCGGCCGTAGTCATTAAATCTCAGGCCGACTCCCAAACCATTACCGGCGGCATAACCGAGGAGGACGGTAGTTTCGAGATCAAGGGGCTGCCAGAAGGGAATCTACTTTTGGAGATACAGTTTATCGGGTACAAGACCCATGTCCAAAAAGTGGTCATATCCAAAGGGAACAAGAAGATAGATGTGGGCACCATAACCCTAGAGGAGGTCAGCCAAGAGCTTTCGGAAGTGGAAGTGGTAGCGGAGCGCTCTACCATTGAACAGAAAATAGACAGGAAGGTCATCAATGTTGGCAAGGACCTGACCACCGCCGGGGCCACCGCCTCGGATATCATGAACAATATCCCCTCGGTAAACATAGACCAACAAACAGGCGACCTTACCTTAAGGGGCAACTCCAATGTTCGGGTGATGGTAGATGGCAAACTTTCCAACGTGCCGGTCGCCCAGCTCCTTAAGCAAATCCCGTCCACTTCCATTAAGTCCATTGAGCTGATCACCAATCCCTCCGCAAAATACAACCCGGAAGGAATGAGCGGGATCATCAATATCGTACTCCACAAAAATGCCAATATCGGCTTTAACGGGACGGTCAGCACCGGCCTCACCGTGGCAAAGGAGGCCAAGTTCAACAGCACGATCGACCTGAACTACAGGAACGGAAAATTTAACCTGTACGGCAATTACGGTAATAATATCGGTAAGTATGTGAACGATGGCCGGATCACGAGGATCGAGGAAAACTCGGATCAACTGTTCGATTTCTTCAACAACAACAAATCCCATCTTTACAAAGTAGGGGTGGATTTTTTCCTTAACGACAAAAATACCATTTCCCTCTTTACCAACCAGAACCGATATGACGGTATAGGGGAAGGCAATACACAGGTGGTGCATTATGACGACCCAGGTCTGGACAACGGCCAATTGTTCCGGAACGAAGAGGACAACCTGAGCGAACAGTACAATTTCGACTTCAAACATGATTTTGCAAAAGAGGGGCACAATTTGGAACTGGAGCTCGATTACAATGCCTACAACAGCAACGAGGATGCCAACTTTACATCCGTGGGAAATACCGGAGTACCCAATTACACCGACTTTGTGGACACTGAACGTACACAGGCCATAGGAAACCTGGATTACGTCAATCCATTGGACAGTATTTCCAAGTTGGAAGTCGGACTGGAGGCGCGGGTTTTCGAGACCAAGGTGGGCTATGCCTCCACAGGTCTTTCCTATAATTCAAACGGTGAGCTGGTTCCCACCCCTGATACAGACTTTGTATATGGCATGGATATTTACTCGGCCTATGCGACCTTTGGACAGAACTATAAAAAATGGTCCTACCAATTGGGGGTAAGGGTCGAAGATGTTACCGTAAAGGCCGATACCAATGCAGTGCGCTCCTTTACCGACAAATACACCCAGGTCTATCCCTCCGGTTTTCTGACCTATTCCCCTACCGAAAAGGACCAGTTGCAACTGAGCCTGAGCAGAAGGGTGGACCGGCCGGGACTGGGACAGGTAAACCCTATAAGAGAATGGTCCACCCCGTTGATCTCGTCCTTTGGAAATCCAGAGCTTGTCGCACAGTTTACCAACTCCTATGAAGCCAATTACACCAAAAGGCTGGAAAACGGAAGTATTACCGCTGGGGTCTATTACCGTACCATTGAAGATGAGATCAACAGGGCGGTATATATAGATCGATTGGACCTGGACAGACAGATCCTGACCTTTGACAACTTTGACAATACCTCGGCCTACGGGATGGAAGTGTCCGCCAATTACAAACCCGTAAAATGGTGGGGCATCAATGGTAGTTTTGATCTCTTTACCCAGACCCAAAGGGGAATAACGGAATTTTTGGACGAAAGCGATCCCCCGATCACAGAAGATGATATTATAGCGGAAAATGTGAAAGTGGAAAATACCGCTTGGAACCTGCGGATGAACAACAGCTTTACGCTCAATAAAAAAGTGACCTTGCAGCTGTTCGGATTCTACCGCGGAAGCAACAAAGGGATACAGATCGCCGCAAAACCAATGTACTTCATCAATACCGGGGCCAGATATAGCTTTGCGGAGGGCAAAGGCACCTTCAGTCTCAACTTTAACGATGTGTTCAACACAATGCGGTTTGCCTTTGATTCCGACACCCCCTATGCGCAGAATGGAAAATTTACGTGGGAAAGCCAGAGTGTCTACGCAGGTCTTTCCTATCAATTCGGAAGTGGAAAAAATAGGTCCGCACAACGCAAGAACAGGGATAGCAACACCAAGGAAGGCGGCGGAGGCATACTATAATATAGGGACACCGGAACGGGATATGGTTGGTTATTCCCTAACGGTTCCCTTTTGGGGTCCCCGGGATATTTTCCCGGGGATTCTTTTTCACCATCGTATCACCACACTTCCCCACGTAAAACCACTTCCGAACGCTGCAAGGACCACAATATCGCCCTCCTTTATCCTGTCCTGTTCCCATGCCTCCGTTAAGGCAATTGGTATGGAGGCCGCTGTGGTATTTCCATAGTTCATGATATTGTTGTACACCCGATCGTCGGCAAGCCCGAATTTTTTCTGGATAAACTGGGATATCCTCAAATTCGCCTGGTGGGGCACCAATAGGTCAATATCGGAAGCTGTGAGCCCATTTTTTTTCAATCCTTCCAAAATCACCTCGCTAAAACGTACCACGGCATTCTTAAAGACGAACTGTCCGTTCATATAGGGAAAATACGATTCGTCATTGGGATCGTTATCGGCCATTATATCGTTCACCCAGCGTTTTCCCATACCGGGAGCTATCAAGGCCAGCTCCTCCGCATAAAGTCCTTCCGAATGCAAGTGGGTGGAAAGGATACCGCGCTCCCCATTTTCTACCCTACTGACCACCGCCGCTCCGGCACCATCGCCAAAGATTACGGAAACACCCCTGCCCCTAGTGGTCATATCCAGTCCGTGCGAATGGAGTTCCGACCCGATCACAAGGATATTTTTGTACATACCTGTCTTTACATATTGATCCGCAATGGAAAGGGCATACACGAAACCGGAACATTGGTTCCGTACATCCAAGGCCCCCACGGTCCCTATTCCAAGGTCGCGCTGTACCAGCACCCCCGGACCGGGAAAATAATAATCGGGACTAAGGGTAGCGAATATAATGAAATCTATGTCATCCTTGCTTATGGCTGCCCTGTCAATGGCTATTTTGGCAGCCTTTACGCCCATAGTGGTGGTGGTATCCCCATCACCTTTCACCACATGTCTTCGCTCCCTTATACCGGTACGCTCTTGGATCCAAGCATCATTGGTATCCATTATTTTGGAAAGGTCATCATTGGTGACCACATTTTCCGGAACATAAAATCCCAAACCTGTTATCCTTGAAGTGTACATAGTATCCTTGTATTAGTTGGAATTACTTTATCGATATTATTACGGCCGCAATATAAAAAGATTGGCGATCATTGCACCGTTTTAACTCACTAAGTGAGATTTATTATGTTCCGATGCCCGCCCGCCGTAGGCGGACCTGCGTCGAAATGTTATTTTAGTTCCCCCCCTATGCCCTGGGAGCTTGCCCCGAGGTTGTTGACTAAGATAATGAAATAGTTGCCAATTTTATCAAACGGGTCCCTAACCCAGGCGGGCCCTTGTCAATTGGACATCAGTCCAGATACTTTTTGTAGTTGTTGACCTCCACGGAAGCTTTGAGGTCGTGCAACAGGTTGAAAAGACCGAAAAAGGTCCTGTTCATATACAGGAAATGTTGGGATCCACGGGCACCGTTCATTTTCCGTATCCGTGGGTCCTGGGTAAAGCGCTCCGCAAGGGACGCAATATCCGACCAGAACCCCTCTGCGCCAAAATCGAACCGTTCTTCCTGAAAAGGGGCCGTAAAAATGGTCAGCATTTCCTTAAAGAGTTCTTTAAAAAACTTTATGTCCGCTGCAGTATCGCCCACCGAAAGGATTTCAAGTTCATGGAGCTTTTGCGTATAGAATACGTCGTTCCCCAACCTGTCCCTTTTGGCGAGTTCAAAATAGGGGATGTAGAATTCAGCGGGGAGCTCCTTTACACAGCCAAAATCCAGGGCGATCAGTTCTCCGCCATCCCCCACCAAGAAATTGCCGGGATGGGGATCGGCATGTACCTTGCGGAGCCCATGTATCTGCAGCATGTAAAAATCCCAAAGTGCTTGACCCAACCTATGCCCCAGCAAGGGATCGAAATCCGTTTTTGTAAATTCTCCCAAATGAACCCCCTCCATCCAGTCCATGGTCAATATACGATCGCTGGACAGGTCTGGGTAATACGATGGAAAGACCATATTCGGAACCATCGAACAAGCTTGGGAAATCTCCTCCCCTTGCCTCAGTTCCAATAAATAATCGGTCTCCTCCACCAGTTTGTTCTCAACTTCCTTAAAATACCGTTCCGCATCCTTCCCCTGAAGGTTGAACATGCGACTGGCAATGGGTTTTACAAGGGCCAGGTCACTACCAATGCTTTCCGCCACTCCTGGATATTGTATCTTGACCGCCAATTCATGTCCATCTTTGACCGCACGGTGCACTTGGCCTATACTTGCGGCATTTACGGCATCTTTTTGGAACACATCAAAAAGTTCCTCGGGATATTTCCCCAGGTATTTTTTAAAGGTCTTCCGAACCAGGGGAGCGGAGAGTGCCGGGACCGAGAATTGGGAAAGCGAAAACTTTTCCACATAGGCCGAAGGCAACATATTCTTCTCCATGCTCAACATCTGGGCCACTTTAAGGGCACTGCCCTTCAACGTTTTTAGGCTATTGTATATATCCTCCGCATTATCCCCATCGAGCCCTTCCCTCGAGGTAGTGGGATCTAAGAGTTTTTTGCCGTAATATTTCATATAATTACCGCCCACCTTAACTCCCGTGTGCACCAATGTTCCCGCACGCGCTATTTTACCGGTAGGAATGCTATCCAATGTTTTCATTAAATGTATGTTTGGGTTGTCCGCGATCAGGTCGTTCGCGGAAAAGTTCTTATCGGGTCGTTTCCCGATACATGAATTTTCCAAAATCGATAATATTGTCCAAGGGGGTATGGTCGAACAGATCAAAGATGGTATTGACGGATTTTTCGATTGCCAGATCGGTCTTTTCAAAAGCGGGCGAGCCATCCTTTACCCAGAAACGGAGCAAGAACAACAACTGAACCCATGCTCCCTCTGAAAAAAGCCCCACGGGATGTTGCCCCAACTTGGATTTTTTAAGGGCGTTACCGTCCATTATGAGGTCCTTGGCAAAGGACTTGACCTGAACCCGAAGCCCCTTGAGCTGGTCCAATGTCCTAAAGATCCCATGTGATTCATTTAAGGATATGAGCACATAGGTCCTGTTTAAGGTCAGAACTTCAAAAAAGGTGAATAGGAACGTCAACATTTTATCTTTGCTGGACATTGTATCATAATCCCCATTTTTTATTATGAGCGAATGCGCATTGGTAAAGAAGTCCTCCCATATGGCCTTTTGGATCCCTTCCACCGAACCAAAAAAACCATAGAAATCCTGTTCCTTTATTTTGTTGTTCTTACAAAATCCATAAATGCTTTTGGGAACCTGTCCGTGCTCCGCCATATATCCCATAAAGGCGGTAATAATGGACTCTCTGGTAATACCCACTTTTTTTGTCGTGACAGCCATAATTGCACTTTTTGTTTATACAAATTTACAATTAAATAAACAGAAAATAGTTAAAAGCTATATAATAAAAAAAGCGTACTTCTTGTGGAAGTACGCTTTCAACAACCTAACCAATAAATAAACGTGTTACAGTTTAAAATTCTTTTTCA
>TARA_R110002020_G_scaffold363289_1_pt1 | contig 27501 bp, 33 predicted proteins | sample TARA_R110002020 | Tara Oceans TARA_R110002020 (sample SAMEA4396489) | marine metagenome | biome: Westerlies Biome; feature: [MES] marine water layer (ENVO:01000295) within the mesopelagic zone...; material: water (ENVO:00002006), including particulate matter (ENVO:01000060) such...
ACTGCCAAAGTGATTGAGGTTTGGGCTACTTAATGAGGCGGCTCTCCCAAAGTTTCTATTACAGAGAACCTTATAAGTCTGGAGCGCCTCAACGTCTGCCTTGTTTTTATATAGGATGGTTTTTACCCGCTTTACTGGCCTACTCATCCCTTCAGCGAACTTCATAACTTTTTCGGCCACTAAACCATCAAATGGCAACCCGTTGACTTCCAGCCAAAATGTCGGAAGAATAGCTCTAAAATCAGGAATGCATTTCTTAAGATGCATCTGATTATTAAAGATGAACGAGTCGTAAAAGGGAATAACCAGATTAACATCGTTCGTCCAAATAGAGTTTAAGTATTTGAAATCAATCTTACCTTCTCCCACCGTATTTCCGTGGGAATAAATCTTATTCAAGAGCCGACAGCCCTTGTCGTTTTTGGCAAAAATAATCACCTTATGCTCTGAATCGTCCTCTTCCCCAATCTCATTGCAACAGCTTATCCGTAGGCCAAAAAGAAGGCGGATTTTTTCTTCTTTGCAGATATTGTGGGCTTTCACAAAACCCGTCATGGTATCCTCAACCAAAACAAGTGGGTCGATTTGGTGCTCCTTGCAGATCTCAATAATGCTATCCGCGCCACCGTCTGAACTTGCGGGATCGAGCGTTAGGATGCTTTTCCCTATAGAAAACGTAGACTTAAATACAGGTGTCATTTCTTTAACATACCACCCTATTGGTATGCGTCAAGAAGAATGTGCAGGGCAACCCTGATAATATTTCATTTCATAGCTGCCGCCCTTGGGAACGAAATCTTCTTTAAATTCCTCCTCAAAATATGAAGCGACTCTTGCACCCTTGGCATCGTGGACCTCATAAAAGAAAAAATCAAATTTCATAGGGCAATGCCACTTGGGCAAACCATCTTTTTTAAGTTCGCCTTTTTGGGTAGCAAAGCCACACAGTAATTTTCCGCTAAAGGAATTATCTTTTGGAAATCCTTGGTGAGCGGCAAAGTTTTGTCTTGCCTCTTTTTCTGAAAACCTATCTAAATACTTCTGAATTTCAGAAAGCTGTAATTCAAAACCCTTTAATTCGTCCTCCTCCAAAGCCTTCATTCTTATGATGCCCGATTTTTTAGCTTTTAGATCAAGATCAAATTTCAAAAAAAGAAATTCACTAACCCTCTCGGAATATTCGGGAAATAGATTCTTCACTGCCAAACTATACATTAAGTCTTGCAGGTTATCCGTCTGATCCTTGCCCTTGAACACATCCTTGCTGGTTTTAAAATCTCGAATGAGGGCGAATTTTTGTTTTTTATACAAAAAAAGCTTATCTATAAAGCCTCTTATTTTATATTGAGTCTCTCCATCATCTTTAATAATGTCAAAATCTTTTTCAGAATACTCTTCAGTCGGCTTACCTAAGTCCTTGCCAAAAAAGTCATAGGTTAAGCCATTAAAAATCATTTCCTTCATTAAATCAACATTTTCTTTATCGTCCACCCCTTCCCTCGCCGCGTGTTTCAAAATCAATCTCTTAATTGACCCAACACAAAATACATCTTGATTTTTTAATATTTTATTAAAATGTTTTTTTCTGCGCTTAAGTCCCAAAACCTCGAAAACTAAGTGGCAGATAGACCCCCTCCGTGCTCCATCGTTGCTCTTCTCGGGAAGCTTCAACTTGTATTTGCACCAGTAAAGCCAAGAACACGATTGCGCGGTCTTGATCCTACTTGCTGAAAGGGGCGTCGTCGGCTCACTCATTACTAAACATTGAGGCACTCTTGATTTCTTTTTTAGTGAAGCTGGGGGTATTCTCTTTGATAAACTCGGAAATATAACTCAACTGTTTGGACTGATTATAATCCTTTTTAATCCAAAGTTCATTAAAATCGTAGCCCTCACGATGAGCGTCACCAAAATCATTATATGGCCTTGGTGGGAATTTTACAATTAATGTATCAAGATCGAAATAGCCAGAAAGCTTAATGAAGGTTTTTATTGCCGCTATAAATCCTCTATTTTCCCCAGCGTGGTTGTCATTATTAGTAGCGATAAAAATCCGATTAATGCACTTACTATTAAGATAATTAATAATATTGCTATTAACGGATAAGCCAAACATAACCAAAACGTTTTTAATACCTTGTTCATAAAGCGCCATTGCATCACCGATGCTTTCAACTAAAATTACCTCTTTCTTTGAGTTTATTTCCTGATTTGTTCCCGCATCTTTATTAAGCGCGGGATAAACCCAGTTGTTTCTACGACCAATGTGTTTCCATTTGGGGTAATTGTTGTTATCGTCCACCTTCCGACCAGAAAACCCTATAATTTGCTGATGTTCATTGTAAATTGGAAAAACCATCCTTCTATACATCTTGCCGACACCCGCCAATCCAACCTCGAAGGCTTTTTGAGTCGCCTCGGAGATTCCTTTTTTGGAATAAAAATTATAATTCGGGAAAAGCTTATCCAGTGAGGACTCGGGGTAAATTTTTTCCATCTGTATGGTTTCTTTTTCTTGGTAAATGGCAGCAATTTCCCTTTTTGCCCCGCCCAAAATCTTGGCGAGTTCCTTGGGGCTGTCGCTGAGGGTTTCTCTAACTAAAGCTTCAAATGGTTTGGAGCCTTTGTTTTGCACAAAGTCCATCCATACACCAGTATTCTTGTAAATTTTAAGAGCAGTCTCATTGTCTCCATCGCGATAAACCGCCCGAGTTCTCCAGTGATCCCCACAATCAATAAGTTTGTAGCCTATTGATTGCAGAATTCCCTGAAAATCATCAGAACTGATCGAAGTCTGGGATTGTTTCTTGGAATCCATTTGTATCTAAATCTTCTTCCCCGTCGAGCATTCGCGCAATATCTCTTAAATCGCCGTTCTCTGTGATATTAAAATTCATAAAATTTAAATTAATCGCATTTTTACGAAGCGAGTCCCCGACGCGAACAGGCTCAATTGCGCCAGCTATATCACTGCCAAGATGGCGAGACTTAACATTAATGAGTTTATGGGTTCCGAATCTGTTCCCCTCCGTTTCCATTTCATCAGCCGTTTTGTTTCGCAGGATAAACATGTGGGAACAAAACTGTGTTATGCGGTCTGAGAGCGACACAATGGACTCGTCATCTACGATGTTCTGGGAATTTCTATTGTTAGTAATTCCATACCTGTTTGATTGAACGGAAGTAATCATGGGGATCACAGGATTTCCATCGTGCAAAATCTCCTTCTGCACACACTTCTTGAATTTGTCAACCATTTCCCCAACTACCTGCCACTCAGATTTGTTTGCGATATTTTCCGAAGTAGTTTTAATATAATCAAAAGAAAAGACCATTTGGTTGCCTCGCCCGACCTTTGAATAGTAAAACCGCTTTAGCGTATTGACCATGGAGTCCACATCCATTCCACCCACGTTGTAATAATAGAACTTTAGACTTTTAATCTTCGGCCAAACAGAGCGAACCTTGCTGACGACATCATCTCCCGCCTGCCTCCACTTGCCGCTTTCTAGTAGGTGCATTGAAACGCCCGAGAGGGCCGCGCATTGGCGCATTATCAGTTCCTCCTTACTCATTTCCCCGTTATCAAAATGCAACACGGGAACATCATACTGAAGACTTACTTTTGTCGTATAATCCATGCAAAAGTTAGTCTTGCCGACTCCTGATCTAGCAACTATAACGGTAATATTTCCTGGGCGCAGCAACGAACCATAAATCTCATTCACTTTTGTGTGTGGCCCCATCATGCCGAATTCGGTCACGGGATTGTTGCCCCGCTCTTCGACCAGATTCTCCATTTCCTCATAAATGTTTTCGGGAATATCATTCCCCAATTCATAAAGGTTTATGCGGGAATTATAGGTGGTATCAGCGGCCTCGATGATCGTTCGATAAGACGCCTCGGAGGGCATGTTTTTCATCTTCTTTCCAATGTCCAAAGAAGACTCCAAAATTTCACGCCTGATTGAATATTTTTTAAGTTCCTTCGCCGTCTTAATAGTGTTGCCAGCGGGAACCTTTCGTAAAGCTAGAGACTTTATGTAGTCTGCGGGATTGAGGTTGTCTTGAAAGGATATTCCCACATCCTTTACCCGCTGGGCAATTATCACCTCGTCAATTTCATCGCCTGATTCGATAGCTTGCTGTATAATCCTAAAAATTGTAGAATGAAGCGAACTATTTTCTGAATAAAAGTCCGAAGTCCCAATAAAATTGGATATTTCAGCTAGCGAATCAGACTCTTTGATCAGGCCAGCCAACAACTGTTTTTCTAGTTCAAAATTATAGATCATTCCTGTATATCCCGTGTGTTTTCCATACTGTTTAAATAATCCCTCAGGGTTTGCACCAAGGCCAACTCAGTCATTCCGCAATCAAATTTAGAATAAACGAGAGGCTTGCCATTCTCCGAAGAAACGGCCATAATGACCCCCTTATATTTATCGGGACCGCCCGATAGCTCATAAAGCTTATCAACCATTTCTGATGGAATGCAAAACTCATTATCGTCCTGTTCGTCTAAATTCATAAATAAATTTCTTGGTCACCAAAAAGCGAAGCTGTTATCTTATCTTTGGGGTAAATTTCTGCCAACTGTATATCGTTAGCCTTACAAAATTGCAATTTCTTTTCATCTCTTTTTAGCTGTTCGGAGTATTTAAAACGATTCTTGTGAAAAAATTTTACATACCTTGTATGTTGGGCGCCCTGCACCTCAACAGCGATTTTTTTATTCGCATTATAAAAGTCCAAGGTTAAGCGGCTACCAACCACTCTAAACTCCTCAAAAACAATATCACTCTTCCAATATGGACGCAAGAATTCTTTTACAGAAGTTTGAAATTTGCTGCGGCTAGGCTTCCCCCAATCAATGAGATATTTTTTTGCATTTTTAAGATTTCTTGTTTTTCCATACCCATCAATAAATTTCATACTTGTATTTGCTCTTTAAAGTAATCTACCAAGAATTTACACAGGTCTTTATCGTCTTCAACTGTTTTAAAGAGTTTGTTGTCGCCTTGGATCTTTTCGGGAAACTGTAAATCGTTTCTGGCCAAAAGATCTTTAAAATCGTCTGTCGCCTTAATCCAAGCCCCCTTCTTCTCCACGAATTCCCACGCATAGAGTAAATCAATGACCTCTTTCTCTACCCAGATTGATGTGCCTCCAGTCCGCCCATAGCGAATCGGGTAGGAAATCGTGGTGTTAGTGTTTTCATGCGCTGATTTTTTAATTGTCACTTTGGCCTGATGGCCAATAATTGGGTTCTTTTTTGCATCCATGGTTTTTATGGCGGCATTTTGCAAAATTAAATCACCCTTAAATCGCGGCTCGAACTCCATTATATTATTAGCGAAATGCAACAGCGCATTACCTCCTGTCGCGGTAGTTTGCCGCACGGGAGACTTTGAATAAGGGTCGAGCTTGATGTCAGCGCGAACCTGACTAATAAATACCGCCATGTGGCCGCGCTTACCTAATGCAGTGCTGGTTTTTTTGCAAAAGTCAGAAGCAATTACCGCTCCCCCCGCAACCTTACTGCTCTCTTCAAAATTCTTTCCTAAGTCATCCTTGCGGATTAGGCCGTCTACGGAATCCACTATAAAGCAATATTTAATCTTTTCATCATTATTTGTAATGAGTTGTCTAATTAAACCCATGGACGTTTCGTAAATATTGCTTTCAAAAACAAAGCAGGTGCCGTCAACCCATTCGTCGGGCGAGAACACAAAGTTAACACCCGAGCGTTTCTGTACCTCGGGTCCTAGACGCCCCTCGGCTTTGATGTAAAGGCCGCGTGATGTGGAAAGTGTTTCCAAAAAGTTTTTCATCACCTGTAGCGATTCGGAAGTTTTTCCCCCTTCGTTAACACCCGTAAAGCGATGCAATCCAGGCCCAAAGCCTCCCCCCAAATACAGATCCAACTGCAACGAACCGCTTGAAATTTTGTATTCCACGGTCTCCTCAAAATTGTAATGATCCTCTTTGTTTGCCTTTAAGTAATTGTCGAGAATATTCTGTGGTTGTAAGTCCTTACTCATCTAAAAAATCCTTCACTGTTTTCTGTTTTGTGCTTATGGCGGCATCTGTCCCCACCTTCTTGCCAATATCATAAACTTCATACTTGGATAAATCAACCTTAAAATTAAATGCGCGAAATTTTTCATCCAAACGGTCTTTTAATTTGTCACTGACTAGGTAAGCAAGTGAATCAAATTTTTTACCGAAATCCACAATGGCCATAAAATCTTGAGAATACCTCTCGCATAGATCATTTAGCATCTTCATCTCCCTCGCGAAGAAAGGTCGGCGCCCCTTATCTGGAACGTCCAATAAACGGAAAAGTATTTCTCTTTTATTTGGAATTTTTGGCACCCCTAAGCATTGACCCCTTTGAGGTCAATGTCAACCATCTTCTTGATGAGTTGGTAGAAATTGGTTTGGGGTCTCCAGCCTAATTCTTGTCTCGCCTTGCTGGAATCACCCTTGAGAACTTGCACTTCGGCTGGCCTATAGAAATCTGGATTAACTTCAACAAAACATATATCTCCATAAAAATATTTCTCCTTTTGTTCTTTGCCCATCCAAAAACAAGTGTTGCGGTGGAATCCCGCAAAGTTAAACGCCTCCTCAACAAATTCCCTAATCGAGTGCGTTTCGTCTGAAGAAAGAATGTAATTTTTCGGCTTATTTTGATTGAGCATTTTCCAAATACCGTCAACAAAATCTTCCGCATCACTCCAATCCCGCGTGGCATCGAGATTTCCCAGTTGCAGCGGCTTAATTTTTTGACCCTGAGCGAATTCACCAAAAATTCGACCGATATTCTTTGTAATCTTGCGCGTAACGAATTCTTCGCCGCGCCGCACACCCTCATGATTGAATAACCAACCTTGAACGGCATATAAGTTGTAAGAGTCTCGGTAAACTTTAACCAGATGCCTAGCGGCACATTTAGAGGCTCCGTATGGACTTCTGGGCCGCAACGGGTGATCTTCGGTCTGCGGACTATGAATTATATCCCCAAACTCCTCAGAGCTTCCTGCGTTGTAATAACGGCAATGTGGAACGTGTCTGTGGATGGCCTCTAATTGATGTAGCACGGCAAGAGTATTTGTCTCCATGTGATTAATCGGCATTTCCCAGCTACTCCCGACAAAGGAATTGGCCGCAAAATTAATGAAATAATCAGGCTGGTGCTCAGCAATAACTCTATCGGTATTTTGAGCATCGGTGACATCTAGGTCGATTAGAAAGAAGCGTGGATTATCCCTCAGGTGAGCGATATTTTCGTGGTTTTTAACACTTAACCGTCGAACACCGCCAATGATGGTGTGGTCTGTGTTTTTTAATAGGTAGTCCACCATGTGGCTACCATCTTGTCCTGTAACTCCTGTTACAATTATCTTTTTCATTTTGTTAAAAAAAGCTTTCTGAGCTAATGCTTTTATCGTCAATGAATAAATCATAGACTGGCTTACCAAAGAGCAGTTTGTGATATTTCACCCCCCATTCCTTCAGTTGGGTCCTAGTTAAATCGCTCCAATCTTTGCCGCTTCCACTTCCGCGCCCCGTCCAATAAACTATAAAATTTCCCGCATTAAAAAGCTTATTAATTTCAGCAATTCGCTCGGCAAGTGGGACGCTGTTTTCATAATTCGTCCCCGAAGTCTGGCAAATAGTATTATCTATATCAACGTATATAATCATATGCCCTACCACGGTCCAAGCGTCCCTAGATCACCATTAAACGATTGGTCAATCCCGTGTGGCACCCAAGGCGTATCGGATGGGAAAAAGGGTTTCAGCTTAAAAAAATCGCCGCCATCTGCCACTAGCGCACCCTCCTTGCTGACACTGCTATACTTCAACCCTAACTCTTTTAGAAGTTCGTCGTTCCAGCCAATATCTTTTTTCCGCACAATAAAACTAATGTCGTAAGCTGGATATCGTGCACCGCTACCCGCACTACAATCAAACCCCGCCGAAACTAAATTATAAACCAGTAGCCCTAAATTCCAAATCGTAACATGCCCCCCAACAATTTGACCTTTGGCGGGTGGTACTGTAATGGCCAAAATACCGTCATCCTTTAGTTTTTTCTTGGCTGTTATTAAGAAATTGGCAACATTCACTTGGTGCTCTAACACATGACTTGCCCAGATGCAATCAAAGCTATTATCTGGGATTTTATCTTCCAGATCAACAAAATCCCCCAAATACGTGGGATTGTGCAGTGCAACCATATCGCAACTTGAAACCTTTTTTCCAAAGTGCTCAAAAATCTTTGCGTGTTTTCCAGGCCCCAAACCCACATCCAAAACCGAGTCGAATTCAAAGTCTCTAATGAGCTTTTGTATGGCCAAGGTCGCCCTAATTGGGCCTTTATCCATCTCTTGCTCGGTTTTATTAATAAACGCAGCTATGACTGGAGACTCAATCATTTGTCAAAAATATTATCACGGGGTAAAATCGCTCTTAAACTAACCCGTGGCGAACCCGTAAGAGAGGGACTGCGACGATGAAAGCAGCGAGTGTCAATAACAAAAAAGGTATTCGGTTTCCCACTAAACAAAACTTCTTCATTGAAGCCTAATTTAGCAGCACTAGATGGGTGATCTGTGTGATCAAGAGTGGGGGAAATTCTAGACCAAGCGCCCAAGGCCATGCTTTCATGCTTTAGGCTTATTTCCTTATACCATCTGAGCTTTTCGAGGGAATTTTTATGCGAACCTCGATAGCAGCCTGTAGGGCCATCCGCATCGTTCATCTCAAAAGGGTAATGCCATATCTTATAATTAGGAAAAAACTTATCGTAATGGTAATTATATTGTCGTGCATCCTCAGAATATTCACCCGCCTCCATGTGAATGATCTGCCGTAAATAAAACGAAGCTAAAGAAAAGGAATTGTCGGCTTGGCACAGCCTACAGATGTCTTGCAAGAGCGAGTGACCACCCACATTTACTTGTAGCGGAAGATTAGCAGATACGCCTCCCGAACCCTCTACCACTTGTTTTACCGCTCCCACTATCTGGTTAAACGGCTCCTCATCGATAAAATCTTCGAGTAAAATATAACCGTTTTCTTGCAGTTGCTTATGATATTCGGAACCCGCTAGTGCCGCAGAAGACCTGCTTTCTTCAAATTTTTGATCAAATATTAAAGCCCTGTAGATTTGCAGGCCAAGCTCATTCAGTCTAACGTCATCAATGAAGTTGTCTAGTGTTAGGACGTTTTTGCCAGAATTTTTAATGGCCACCTGCAAGTCTTCAAATTTAGCATCCGCCGCAGCTTCGAAAAGCTCAATATTGCAGTCATTTAAGGTAGGTAATTGCATTTACGTTATATTAAAACTGAATTTTCATATTTCCATTTTATATAAATTTTCACCCAATTTAAATTGCCATTCATAGTCTATATCAAAAGCCTCTAGTTCATTCATTATGAATAACTTAGGCTCTGGGGGGGAGCGGCGATCCATCCAGAACCCGTCCTTAATCACGTCTAGGCGGCTCGCATATAAGCAGTGGGCGGCTTCGTAAACTGGATCGACTATTTTTGTATTCATGATACAGGACCCCTTCCAGTCGGTAAGGGGGCTACCATCGACATTCCAATAGTAGGTCTTTTTCTCAAAAACAGCGAATGCGCCCTCCTCGTTCGACTTCATAAAGGCATCAATAAAGCAATCGATGGTTTCTGGCGTCAGAAGTGGATTGCAGGCCGATATTAGAATTACATACTTATGCGGCAATTGATCGTGCCACTCATAAATCAGGGAAAGGGGATCTCCTTCGGATTCGGCTGAAAGTTTTGAGCGTTCAAAAATGTTAATGCCGTGCTTGTGGGCTATGGTTTTCAGTTCTTGCTCGTAGGCCGAAAGATAAATATTTTCAATAGGCAGGCTATTGATTTTTTTCAGCTTACTAAACAAAATGTCCACTAAGGTGGTCCCCGCAAATTCCCTAACCATTTTCATGGGAACCCGCTGTGACCCCAGCCTCGCTTGAACCACTATACATACGTCCTCTATCTTTTTCATAGCTTATTTTTCTCTGTTAAGTGATTATAATCAGATTTTAGCATGGCTAAAATAAAAGAGTTTAGATATTGCCCGTTTTTAAAAACAGTTTCCCTTAACAATCCTTCGTCCTTGAAGCCAATGTGTCGATATATATCAATTGCAGCATTATTGCTGTAAACCTCACACCATATTCTATTTAAATTTAATTCATCGAAGCCATATTTGATTAGCGTCCGCAAGGCATCCGATCCGTAGCCGCCCCCTCTATACTCTTCATGTCCAATTGTAATAGAAAATTCCGCAGTGCGTTGAACCCAGTTAATATATGTTAAACCGCAAGATCCTATAACCTTATCTTCACTTGCAGGTTTAATTACAAAAAAATGCCAACTGTTATCATTGGCGATTTTGGAGTCATACCACTTTTGCTTGTCGCCTAAAGTTAATTCTCTATATTCACGGTAATATTTGCGAAACTCAGGGCTATTTCTCCATTTCTGTAGGATTGGCAAATGCTCGGGTTCAACGGCATGTAAATTGACTTTTTCTCCTTTTATCATAAGATTTCCCTGATAAGTTTAAATTTTTCGCAATAGGGCAAGCCAACTTCGCAGCCCCAGACTTTCATTAAATTCATAACATTTGCATAGCTGCGCGTGTGTGGCTCCCGCCTCATCTCTTCATCATAAATAGTAAGGGCTTCTATTTTTTTGTCAACATCTTCCTGAGAAAGCGAAAAGTATGAATCAGCATCAAAATAGCTTAACGGATTATAATCTGTCGAAGAGACAACGGGATATGAATAAATTTGCATTGTGTTTCCTGCTTCGGGTCTAAATGCCGTAACCGTGGCCCTCGCAACCAGTTGGTGATCGATATTTAAGTCACCCGCGAACTGAGTAAACACTATATCTGGGCTATAATTAACGCAGGACTCAATAAATTTACACAAATCCAAGAGCGGAACCGAATCCATCGCATTATCGGGAAAGTCTCCCACATTAAATTTATCAATTCCTAAAATATTACAAACTTGTTTTAATTTGCCGTTTCTATTTGCTTGCCCTTGTTCTCTGCTTCCCACCCCGTCAGTAAAAGTTAATAGGTGAATGTTGTTATCTCTGGATAAGCGATGGATCGTGGCTCCACAGCCAAGTGTTTCGTCGTCAGGGTGGGCCGCGAGAACGACTATGTTTTTATTTTTTGGTGATTTTAACATCTGCGATTATCCTTTCATTTTCTAGTTTAGCTCTATCAAACTCCAGTCTGAAATTACCAATATCCACATAAGCGGCGGGATACTCAGGGGAATCTAAAATTCTAATATTATCATAAATACAACTTAATGTCGTAGCTTCACTTAACGGTAAAATATTTTTCTTTTTTCTACTATAAGTTTGGGCGACACCCTCCTGCAAGGATGAAACAACGCATCCATTTATGCATTGCAGAATCAAATCCTCAGCGACATCAGCAATCGCAAACCAGATATCTTGAATACTTCCCTGAAGGGTAATTGGGGCCTGACAGTAAATTCCACCCGCATCTAATTCTGCGCACATCTCTATAATGTTTACTTGGCTAGCAGTAATCCCGTCTAATATTTGGTTGTGCAGTGGACTCCCCCCACGCCCCCGTGGCAAGTTGCCAGTGTGAACTACCGCACACCTATATTTGCCGTAAATATCTTTTGAGACAATATCCGACCAATGAAAAAAAAATATCCATTTAGGCTTGTGAGCCTTAATTGCGTCCTCATTACACTCTTTGAGCCAAACAAAATTTCTCGACTCTAACCTTTTTGCCAGCCTGCTGGACCATGGATTGTGTTTTGAAATTAAGAGATTCATATCGCTTGGTCAATTTTATAGTCTTGGGACGACTGTTTTCCAAGTAAAATATCCCATTGATACGCGGGAATGTCTCCGTCCAGACACGGGCGTTTTGTGGTAACATTTTCAACAGTAAATATTTCCCCTTTTGAGATTGCCGTTTTTGCAACTATGGACCTTCTGGCCTTGGCGAATGGTTTTTCAGAGGGGGAATATTGGCCACCCTGCGGAATGATGGTCAACTCGGCTTGCCGAACTAAGTCCACCATCTCTTCTAGCTCGTTAGGCTCTAGGGCAAATGCGTGGTCGGGGCCAACCAACTGCCTGCTCAGGGTAAAATGCTTCTCTATTACTTCAGCGCCAGCCACAACAGCTAAAGCGGGAGTTAATGTTGATGTGGTGTGATCCGAGAAACCTACAGAAATTGCATTTCGCACTTCTTTGAGGGCTTTAATTGATTGTAGGCTAACCTCGCTCAGGGGTGTTGGGTAGGCATTATTGCAGTGCAGTAACGTGAGGGGATTTTTATATTTCTCGCAAATATCGGATATTTTTCCTATATAATTCATGGGAAATCCAATTCCAATAGAAATAATAATAGGAAGACCAGTGGAGGCCACCATTTCGACAAATCTCCAATCCGTAGCCTCAAAACCTGATATCTTCAGTCTTTTAACGCCTAAATTCACCAATTGTTCGACGGCGCTCTCATCGAACGGGGTGGACATAAACTCAATACCCACCTTATCGCAGTGATCCTTCAGCGGGCGTTGCCACTCACGCGGTAATTCAATATCCTTAATAAGTTGGTTAATGTTATTATACCCCGCAAAGTCAGGCGTATTTTTACGGTAAAGTGTTGATGAGTAATAAGTTTGAAACTTAACGGCGCTAGCGCCCGCACGTTTTGCCGCATCCACAAGCCTCAGGGCTTGGGAAAAATTCCTATCGTGATTGGCTCCCGCCTCCGCTATAACAAATGTTTTCATATTAGTGTTATATATAGGGGCCAGTTAACTATTTTATCGTGCACAAATTCGCTATTAGCTAAAATGCTACCGTCTCCAAAATATTTTGTTTTATGTAAAAGAGGATAGTGCCTCGCCAAGTTATACTTGGCATTTAATTGGTCGGCGCAACCATTAATTTCTGTAGCGAAATAATAAGAGGAGTCGCAATCGTGAGGTAATAAATTCTTACCCCTAATGTTATTTAAATGATTAAAATTAAGCAGCCTCTCCTCTCTTTTCGCAGAATAGCTACCCAGACTGATTAGCGCGAGAGTAGCGTTTAAATTATTCATATAAAATTTAAAGCCATCTTGAACTATGCCATAAGTGTTTTGAACATTCTCTCTTCCAAAATTTCTATAGCATTTAAAATATTCAGCAGCCTTGTTGTCATCAGTAGCGATCATTCCTCCATCGCTGCTACAAATAGGTTTGTAGGGATGAAAAGAAAAAAAAGTAAAATCCGAATCAATGCTTGGCGTAACGCAATGGGCGGAATCTACAACGATAACCTCATCATGGTTGTCATTTTTTAATTCACTGAAATAAGGAATAGTGCTGACCCCCCCATATAAAATCGGCATTAAAACAGGCTTATTATCGCTGTTAAGCTTTCTTTTTTTTCGATAATCTTCACAATCAAACAATAAATTGCTGTCTACATCAACCCAAATCAAATTGTGACCGAGATGCTTAGCCGCCCAAGATGGCGACGCAAAGCCCAAGGACGGCGTATAGACATCACAAACCCCATACCTCTCCTTGAGTAGGGAAAAAATTAAAAATGCCGCCGCGCTAGCAGAGTTCGTAGAAATGTTATTATTTTTTTGTGAGAAGGGCGCAAATTGCCGCTCAAACCGACCCACGGACGCCCCAAACCCCAAATCGCCAGTTTTCAACAGTTCCTGTATTGCTGGAAAGCCAGCCTCATCGATGGTAGATTCAAAAACTTTCATCAAGCATGGAAAAAATTCATGCAATAATGCAAGCCTCTTTCGTAAATGTCGGGATTTCTATAATATATTATATGGCATCCTATCTCGGCATTATTCCAGTGCGCGTATCGAGGACCCATTAATAATCTTTTTAACAATTTTGGATTAACCCTAAAAGAGATATTCTTTTCGGCTTTTGCAGGGCTAATATCCACTATCTCATATGCTTTGCCATTAAATGGAAATCTGGCTGCATATTTATCATTCAAATAAATATAAATATGTGTATCACTGCTTAAATTTAACTCTTCCCTTTTTTTATTAAATCTTAGCCACGACTTAGAGCACAGGTCTTTTAGATCATCGATGCTGGGTTCCTCGTCGTCTTCAAAATCATATTTTTTAAACCGCAGCGTATCCTTTAAATATGCATCCCTCTCCACTGGATCTACAGGCTCGTATCTTTTTGATTGCTTTTGGGAAGGTAAATCAAACGATTCGCCCGTGTTGAGCAATATTCCTTCTGAGGGGCTTAGGGTATTATACTTCAAATAGGTCTCATGGATATCATTAACCGCTCTATATTTCTCTATTGCGGCCAAGCTCCCCCCCAACACGTAGGTTCCCGCCATGGGCATAAAATGCTTGGGCCGAACGTGTTTAATGAAATTTAAGCCTGATGTAAAATAATAATCTTTCTGGCGGCGACCATTTTCAATTTTTTCCTCCATGGAGTAATTATCAAAGCATTGGGGGTATGCGCTTGCCCCCGTATAGCCCATCATTAGAAGGTCTATATTTTTATATTTTTTTAGAACTTTATCTACCGCATACTGCGCCACAGGGTAGGGGCAGTCATTAACGTTTAGGATGTGATAATCATCATCACTTATAACACATAGCGTATCAATGGTGGTGGATGTATAATCAAATTCCATTTTGCCACAACCAAAAGATTTGCAACAAAATTCTGGATTGCAGTAACCTGCCGAAAAGATGTCGATATAGACATTATTTTTTAAATGAGTTTTTTTACCAGAATCTAGCTCCCGCACTTTAAATCCCAAGCTTTCGATGTTTGCTTTTACGAATTTTTCAGGAAAATTGTGAATTAAGACGGGAATATCTTTATTTAACTTTTCCAAAGTAAGCTTGCTTAAATGGTCGGGATGTATATGAGAAATATAAATAAAGTCAATATCATTTAACAGTGAAAAATCAAAATCCTCAAGTGGCGGATAGGCGCACCACGAACCATAATACTCGCCATCCACAAGCCATGGGTCGAGTAAAATTTTTACACCATTTGATTCAATTACCTCACAGGCCCCATTCAAATGAGTGACCTTCATTGTGTTAAGCCTCTTTTAATTAACGGTAGAAGTTGCGCAGAATCATCGCTGACATGTAGCGCAGAATTAAATTCTGGCCCGTCATATTTATCCCACTGCTGATAAGTTTTGTGTGTGTATTGAGGTCTTATCTGAAGAAGATTTAAATCCTTAACCTTATAAGCAAATGGAAGCTCTGTCACACAGAGCATATCCTCATGAAGCTTCTCCCCAGGACGAAGGCCAGTCACGGTTGTGGAGATAGGCTTACCCGACAACTCTGACAGGCACTCCAATACCGTGGGTAATCGATAGGAATTAATTTGAGGAATAAAAACCTCTCCACCCACAGCGTTTTGTAGAGCGCCCAAAACTGTATCTACAGCGTCTCCCAAGGTGAATAAAAACCGAGTCATCTCCCGCGAGGTTACCTCTAAAGTCTCACCAGCCTCCAACCTTTCTAGCCACATCGGTATAAAGGAGCCTCGGGACGCAATCACGTTTCCATAACGCACCGAAGAAAAGATGGTCGAACGGGAATTGTAATCATAGTTGGTAAAAATCCTCTCCGCTATGAACTTGCTAGATCCGTAAACATTTACAGGTTGGCAAGCCTTATCGGTGGAAACCAGAATGCACTTTTTAATATTGTTTTTTAAAGCAGCCCTTGCTATGTTTTCGCTGCCATGAATATTGGTTTTGATGCATTCATCGGGATAAAATTCCATGTCATCAATCCTCTTTAAGGCTGCTGCATGGATAATGTAATCGGGGGCATGTCGCTGAAGACTAACATCTAGTTTTTGGTAATCCCTAACGTCCCCGATGATTTTTACTACATTCTCATTGTGATTGAAAATTCCAGCTTGTTTGCCCTCATCCCTACTATAAATTATTGGCTGCGCCCCAAGCTGCAACAATCGTTCTGTGATTTTTTTGCCTAAGGAACCTGTGCCTCCAGTAATAAGAATTTTTTTTCCTTTATATGTCATACTTTAGACAAGCAATTGTATTCGTGTCCCGCGCCCAAATTAGTATAAGTAACCCCGCGACCAATTTGATCCAAGTATTTCTTTAAAGAACTATAGTGCGAGAGCAGCAGATCATATGGATAAGAATCTACGAAGACTTTATTTTTTTCGAAGGAATGGGCAGATATTTGACCCTGACGATAATCCTTGGGCGTTCCGTCTACGCCAACAAAATCTACTTGTCGAGCGCCCAGCGCGACAGCTAATATTATTAGTTTTGGAGCTACGCCAATTTTTCCTTGGAATCTAGTAAGGCATTGAAAAACTCGGCCTTTAATTTTCTTTGATAAGTCGTGCACATGACATATGTCTTTGTTGTAATCTTCAAATCCTACATTGGTTTTGTTTTCGGTCACATAGCGCAAAAAATCTTTATCATTAAGATCAAGCTCATTGCATACTAGGCATAAATCCACTCTTGCTTTTTGTAATTTTTTATTTAAATAAAAGTGATTGCAAGAAAAAATATAATCATAATCAGAGGCACTCCAGTCGCGCTCGTTGGTGGTTGGTCCCGCACCCACCACTAAAATTTTACTTTCTCTATATTTTTTAAAATCTTCCAAATCAGCGTAAATGCACTCGGGCGTACCCAAAAGGTCGTGACCTAAAAAGTTATATTTTTTTAAGTAATCTAAGCCGCGAGCCTTGTTGTCGATAAACCTATCCCGACTTGAAATAAAACACGCCTGAACTGGATTAGAGTTTTCCCATGTAAGTTCCATTATTTTCTCAATTTTTTCCTAACAGAACGCTCTGATTCTGTTACCGTTATGATACCGTCGCCATAAGATTTTTCAAGCTCCCGTATTCCACTAACTAATTTAAATAAGCCTTGAGGTTCTACCGAAGAAAGGTGGTCGGAACCCCACATAGTTCTATCAAGAGTAATGTGCCTCTCAATTATAGAGGCGCCCAGATAAACTGCGGCCACTGAAGTGCCAAGTCGAAATTCGTGGCCGCTGTAACCCACCTGACACTGATAGCGATCCCTGAGAGTTGAAATGCAGCTTAAATTAAGCTCCTCTAGCGGTGCTGGGTAAGTGGAATTGCAGTGCAGAATCGCGTAGTTATTTGCGTGAAGCTCTAAAATTGCCACAGCCTTATCTATTTCCTCTAGTGTGCTCATGCCCGTGCTGATTATTATTTTACGACCACTTTCTGCCGCCTTGCGCAAAAGCTCATGATCTGTAATGCTGGCAGAGGCAATTTTAATAAATGGAAGATTATACTCCTCCAAGAAAGCCAAACTATCCCTGTCCCAAGGTGAGGCGCTCCATGCGATGCCTTGTTTTTTGCAATAATGATCTATCTCATCATACTCGGGTCGCCCAAATTCCACTTTATATTTATAATCAAGATAGCTCATCTCACCCCACGGGGTCTCCCTCATGACAGCTTTCTGATGTTCGGGAACGCAAACTTCGGGATTCCTTTTTTGGAATTTTACAGCATCACATCCTGCGGCAGCCGCAATATCTATAAGTCTCTTGGCTGTAGAAAGAGAGCCATTGTGATTAATGCCGATTTCAGCAATTATATACGTTTTCTTCATAAGCTTATACGGGGAACCAGTTCATTTAGGCTAGAGGAGGAAGCGAAGGTTGTCAAGTTTATATTTTTATTTTTTAACCAGTGAAATATTGGGGCCACTGCATCACTGTTGGCCTTCATATCCCAAGGGATTTCGCAACCCTTATTGCTTACCTTGTCGTTGTAAAAATGAGAATTATGAGCATTTAAATCCCATCCTAAGGTAGAAATTTCTGAGACCCCCAAATGCACAGCGAAATACAGAACGGTTTCCAACATAATACCTGGACCAACTGTTCTAGGCGCGTTTTCCTCCAACAAAAAATCATCAAAGTTTCTTTTGATAGCGATACAGTTTTCCTTTCCGACTTCTTCTATAAGGGGTATTTTTATGAAAAAGTCCAACTGTTGATCGAAGCTCCATCTAACGCCGCGCTCAAAATTGCTACTAGCGACTACGACGGGGCGAATTATTGGGTTGTATGTATACGGGATACCTTCCGTATTAGTGGGCATATTGGAGCAGTTCCAAAAATGCACATCACAAATTTCCTCCAGCCCACAATAAGTCTGTTTTACGCAAAAAACCAACTTGTCCTGCAATCTGGATTTTAAATCACCAAGACTGTAATCGCCAAATGAGGAACCCGTCAACAATATATGGCATCGTTCATCTTTATAAAAATCTTTTAAATTAGCCAAGGATTCGCCTTGGGAAATTAGATTCTTTAAATTTTGGGTTTTATTGATCATAAAGAATATTTTGCGTTTCAATCGCCGTTAATTACTGCATAGCTATCACTATCGAAGTGTTCTGTGGAGAATTCAAACATCTGCGTGTCTTCAAGCGCTTTCATTTGGTGTCTCATTCCGACTTCTACGTGAAAATTATCGCCCTCCTCCAGAATTACCTCCGAAGCTTCATCAAGGTCATCTTCATAACCATACGAAACAAGGAGTTTTCCCCTATTGATATAAAACACCTCGTCTTTGAGTTTGTGGTAGTGCCAAGAGCACTTCTTGCCTTTTGCAAAAAACAAAATTTTACCACAATACTCGGGTTTATTTACAATCCACTTTTCATACCCCCAGCCCTTAGGGACAAACTTGATTTCGGAAAAATTTTTCATTTTTTTATATCGTTGATATCTTTCAAAGAAAGCGTATATGTTTGGGGTTTTGAAACCGAAAGCGTAGCCGCTTTATTCGCCAGTTCAATCGCTTTGGTAATCTCGCCCTCTTTTAAAAATCCGTAAGTAAGTGCAGCTAAAAAAACATCCCCAGCCCCACAGACATCAAACACTTCCTGAGCGGTAGTGGAAAAAAAATCGTCTTTATATTTCGCGCCCCTTTCACCTAGTGTCACTATTACCTCCGTACTGGGAGACAGGTTCTGGCAGCGTTGAAACTCCTGCTCATTGATCTTTAAAAAACAATTACTAAAGCACGACACGTCTATCTTCTTCGAGTCTGCAAAAATTGGAACTTCCTTGTAAAGCTCGCACAAGCGCTTTATGCATGAGTGGCTTAAAAAGCCCTTGTTGTAATCGCTAATTACAAGCGCATCAATTTCCTTGGGCAGGCTCTCTATATCATATCGCGTAAATATCTGTTCGATATACAAAGCATCTGCACCTCCAATCTCCATTTCCCCCACATCATACCTTAGAACGTGTGCGTTAAATTTCACATCGAATAAGCGATGCTTTTCCAAGCGGGCTTGGCTAGTTAAATGTTTAACGCTTAAACCAAATGATTCCAAGTTATTTTTGACATTGCCAGACATCCCCCCTTTGATTTTTTGAAATGTTTCTTGAAAAATCGGCACGGGCGCCTCCTGACTTAACCTGCTACAGGTTCCAAAATGGTAGATGTCATCGCAAGAATCTCCCACTAGTAGAATTTTTTTATCCATTATTATCCAACATTCTAAGGGTTGCTGCGGCAATTTCTTCGGCTGAAATAGTATTTATTAAACCGTGCGCGTCATCATATTGATAGGATGGTTTAACGTTTGAGGTCTGAGGCTCTAAACAGACGAAGCGATCTTTGGAAGAAAAAAATGGCCCTGTTGCTCTCCAAGTTTGAGGAAAAATACAAACTATCTTAGTGTCATAATGAGAGGCTAAATGCAGTGGAAAGCTGTCATATGAAAGGTGAAGGCTAGAATGTTTTATTAGATAGGCTAAGGAGTGGATTGATGTTTTCCCTAAAAAAGAAGTGTTAACCTCGTAGGTGTCATCATTCTCTCCTCCAACCTGCACAATTTCATGAGAAAAATTGGGAGAATCTTTAAGGATTTTTACCACATCCGCCCAATAAGAGTATTGGCGAGCAGTCCCCTTGGTGTCACATGGATGAAATGTAATATAAGGGCGACGCGGCAATTCGATCTCTTCCTCTGCAATAAAGCACTTTTCAATGGGCATTGCTGTCGTAAGGGAATATGTTTCGAGTAAGTGCATAATTTTATTATTTTCTAAGCCGCAAGCCCAGCACATCTAGCCCGTTGTGAACATAATGCCAGTATCTCTGCGTCATTATAGCGGGAAAAAATGCCATATCAAAACACCCCTCCCAATTACCCTGCCCCTCCATCAAGAAAGCGTTTTCCATTACGGGAAGGTAATCTAAAATGCCATCGATGTGGGGGTTATCCTTCAGAACTGAACGGTAAATGGGTTTACATGCATAATATAGCTTGTAATCTGGGTAATACTTTTTAAAGGATGGCAGCAGGCTTGTAGATAGGAATATGTCGCCTGCGCTTTCAGGAAGGCAAAAAAGAATATTTTTTTCTCCGCTGCCGACCTGACTCTTTATCGTTTCCAATTGGTCAGTAATTTCCTTTCCCATGCCCTAATTATATCTGGGGCGAATCGTTCTTCAACTCTGCGGAGGAAGGAATTTATTCATCGCTTCGGAATCCGCAATACGAAACATGAGTAAATCGCTGCGAGAAATAATGAAATCCCCCGCTGTAAACGCCCAAAACGGCTGTCCGTTTTCTTGCTCATAGGTGCGATCTGAGGCCGTCAAAATATCATTATCTTGAGAAGGGTAAGGCTCCTGAACCTTGAGGTTAGCAGCCAGCTTCAGAAAAAGGTTGACTCTCGCCATAGCCGCTTGAGCCACCGTAACCCTTGGACTCCATGCGTAATGGGTGGCATCCTCACCCCTCTTGTATACCCTTATCAGTTGATCAATGCTGAGCGATTGATTGTGCTTTTCATTGTGAATTTCCACCTTCGCAGTGAGGCAATTCAAAATTTTTTCTGAAAAAACACAATTCATATGCAAGTTTTACACGTTAGCCTTCGCAAGCGGAACAGGAAAGTATTGATCTCGCTAACTCCTGACTCGGATTTGCGCTACGTTGGTAATAAAAGCTTTTTATGCCCTGCTCCCACCCGAATATTAGCAATTCGCTAACCTGCTTAGGTGGACACTTTGGGCTAATCATTAGATTTAAGCTTTGCCCCTGATCAATGTATTTTTGGCGTTGAGCAGCTTGAATTACGATCTCCTTTTGAGAAATTTCCCCGAAGGTCTTGAAAACATCTTTCTCTTGTTGTGTTAAAAAATCTAAATGCTGGACCGAGCCACCCTTCTGCAAAATAGATTTCCAGGCAGTTTGTGTGTTCTTCTTCTTTTTCTCTAGAAGCCTTTCAAGGTGGGGGTTTTTGTAGGTAAATTTTCCTTTGGCTAGATCTTTTGTGAAATAATTGCTATTGAGAGGCTCAATAGACGGTGAGACCTGACCTAAAATAAATGAACTAGAGGTGGTGGGAGCAATTGCCATCGTTGTCATGTTTCGCTTCTCGTAACCTCGTAAATGTTCAGGCTCCCCCAGTAAGACAGCAAGCTCCTTTGTGGCTTGTTCTGATTTTTCTTTAATAATCTTGTGAATCTCCATATTGAGAAATTGAGCCTCCATGGTTTCAAAGGCCATCATCTGTTCTTGCAGGAAAGAGTGCCAACCTAAAACCCCAACCCCCAAAGCCCGCTGTTTCTTTGCGAAATTATGAGAAGACTGCATGAATGGAATTTCTTTTGTCTTTTCAATGTATTCCTCCATTACAGCGTCAAGAAAATAAACAAGCGTTTCGATTGCATCGGTGTCCCTTATTTCATTCCATTTTGCAAGATTTAGCGAGGATAAGCAACAAACAAAGGATTCGTCTTCTGAGGAGTGAAGGAATATTTCACTGCATAAATTGGAGGCACTTATTTTTAATTTCTTGCGTTTGTATGCTTCTGGGGCATTTTTGTTCGCCGTGTCAGTAAAGAACAGATAGGGGTATCCAGTCTCGAATCTCTTTTTTACAATGGAAGCCCAAACTAATCTTTTTTTTCTATCGCCTCCGATCAGCGATCTCATCCATTCATCTGTGATGCACACCCCAAAGGACATTTCCTGAATTGAATTACCCTCACTGCGTATTCTTAGGAACTCATTAATATCAGGGTGTTCAATCGGTAGGTAGGCCGCAAAGGACCCCCTTCTAACATTGCTTTGAGAAACAACTGATGAAACCTTGTCAAAAAGCTCCATAAAGTGGACTGGGCCACTGGACGTCCCCCCCGCTGAAATTTCGCCACCCCTTTTTCGCAATTCCCCAAAATAAGCAGAAGTTCCCGCCCCATGCTTAGTTTGCATTCCCACCTCTGCCTGTTTTTCTAAAATAGCATCCATTCTGTCCTCTATGAACACTCCATTACAAGAAATCGGTAAGCCCCTCTCCCTTCCAAAATTTGCCCATATTGGACTAGACAAAGAGTAGAAGCCTTGAGCCAAATAGCCCTCGAACTTCTCTGCAAACCCCTTGACATTTAGATATTTTTCGGCAGCAACAGCAATGTCATGGCCCCTTTGCTCGGCGGTTTCAGTCGCCTGTAGATATCCCCGCTTTAGAAAATCACGGGAATCCTTGTTAAGCCATTTATATTTGTTCATTAAAAAAGTTCGTCAGCGTCAAATGTTTGAGAATTTTTGGAATATTCCACGGGTCTAGAATGGAAGAAATCAGTGGCATTGTTTCCCAGTAGCTCCTCCTCAAACCACATTGTATCTTCCAGCAGGGAAGTGTCAACATCAAACGCTGAAGCAAAGCCAATTTTTTCTAAGGAATCATTAATTCGGTTTTTAATGAACTCTTTTAAGATATCAGCGCTTAAGCCTTTTTCATCGAACCCGTTAATCATCCAATCAACAATATTACTCTCCGCAACAAAAGCTGCCCTAGCCTCGCTGGCGATCCTGCCCTCTAATTCTTGATCAAATAGTTCGGGATGTTCGTCCCGAATGGTGTTAATAATTTTAATTCCAGCAAGAGCATGAATATTTTCTTCGTTTCGGGTATATTTTACCTGCTGCCCCGTATCCTTTAAAACATTGCGGTAGCGATTGAACCAGTTAATTACATAGAACTGACTAAACAGGGAGACATTCTCTACAAACAAAGTAAAAAGAGTTAATGCATAAACATACTGCTTCTTGGAGTCTTTGTAGAATTTGTGGTTGTATTTGCGAAGGTATTTCACCCTTCCCTCAATAAAATCCAGCTTTAAGTTTTCCTCAAAAACGTCCTCTAATCCCAAGACCTTTAGCAGTCTCTCGTAAGCATTGTTGTGGATTACCTCCACGTTGGCCATAACATATCCAAGATCAGTTAAACTTGGGTGGGGAAGATTATCTCCCAGCTTGCTCCAAAACTTTTTTACCGCCACCTCTATCTGACCAATTGCGGAAAGAGTTCGGATAATCATTTCTTTTTCGTCTTCATTAAGGTGAACGTTAAAGTCTTGAATATCACTGCTAAAACTAAACTCTTTATCGGTCCAAAAGCCGTTGTGCATTGCCTCTATAAACTCTTGCGCCCATGGATAGTAATCGGGCTTCCTTGATACTTGTTCTTCGAAAATCATGACTAGAAAGATTTACACTAACCGTAAAATTCCACCCTCGTCAACAGAAACTTTTCGCAAAAATTAATTTGACAAGCCAAAAGTTTCACGTATAATATAACGTGAAACGGCTTTAAAAAACGTTTCTTGTAACTATGACGTTATAGTTAAAGTAATACGTTATTCTTAACGTAAAACGTTATATAATTATATTATAAATGTAAAGAATCGACAAGACGATTCCTTATTTTTTTTGTGGAAAAAGGAAAACCAGATAGTAGAATTGCTCCAATGCAGAGTGACTTAAGCTTAATTTCAAGAATTCAATCTGAAAATGATGAAGGTAGCCTGCTGGAGCTAATTGGCAGGCACTCTGGCATTTACCATAGCATGGTGAATCATTTTATGTCTAGCTCCTACAACGCCCTCGAAAAAAATCAACTTGCAGACGAAAAGGATTCCACTATTTATTCCTCGGCTTTAAGCTACGACCCCACAAGGAAAACTAAGTTTTCCACACATTTAGCCAATCAAACTAAATGGAAATGCCTCAACATCTTGAACAAGAAGAAAAGGAGCAAGGAGTTCTTCATTGATGATGAGGACACTTACATGGAGCCTTACTGCGAAAGTTTCATTGCGAATATAAACAAACAGGAGGCTTTTCTATCGTTTGAAAATTGTCTAGAAGAAGAAAAAGACAGGAGGGTGAAAAAAATTATTGACATGAGATATAATACCCCCCATAATAAGCTCACACCTTGGAGATGCATAGCCGCAGAACTAGGCATGAGTATTCAGGGTTGTATAAATATCCACAACCGCTTCATAGAAAAAGTAAAAAGACACAATAAATATGTATAATTCAATTACAGCAGCAGCTTATTTAGTAAAAGACCCTGAGGTCAGGACCACCCCAACGGGTAAAAAGGTAGCAAATCTTCGGGTTGGAATTTCCACCAGCAACGCCAAAACCAAGTGCTTTATAGATGTGGAATATTGGGACAAGACTGCTGAAATCGCAGAGAAATATCTCACCAAGGGTCGAGAATTTATCCTTCAGGGAGAGTTGTGTATGTCTGCTTGGGAAAAAGAGGGAAAGAGCTATAGTAAATACCACATCAGGGGTAAGGATCTTCAGTTTTTGAATTCCACGAAAAAATCCGACGATGAAGCTATAGGCGCCCCCGCTGCAACAGCCGAAGAAGTTCCCTTTTAATGAAGATTCTACTGGACGCTCCGCTAAATGGCTTAAGCCTTGGCAATGTTTCGTTTAATATCATCAGGGAATTCCACAAAAGCAATGTGGATTTACGAATATTCCCCGTGGGCGAAATCGACCTGAAGTCTTATAGCATCTCGGACAGCCTTAAGGGTTATATTGAAACCGCCATCAACAAGAGGCTCGACTTCTTGAGGCCAGATGTTCCATCGTTGAGAATCTGGCACTTAAACGGCAGTGAAAATAGAAAGAATAAAGAGCAATATTTGTTTACTTTTTACGAATGCAATGCCCCCACAGAAGTTGAGATGGCCTTTTGCAAGGCGCAGGATAGGACTATTTTTAGTTCAACTTACGCCAAGGATCATTTTTCCCGAGGAGGAGCGTCCAATGTATCTTTTGTGCCGCTAGGTTTTGATGAAGACTTCGCTGTTACAAAAAAGAACTATCTTCAGGACATTACCCATTTTGGGTTAATGGGTAAGTTTGAAAACAGAAAGCACACACAGAAAATAATACGGACGTGGTTGAAAAAATATGGCAATAATAATAAATATCAATTGTCCTGTTGCGTAAACAACCCATTTTTTAAACCCGATCAGATGAAGCTGCTAATAGATGCCGCTACACAAGGGCAGCATTATAGCAATTTGAACTTTTTGCCCCACCTAACCACTAATTCCGAAGTCAATGAATTGCTGAATGCTATCGATATTGACCTCACGGGACTATCGGGCGGCGAGGGATGGAACCTCCCCGCCTTCAATTCCACCTGTTTAGGCAAGTGGAGCGTATTACTGAATGAAACGTCCCATAAAGACTGGGCGACCGAAAAAAACTCCATACTCGTTCAATCATCAGGCACCATGCCTGCCGAAGACGGGGTGTTCTTCAAGAACGGTCAGCCTTTTAATCAGGGTGAATTTTTCACTTGGACTGAAGATGAAGCTATAGCTGGAATGGAGGCGGCAGAGTCTAAGGTGGGAGAAATTAACACCGAGGGATTAAAGCTGGGGAAGACTTTCACTTATAAAAACACCGTGGACTCACTATTAAAAATAATTTTTAATAATTGACGATCACTATAAATTCACCTATAATATAACACATGAACACTTTAATTAATACCATACTTAATGATTTAACTTACACCCTACCTGTATACCCACGCTCAAGAGGGCGTATATCCAGCGTTAAGGACTCGGGGGACGTCTACACTTCTGAAGTAGAATTGGCTGGCTTTGCAAAGAAAGATATTAAAATCACCATTGCCGATGACGCCGTAAACATTGAGGCGGAAAACAAAGAGCGCTCCAAGCAATTTAAATTGCACTTAAATAGTCTAGTCTCCGTTGACCATATTACGGCTGAACTTAAAAATGGACTTCTCAAGTTGGTCTTGCCCAAAACAAGTGTAAAGGAAGGGCGTGAAGTAACTATCAAATAACCCATTACCGCATGGAGAGATTTTACCGAGGAATGCCCCCTAAAAAAACCATGAGTGAACCCGAAAACGCCGAAGCCGAAAAACCCGATCAGGACAAACCTGTATTTGCAGCGCAAATTCCAGACCTACCCTTGGAGGATCTTGAAATTGAAGCAGAAAACACGCAAGACACAATAGAGGACGAGTCGGGGGGAGCCTTATGCTACGCATTTATAGGTGCGGGTCAGGGCGGCGGCAGAATGGCTAAAGCCTTTTATGATCTGGGCTACAAAAAAACCCTAGCAATCAATACCGCTAAAAACGACCTTAATTTATTGGATTTACCCGATCAACATAAATTTTATATCGACCACTACGGCGATCAAGGTGCGGGCAAAGATCAAGCCAAAGCGGCTGTTGCTTTCGAAGCCCGAGAGCAAGAAGTCTTTGATAAGCTAAAGAGCATTATCGGAGAAAACATTGACCGCATTATTATTTGCGCTGGTGTAGCAGGTGGTTCTGGAGGGGGATCAGTTACACCGCTAATTAAGCTCTGCAAAAAATACTTTACATACGTGGGGCGTGAAGACGCCCGCGAAAGAATTGGCGTTATAGCCTCTCTTCCGACTGCTGGCGAATCCGCTTCTCCAGTCGTTGCACAGAACGCCTACAACCGCATGAAAGAGCTTTGCGCGATGGCTGATGAGAAAAAGTTCTCTCCTCTGATTATAGTTGATAATCAAAAAATCAAAAAACTTTACCCCAAGCTTACGGTGAAGGCTTTTTGGCCGACGATCAATAATACAGTTGCTGGCCTGTTCCACACTTTCAATGTTTTATCTACACAGAATTCCGACTACACGTCATTTGATCCGCAAGATTACGACGGTGTAATGAAATCGGCGGGCTGCATGATTATGGGTGTTACTACCGTGAAAGACTTTGAATCTGAAACGGGGATCTCAACAGCACTCAAATCAAACTTAGAAAAAACGCTCCTAGCTGAAGGCTTCGATCTAAAAACAGCAAGTGCAGCCGCTGGCGTCGTGTTAGGCGGAAGCTCAATATTTGAAAACACAGCAGGATTAATGGATAATTTAGAACATGCTTTTTCTACGCTGGCGGCTATTACTGGAAATGCAATGGTGCATCGCGGTATTTACGAAGATCCCGATAGGGACAAATTAGTAGTCTTTACGCTAATCGGAGGTTTAGACGCCCCCCAGAAACGACTTGAAGCATTG
>TARA_R110002020_G_scaffold136857_3_pt1 | contig 27479 bp, 28 predicted proteins | sample TARA_R110002020 | Tara Oceans TARA_R110002020 (sample SAMEA4396489) | marine metagenome | biome: Westerlies Biome; feature: [MES] marine water layer (ENVO:01000295) within the mesopelagic zone...; material: water (ENVO:00002006), including particulate matter (ENVO:01000060) such...
TTTCATTTAATTTTTATATTATCGAATGTACGAAGGAAAATTGGCATCTCCAACTTTTCTTTTAAAACCCAACTCCATTATTAATGTATTGATAACCAACTAATTCTGAATGAAAATCACCACCTTCACAAATTAGAACCTCTGTATCTGCGACTGCTTTATAAAGAGGATCTTTATCAAAATCCTTAATTAATGATCCATCATAATTTTTAAGAAAATCATAATCTTCTTGCTCAATCACTAATTGATCTAACAAGTAACTTACACGAGATAAATTTTGCTCTTCTTCATATCTATCTGCTTTAACTTCAATATCCATAACCTTTATTTTTAGTGTTGGTGCTTAATTGCTCAACGTGGTAAATATACGAACAATTTTTAGCTTCTCCAAATTTTCCCGCAGGGAAATTAATAAGTTATTTGATTATCTTCATCCCTTAATTTATCTATTTGTTGTTGGAAAGGTCGTATTTCTTGGAGTCTTTTCTTTTCTGTAAACCCTAATCTATTTATTTTGGAGATTTTACTTTCTAAATTTTCAATTTCCCCTTTATTTTGGGGTTCTTTGGGGGGTGATGGAATGGGGTAGGGTTTATTGAATTCTTTACCTTTAGGTACCGACATTTTAACATCTTGGTTTTTATCAATCCAATTTTCTTCGGGTTTATATAATTTTTTCTCCTTTGGCCTTATTTGATTAAAAGCAAAGTTTGCAGCTACTACTAATGCTATTGCTAAGGGATCAAATACAAAAATAATTAAAAGTAAAAGCCAATTAATAACCTGAGCCATTGGTTGCCCTGTTAATTCAGCTATATATTTTAAGGGGCCTAATTCACGTTCAGCTTCATTGTTAGTTTCTTTATTTAAAACTGCTATATCTAATTTTGAAATTGAATCTGTTACTGCTTCTAATCTAATTGAAATTTGATCTCTATCTTGTATAGAAGCTTCTAATTCTTTCTGTAAAGCTCTCCTCGCACTAGAGGAAGATGTTGTTATTAACTGACCTGATTCTCTATCAATATATTGTACTTGTGAAGGGTTTGCAAGTGCTATTCTTAAATCTTTTACAGAAGTAACAAGTTGGGATTTTTCATCTCTTAGTTCGGCTCTTTTTTCTTCAAATCTTTCCCTTTTCATTTCAATTACAGCCAATTCTTTGCCTATAATTTCTGATTGGGTAGCTGTTGATTGATAGGCACCAGAAAGAAAACCATATATTCCTGCACTTGTTATTAACATTAAAACAAAACAAGCAATAGCAAGATATCCACGTAAGATTTTATTTATTTTACTCCAATATTGGTATAAGAGAGAAGCCACAACCAATTTAGCAACTTCCAAGGAACCAGCCATTATAATTACTTGTAAGCTTGCACCTGCAAATAATTTACTCAATCCATATACTGAATAAAAGGCAGCTGAAGCACTAACTGATAAAGCTGATAGTGCTATAAGTACTGGGAGTATATATTTTTTCATCTTGGTTTCCTAACCCCAACAGGTCTAGTATGTCGTATCTTGGGTGAAGTAGGGGTGACTTTAACTGGTCTCTGTATACTTTTTGGTTTAGTATATTGAGGATGTTTTTTTACTGGAGATACTGGTCTTGTTGGTTGGGGTTTAATATGAGTATATTTTACTGATTTAGGTTTAGAGTATGTTGGGTAGTTTTTTGTTATTGGTTTTGTATGAGTTTGATATGTTGAATTTTTTACTTCATATTTTGGTTTTGTATAGGTTTTATATACGGGTTTGTTAATATTTTTGGGTTTTTGTACTATTTGTTTTTTATTAGTATTAGATTTTTTATAATGATTATAATGATGATGATTATGATGAGCATAATAATAAGTTGGTCTGTGGTGGTGAGAATAACTATAATATGAATACCAATTATTATATGGAGAGTACCACCCATAATAATTCCAGGAATTATATCTCCACCACCAATGATAACTGGTGTAAAAAGGATAATAATAAGAATACCAATAAGGGCTATGATATGACCAATATGATGTGTAATAAGGATATCGGTAAAACCTATTTATTCTTGAAGTATAATTAGTATAATAATTATTAGTTACATAGGTATTGGTTTCTTCCTCTACAGTATCAGCATCATAAACTGTCCAATAAATGTCATCATTATCTTGTGAGTAAGATGTTAATGTAAATAATGTAAATAGTATTATTAATAGATTTTTCATATTATTTTATTTTTTTCTCTTTCCACCTAATTATCTGACCTTCTTGAAGTGAATCTTTTGTGTTGATGATTATTATTTCAAAATTTTTAACCCCAATTAAGTGGTATTGATCATAACCCATCATTTGAACTACTTCATACTTTGGAGAACAACCAACTAACAACCATAATAATATTAGATATTTTTTTTTAAATATGTCAACAGCCACTTTTACACATAGCTGTTCGGGGTATCATAAATCTCTTCATATGTTCTATTCCCAGTTTAAGTATCTAGTTTTTCCATCAACTTTACAGGCTTTTAATATTTGGCCTCTATTATTCCCTTCATTATATGAAACATGAACCCAGTTTGGATTTTCATCAGTTCCAAACTCCCAAATTAATTGATCAAAATCTAATTCATCTTGTATGTAATAGAACATTTCAGCATTGGTTTTATGTCCGTAAGTATCATCCAAATCAAATGCAGCTCCCTTATTTGCACAGTGTTGGGAACTAGATGCACCACCAATTCGTTTATTTAATTCTTCACTCCTGAAGCAACTATTAATTTTAATAGGGCCTCCAACCCATTCCCTTAGGGGTTCAAATATGTTTTCAGATATTCTAATTATTCTATCTAATTGGGCATCATTTGGTTCATTGTTAATATCGTTTCGAATAGCTGTTTGGCTATATGTAACCTCATTATAACTTACGTGATCGGATATTTTCATTTTATTTGGTTTTTTCTTTATGTAAGTCGGCTTCCAAATTCTTAATATGTTTTTGAAGAGCTTCATATTTATCTATTTTTACGTATCCTAATTTATCAGCTATTTTGTCAAATAGCTCTACCATTTTATCTTTAACCTCTTGTTTTTGATCATCAATATTTTCAAAAAATCCCTCAAGAGTAGAACTAACTTGGGGATCTTTTGCTTTTCCTTCTTCAATCATTTTTTTATAATGTTCATAGGTTTTCTTTGACACCATATTGCCTAATCCTAGACCTGCGTACAACATATTTTTTACTTCCATTTTTTGATATTCTTTTAAAATTTATATACAAAAATACCACATTGCGGATATTATTAATAAAATCATCACTATCAACCCCGAGGTGCCATCAAATGTCTTTCTTATATCAAATTTCATAATTTGTCTTAGTTGTGGTTTTTTATTTTTCTTCTTTTTTACCAAATATTTTTCCAGCCTCAGCTATACCAAAACTACCTAAAGTTATTATTACAAATGAATTATAAATGTATTCTTGAATCGATAATTCTTTCCCATAAATGCCTGTTACAATATCTACTAAAGCAAATATTACCATTACTGCAAAAGCAGCAAACCCAACAACATTTTTTTCATTTATATCATTACTATCCTTAAATATATCACCAAAAGCCATAATTTTTTTCTTTAAATTATTATACATTTTATGGCAAAACTTTTTCATTAGAACGTTATTTGTTATAAATATTAAACAATCTCGCAAGCTCCACCTTGACATGCAGCCTGACCATTCAGATCAGTTTCATCTGTAATTTCTTTTATTTTAGCTAAATTTATATTGGATAATGTTTTTTCTAATCTATAATATGTACTTTGTGATATGTCTTCAAATGGAGCCTGTACATAAGACCCGTTATCGTAGGGTAATACTGACAAGCCATTAAAGGTTTCATTATATTTCCACATCCATTCTCCAACTTCTTTCCATTCCTCGGGTTTTATTGAAATTGTTGCCGAAACATTATTTGTATTAGCCCCTTTTCTATGTCCTGCTTTAACCCATTCGGTATTAAATTTTCTAACCCTTTCTAACATTTCTAAAGCGGATTCATCTCTCATAATAGCATTATGAGGAGATCTTTGAGGTACAGATACTACTGATTGAATGTGGGGTTTAAAATAATCATCTTCTACTAATTCTGGGTGGTATTTTTCTAAGTATTGATAAAGGGATTCATTTTTTCCCACCCTCATTCTTCGGATATAATAATCATTGTGCCAAGCATGGATGCCTGATGAAGTTCCCAAAACTAATGAACTAGTACCTGAAGGTTTTACTGTTGTTACCCTTGCTGCTTGATTAATTCCTATCATTTTGGCAACTTCCTCGTTAGTTTGTTTGGCTACTTCAGCTGCTTCTTCTAAATCATAATATAAGACTGCCCCACTCGCAATTCCAGTCATTCCTACTCCTATCAAAGCTTCTTTTTCTGTTGTTTTTTTCCAAATGTCTCTTAAATAGTGAAAATCTGTATAGCTTGCTTGTAAAGTTCCTAAAAATGCCCCAATTCTTGCTCTTTCATTTAAATCTTCTTGGGATTCAATATCAGAAGCGTTTATTTCTGTCAAATTACAGAATTGGAAGGGTCTTAAAGCAATTTCACAACAAGGATTAGTCCCCCAGTCCTTATCATTTGAAAAATAAACCCCGGGTTCCCCAGAATTACTTGCTTCTATTTTTTTCCATAGTTTAACAAAATCATCTTTTTTAACTTTAGGTCTAACTACTACCACAGAATTATTAGCTCTTCCTCTTTGTGGGTTGTTTTCCCACCAAGCCCCAAATTTACTTGATAACATTTCTTCATCATCAATATTAAACAAAGAAATCAACGCTGCTCTACGAATACCTCCGGATAAAACTGCATCTGCAATATGACATACAATATCATGGGCTTCTATAGAAGTTAATTGGTCTCCGTTCTCTTTTCTATCAAGTAGTTTTTTAATTTGAAATAAACATTCCTTTAATGGTTCAGGACCAGGAGCTTTCCCACCAGCTGTAAGTAAAATTTCACCTTTAGCTCTAATGTCTCTATAATCAAAATCAGGTATAGTATTTGAAAGACCAAAATAAGCCTTACAAAGCACTTTTACTGCGTCTGCCCAACCTTCAATAGAATCTCCTATTAGGAATCTTCTTTTTTTAATGGGTTTTCTAATTTCAGGTAAGTTTTCTATGTGATGTCTTTGGACACTAAAACCTACCCCACAACCAGATAATAATAAAAACATAATTTCTGAAAATGCACAGAAATCATCTATAGGTAAAAAAGAACAATTAAATATCCTTGAATTATTTATTTCAATTGGTTTACCCGCGAATTGTAAACTACGCATTGAAGGTAATACTTTTTTATCATAAACAAACTTATATGCTGACTCAATTTCTTTTTTGAGGTGTGGGAAAGATTTGAGGTGCATTTCTTTATTTCGAGTAACTATTTCTTTCCAAGTTTCTCTCCTTTGCTTTTCAGGGTTGTATTTAGCGTATTTGTTATAAACTACTATATCCGAAAGTATTTTTTGGGAAAGGTTTTGTTCAGCCATGTTTGATACTTAATTTAAGGGTTAAAATTGAAAAATTGTTCTTTTAAATGTTTTCTATCATAACTATCATATTCACCATTTTGTGGTTTTTGGTTTCTTTCAAGGGCAGCTTCCATATCCTCTTCATCATATTCATGAACTTCAAAATTACCTATTGAGGTATCTATTTTAACCCCAAAAGTCAAACCATCCATTCCATATCTATTTTTCATAATATGAAATCTACCAGTGCCATCTATTTTATCCTTGGCTTTTCTGGAAAGGGATAAGCAGAAATCCGTAATCATCAATTTATCATAGGACCCAGCTGCTTTATCTCCTTCAATTATATCATCCTTTGCACCTGCCCTATTTACTTGAGAAACACTCCAAATCGGAAGATTTAATTCCCGAGCTAATCCCTTTGTACTTGTATAAATATCATCTATTTCCATTTTCCGGTCCACAGTCCTTCTTTTTGATGTAAGAAGATCAACATAATCAATAAGAATTAAATCTGGTTTTACATCTAAATCTATTGATTTTTTTATATGTGATTCTATTGTATTTACTGTAGTTTTTCCTGTAGGGAATTCTTTTATAATTAATTTACCTGGGATTTGAGGAATAACTTCTTCAACTCTATCTTTATTATCTTTAATTTTGTTTACTGGGATTTTGGTGAAAAAAGCATCATATCTTCTCCCTACATAATCTTCACCCAATTCAAGGGTATAGTGTAAAACATTGTATCCCATTCTTACCGCATATCCTCCTAAAGCAACTAAACACCAAGATTTACCACCCCCAGGATTACCAAATATTAATCCAAAATCACCATCACCTAATCCACCCTGTAATAGACTATTAAAATCTTCCCAAGGGGTTGGTATGGGGTTTCTATTATCTTCTCTATACCTAGATTCAAGATCTTTAACATATTCATGGCCAATATTTTTGTCTTGCCCCGCTTTCATAGCATTTTCAATCATAATCTTGATTGAGTCATAATCACCAGCTTTTAATAAATCTACCGAATTTAATAGTGCTTTTTTTAGTTGTTGGTTTTTACAAAAAGTGGAAAATTCTTCCTGAACATATTCTAAATCTTCATCTGATGATTTATATGCTTCTCTTAATTGTTCTTTAACTGATACTTGTAATACTTCGTTTTCAATTTTCTTAACTTCTACTTTTAAAATATCTAATGAAGGAGTTGTATGATACTTATCATAATACCTTATAATTTCCTGTACAATCCATTTGTTTGATTGGGAATTAAAATCATCTGCATTTAAAACATCATAGATATTTATTAAGAAGTTTTTATGTGTAAGCAGAGAGGATAAAACCTTTATTTGAAAACTAGGACCATATTCGTCTATTGATTTTAGTGTCAATGTAGTAAATTTATTTGTTCATAATTAATTTAGTGAAGACATCTTTTAACCAGAAATCTAAATTTCTTATCATGCCTCCTAATTTATCTTCATTATACAGAGCTGTAAACTGCTCGGGAATATAATGAAGCTCTTTTGATTCTACAACCTTATCTAAATAATCCTTTTCATTTTGATTTAACATGGGATTACTTAAATCCATTAATTTGTAATTTTTTTCTAAGTCAGATACTCCTTGTAATATACGAGCATATACAACATGATCTTTAAATTTATTCTCACATATAGTTAAAATATCACCCCAGTTCATTTCTTTTTCACTTAGTTCTGGGAACTTTTTTAGTAACCCCTTTTCACCTAATCCTTTTACACCCTTAACCCTATCGGAACTATCCCCAAGAAGGGTTTTATACAAAATGAAATTCTTTGTTGGCATTTTATATTTTTCTTTCATTACATCTTCAGTGTAGTATTTCTTTTCCATCGGGCGATAAACTATAACATTTTCGCTTATTAACTGCAGAAAATCCTTATCGCTAGATATTATGAAAGATTTGTCTTCGCGTTGATTAATGACCTTAGAACTCAGATATGCGATAATATCATCCGCCTCCACCTTATCAAGAATAACAGATTTAACTGGTAGGGTTTTTAGGTATTGAATTATTCTAACTATTTGGTCTATTTTAGAGTCATGTTCTTCATCAATATTTTCAAAAACTTCCCAATTGGTAATTCTTGAAATATTTCTACCTGATTTATAATTAGGGTCAATATTTTTTCTATTATTAGCTGATCCTGCTCCATCAAATATTACATAAACCTCTGTTGGTTGGATTTGGCGAATCATTGCACCCAAGGATCTAAAGAATCCTCCTAAACCCCCAACATGAATTCCCTCTGGGTTTACCATGTTCAACATAGCAAAATTTCTAAAAAATAGGTTTAATCCATCAATGAATAAAACCCGCTTTCCCTCTGCAGTTTCTTCTCCTTGCTCCTGAAGGTTATCCAGAAGTTTTAATAAGTTTTTTTTGTCCATAATTTATTGTGGTTCTTCTGTATAAGAAGTAATATCGTTATACTCTTGATCTTCTTCTATAATTTGAAAATCTGTCCCCCCCAAAATCTTATTCCAAGCTTTAGAATTTTTTTCTTTATAACTCTTTAACTCTTTATCATTGTCATTAATAAAACCATGAGGAGTCATAATTATTCTTCCCCTTGTAGTAATTCCATTGATATGATTTTTATCAATTTGTAAATTAACACGTTTAGCAAATTCAACTTGTTTACCATCTTTAATTGCTTTAATTTTAGATGTTCCAGCATTTGAAATATTTCCAAAAGTTACTACAAACGTAGAATCAAACCACATTGCAAATCCACCCTTATTCATCAGTTTAGGTTTGCCCATAGGACTTTCAGCTTTTGCTGTCCAAACTTTATTAATACAAACTAAAGTATTAGTAAATTGGGATGATTCTTTACGAGATAGAGTAACACGTTGGTTAACATTGTTTCCAAATTGAGTTGACATTGCACCAGCATTCCACTCATTATTATTTTTATTAGATTTAACAGACATTTCACAAGGAACTGAACCTATACTATCCCATAAGAATAGTAAGTCATAGGGTAGATTACCCTTTTTCTGTTCATCCATTAAATCTAAAATAAAAACAGCTACATCTTCTATAGTATGAATAGTTTCCCTATCAACATAAATGAAATTGCCTTCATAATTTTCAACTTCTCCTGTTTCTTTATCTATGACCTCCTCTACTTCCAAACCCATTTGTTTAGCATATTCCCAATTCCATTTCATTTCAGTAATAATGAAAACGGGTAATATATTTCGTTTTTGGGCTGATACTGCAGATTCTAATAAAGCAGTTGTTTTACCAGTATCAGAATGACCCCTCAGTAACACAATGTGTCCCATAGGGATACCTGGTACTGAGGTGACATTTTGAAACGCTTTAGAAAGCGGGATCCAAGATTGGTCTTTAAACTTAACGTTTTGTTTCAGACCCTTTTTTTCTTTAAAAGAGTCTAAACTAAATTTGGATTTTATTTCTTTGGAGACTGCCTCCGATAGTGATTTTTTTATTTTGGGCATATAAAACTAAATTAAAAGGGTAAACCATCATCTTCTTTATTACTATCATCCTCAAACATATCATCAAATTCATCTACCTTTGATTTCTTAGGAGTACCTTGAGTTGATAAACTATAAGCTTTTTTAGGTTTTTCCTCTTTATCACCTTCAAAACTTGATGGAGTTTCAGAAACAATGCTATCTTCTTCATCCTCACCTTCAGTCAAGAATTTTTGCAATTCCTCCTTAAGTTTGTCATAAGTGTATTTGAATCTTTCTTCCAAAAGAATTGGTTGAGTTTCTAACCAAGATTCAACTTGTTTAGCATCTGAACTTAATGGTGTTTGTTTTGGCTTTGGCCTTAAACTAAGTGCAAAACCAGGTCGGTCTTGTACCTTAGAAGCATTAACTACAAAATCAAATCCTTCAGCGACATTTGAAAAATCACCATAATCTTCATCTTCTGCAATTGAAAGCAATTCCATATAAATGGTTTTACTAAATTCAAATAAACGAACACCTTTTTCTTCTTCACCTCTAACAATTACAGGGGCAAATACTCTTAATTTCGGGTCTAACTTTTTAGCTAACCTCCAATTTTCGGGTTCACTTGATTTCCTTAATTGCTTTGAAAATTCAACAATGGGATCTTTTTCACCCCAATTTGATAAAGCAACAATTGGAAATTTTCCAATTCCATAATGCATAAATATTTCTTGGAATGGGTTTGTTGGTGTTTCTAGTTTAGAAGGAACAAAACGAATTTGATATTTACCTTCCTCTCTAGGTTTCCAATAGATTAAAGTATAATCTTTTTTTTCTTTACTTTGTGGGTTTGTTTGTTTGTTTAAAGAGTCCAATCGAGCTCTGATAGCGTTTAAATCCATGATTTTACTTGTTTTTGTTTTTGTTTATAACATTAAATATAATAACCTTTTATTAAAAATCCAAATTAGAGTTCAATTATTTTATGAATTTTTGTATTCAGTTGTTTTAAATCATTATGCTGAGTAAGCAGAATGCAATTCCGGTAGTGTTGCCAATCTATTGGAAATTTAGTATCAACAACTCCACCATTTAAGCTTTTTATAAGCTCATTCAAAGCATTTATAGTATATAGAGTGTTTGTTTCTTTCTTTCTATGTACCAAAATGGTATTTTCGGGAATATCAGTAACGTTCCCATTATCTACATTATAGGTAATAACATATTCCTCATTACTCTTAATGTACAGCACAAACATCTTATTGTGCATTATAGAATACCTTGAAGACAATGCATCTATTGCATTATCTATTTCCTCTAGGGTTGTAAAAGTGAGGAACAATTTATTGTTCAAATCTCCAATATTTAGTGGGTTATCAAAATCATAACTTACACTATAAATATTATTTATCTCATTCAAAATCGTAGTTTGTTCCATAGTTTATTTTTACTTGTAAATTGTATTCTTTAAATATTTTTAGTATTCCATTATTAATTATATCCTCTTCTGTTTTATCTAAATCAAATAGGAATGAATCATAAGTGTATAATACCAGTTTTGTATTTTTCTTTCTTAATAATTTTATTATTCTCCACAATATACGAACATTATTTGCGGTCTCCAAATTTTGTAGCAAGTAATTAAACAGCTTTTGTGGATTCATATTATCCAACTTATCCTTTTTAAATCTATGATTAGATATAGGACATTCAATGTAACCATCAGTTTCAAATTTATCCCATAACTCACTAACGTATTTTTCTATTTTTTGGAAAAATTCTAAATGTCTGTATTGTTTGAATACCCCTCCATACAATTGTTTAAATGTTAATTCCTTGGATTTTTTATAGTCCACTTTATACATTTTAGCAAACTCTCCATGGATATCTTCAGTATTGAAATTATAATCAATAAGGGAAGCAGCCAAAGTAGGGTGATAAGCAGAGATATCAATTTCAATAAACTTATCATTGCCTGGGATAAACGCTTTCCTGCATCCATTTTCTTTATTAAGTGCCGCATAATTTATTCCTCCAAATCTATTTGATGGTCTTGTTGTTGTTGTTCTATAATTGTATTGTGTGTATATTCTATTTTTCCCAGGTTTATCGAAGTAGTCTTCAAACAATTGGGAATCCACTTGTATACCATTCCTTTCGATGGCGTTGAATACCAATGGAACTGTGTCGTTGTAGAATTTATTGATTGGTTCATTTATATATTGTTTTAAATTATTATAATTTTTTTCACAAGCTTCATAATGCTTAACTATTGGAATAATTCTGTTTATGTCTTCTTTATTTGGGTACTTTTGTTGAAAAAATTTATGAGCTCTTGTAGTTTCCATTTCATAATTTGGGGAAGATAAAGATAAGTCGTTGATGTTTTTCCGCGCGTATAAATGCAGAAATTCCTTTTTACCCCAAACCCATAACGTATCATAAGTACTAATTAATTCTGCGATATACTCGCTGTTTAAGCGCATAGCTTCACTGTGATCGATTGCCAACATATAACCCTTAGGTGAATCCAAAGGTCGTATGTAAACTAAACTAACAGAGGTTTCAGTTGGGTGAATCTTATATGAGTAAGGTATGACTTCTATATAAGCTTCTTTATAACCAATATTGTAAAAACTCTTTAGTTGATCAAAACTTTCAACTATCCAAAACATTTATCGAATATACGACCTATTTTTTACTCTTCCAAATAGTACTCAGAAAACTTATCTTGGAAATAATTTGTAAAACCATACCATTTTTTATTTCTCTCAATTAATGTTATAATGTTTTTATTTGTGTTAAAAACAGATTGAGGGGTACCGGTTAATGACCAAGGAGTGCTTATAGGAGTGTATAAATCAAATAAAATTTGAGGGTCATTATTAGAAAGTTTGTTGTATGTATCCTTATCTATTTCTAAATAAATCAATTCATTATTTTTTTTACAAAAATATCTTTGAAATTCTCCAATAGAATAGTCATCTTTAGTGGGGGTGGGATAATTAGTAGATGGGAGATAGGGATTAGGAGATTGGGGGGATAAACCTACAGCTGAGGAATACTTATAATTTGTTTTTGTACCAAACCTTAAATCTAACCCTTCATCTCCCATATCTGAGGGTTCAAATGTGGGCTCTGATGGAGTGGGGTCTAATAAAATTAGTTCTATTAACTCATTACTTGGGGTGGGTCCAACGTAAAAATTTCCATTAGAGGTAGCAAAATATTTTCCAAAATAGGGTTCATTAGTAGATTTAATAGCTAAAGTACCATTACTAACAAGTCCTGTTTTTATTTGAGATTTAGGATAATACATTAGGTAAATCTATTTTAGGGTTCATCCCATCAGGGTTTTTTGATATATATGTAGCTAGAGAAGGGTTATTCCCTAAACCATACACTTTATTAAGTTTTGATTTTGCCGATGTAGCTTTAGATGAGGTCCATTCTTTGATATAGAAGTGAATATTATCCTTATAGGATGAAAAATTCCCCCCCCATTGTAAATTATTTTTTATAGCTATATCTACTATACCCGTAGCTATCCACCACTCTTTGTCTTGTTTTTTTAATAATGTTTTTCCCTTCGGAGTTCTTAGGTTAAAATCCAAAGCCACCCCATAATTATGAGCTGATTTTCCTGGGGACGCATTTTTATTATTTTCCTTTTTTAATCTGGCAGAATCCTTCAAAGTTCTATAAGTAGCGTTTATTATAAGGGTGTATCCTAGATTATTATCTATAAATTCATTTAAAAATCTTTTAAATCTACCTCTATAAGAGGGATTCAGTCTTTTTAATAGGGTTTCAACTGTAATCTTCTTTCCTATAGTATCAGGATAAACAGCTACCCCATTATTTTTTTCATTATCTATAATAATGGTATCGGCATCTCCAGATCCAAGATCAACTTCTTGTTCAACTCTAGAAAGGGTAGAATCAAGACTACCTAAGGAAACTAAACTTCCCTCAATCCTCCCTTTATTTGTCCCCAAAGTGCTTAAACTAGTTTCCCAACCATTATTGGATAATTTATGATCCACAGAAGTTATTATAAATTTTAATGTTTCTGGGTAGTTGGATGGGAGGAATGAGGTGTTTACATCTAATTTGTTATAAATTTTTATCCCTGATATCCCATCCATTGTTATGTTTAAGTTAAAAGGTAAAAATCCAACAGAACTTTCAGCTTGGCTTGTGGATAAAGAAGAAGATGTTTGTAGGTATTTATTAAAATTTAAAACTGATGATGAGTTTGTATCAATGGTATCTGGGTTTAGAGTATATGGGCGTTTATTATTTTCTAAAGTGGGGTTAAGACCTATAATTTCCAGGAGATCCTTAGATAAATAATCATAATAATTTTTTTTAATTGCCTCATTATCTTCTTCAAAACTTTGGATGGGGTTTGTTGATTGAGAATCACCATCAACTAAATTTTTCTTGAATCTATCTTCTATGCCCGTATTCCATTTAGAAAAGGCTGTTGCTTCTTCTCCGGGAACATACCCTGCAGCAGTTGCACCTAAAGTAATCATAGTAGCATACTCCTTTGTTATTTCAGTTTTTAATCCTATACTCCTAACAAAGTTTGATTTGCTATTATTATAACCAAATACTTCAAGTGTGGGAATATCAGGTGGGGGTTGGGTAATATTTAATGTTTTTATAATTTCTTCAATTCCTGGAATTGGGGTTTGGTCGATTATTTTGATGGTGTTTGTTAGTTCATCTATTACTGGTTCTAAATTATTCACACTCCCTAAAGTTGAATTTATATCATTACAAAGGGAACTTAAAAATCTATATATAGATAAATTCTTATCCGCTCCTAAATTTTCTTCGATATAATCAAAATTAACATAAATATTCATTATTTTACCATAAGAAATATTTCCACTTGCTTCCCCAACAAATTTTTCCATCCCGTCCCAATATCTAATTATTGAACCATCTCCTTTATTAAACTTGCTATTTTGTATAAGGCAAATTCTGGGGTCAGTTGATAGTTGGTTTGGAATAGTATACATAATATTATCCCTCGTACTATAATCTATCTTTAAATAGGGAACCAATCCTGGGGAGATTTTGAATAATATTTTTTTTTCTAAATATTCCAATAAAACCCCCAACCTTATATAATAGGCATTGTTCCCTCCTTTTGATATAGACATATCAGTTTTAATAATGTCCGTAGTATCATAAGATGGGAAACCTAGTTCTTTTATTTTTTCTTTTATGGTTACGTTTTGGTTGAGGATTACACCCATAGGTTTACGTTCACCAGTTCTTCCCCCAGCCCCAGAAGCATATCTTACAATAGTTAGGTTTTTATAATTTTCAGATTTATTATTTTCGGATATTTCTCTTATATTAAATAATAAATTATTAAGTTTACTTTCTTTTAACCTTGAAACTTGGGATTGGATATACTCTTTTATGTCTTCATCTTTTGTTACTAACTCTTGAATGTGGTCCTTTAAAGCCTCCTCATAGTTTCTTCCTTTATCATCTATCCCACTTGTATGTACTAAATCCCACAATTCCACGGCATCTAAAATATAAAACCAATGGTTATTGTTTACCATATCATCTTCTTCAAAAACCTCCAAATCATAAATACTCCTTCCAGTTCTATCTCTATATCTACTTGCTGCTGTGAATTGGGGGGAGGGTATTTGTCCATATGTATCTCTAATATCTTCAGAACCTGTTATGTCAAGCCCAAGGTAAAATTCTTCACTAGCATCCCCAAATTCATCACTTGTGTTTCCAGAACCATAAGCATCAAAATAATAATATCCTGCAGATTGGGCTGAGCTTTCATCCACATCATGGTCTGGGTCATTATCTAGTTCTTCTGCAGTTGTGGGGTTGTCGTAAATGAAATTATCAATATACTTAGTAAAATCCAATTTCCTTGCACTAATATCAGGTTCTCCCAATTCATCAGTAACCGCAGATAGCCCTACAGTTGTATTGATATATTCTTCTATATTCACCTTATCTGTAGATGGGACTTTAATCTTAAAAGATTCCATTACATCCCCCATACTCATAAGGATTATTTGAATGTTGTAAGAACCATCACTTTCAAAAGACCAATTAAAGTTAGATACTATACCAAATAAAGCATCATAATTTCCCGAACTCCTTCTTCTTTCTTTTTCTATTAATGGGAGCCAATAAGTATAGGTATTGGTTTTTTTTTCTTGATCTAAGTATCTAAAATACCCACTTCCGGGTCCAGTATAAGTAGAGTCTGTTTTTTCTTTAAAAAATTCTTTTTCAATTAATGTAGGGCCCATATTAGTAAGAATACTATTGGGGGGGTTGGTATAATATTTATCATTTCCCCATTCTAATAAAACAGTATAACCCAATCTCATATATAAAGCATCAATTACATCTAATTGATTTCTATTATGGGCTTTAATATTTATTGTGGCTTTTTTAAGTGAACCTCTATTTAGATTTTGAACACTAACATCTGTAATACCCGGCATAGGGGAAAAACCAAAATCTGTTCCCCCTAACCCATAGGCCTTATCAATACCTGTAATTCCTTGTTTTTGATCTAATATGGAGGTTGTTTTTTGTTTTTCTATTCCCTTTTTATTTATGTGTGATATTTCTTTTTTGGATACTTTAGATGTTCCTCCAAATAATACATTTTTTTCAGCTAAATCGGATCCTGGAGTAACACCAGCAAGCATAGGGTTATTTTTGCCAATTAAATCAAGTCTATCCTTATCCATTGATGTACCCGAAGCTAATTTAACCCAAGCAGTACGAGAATTTAAGTAGGAAATTTCTTCAATTGAACGTGTGTTTCCTGAAGTACCACTCCCGTATACTTCTTGTCTTTTTTGGATTTGTTCCCCAACATAATCATCTAAGGATTCTCCTATTATATTACCCATAACTTATTTATTCATTGTTTCAAATTCTGCTAAAATTGGGGTTGGATTAGCAGGAATCCTTATTTGTGCCCCCAAGGGTGGTGTTAAAGAATTTTGTGTGTTTGTTGCGTTTGCTATTGAAATAATCCACCATAAGGAAGAATCTCCATAATATGTTAAAGCTAAACCATCATATCTATCTCCATCAGTAACATAAACATAGGTATCACTAAAGTTTCTTGGGATTTCAGGGTATCTAACTGTTTTATACATTAGATTACCTTCTGGTCCTTTGGTTTCAGGTATAGTGCTATAACGTCTCATTTATTTAGGTTTGTGGATAAAATTCTCCTTTAGAAGTATAATTATTATTCCCTGCCTCTAAAGCTATATACCTTTCATCACTATATTTATTTGTATCTTCTAAAATACCTCCCTTTTTACCTGGGGTTATTGTTTGTTTAGCTGGTCTGAATTCTTCAATTGGGGTGAAGGAAAAACCAGAAACTTTAACTATCATAGGTAATTCTTTTACAGTAGAATCTGGGGTTCCATCAGTATTTATTCCTATTTCCCATGGGGATTCTTGTGGTACATCTAAGGTCATACCTGTAATAAATCCAGGTAACTCATAACACCAACCCCCTAGGGTTAGTGTTACTAAAGATCCTGCCATATATCCAGCACTACTATAAGTAGGAGCTAAATTAGAAGCTAAGAAATTTAACTTTTTATACATAGGTATAAGTTCCTGTTTTGATTGGGCAGCAACAGTAAAACCTAGACTAATTGATCTTTTAAAACTCCCATATTTGTAAAAACTTTCTCCTCTACCCATATAATTTACCGAATCCCAATTACCACTATAATTATCAGAAAATGAATCTATATATGCTCTAAAATGTATATAATCTTTTAATAGTGGGTTTGTGTTATTAATAGCAGCTATTCTAAATTTAATTAAATCATTTCCAACTTCGGATTTGACTGCCTTAGAAGAGTATACAGGTAAAGCATTAATTCTATCAACGGGACCTATATTATTCCCACTACCATCTCTTTTTCCCTCAGTATAATTAATAATGTTTCCTTTTTGACCTGGAGATACGTAATGTATTCTTGAGTCAGAATTACCTTCTATAGTTTTTAATTTATTCTTATAATCAGGTGCAAGACTCATTATAGTTGAAGAGGGTCGTGGTTTTAGTTTTTCATCTTCTAATAAAGGTTCTCTAAAATCATCAAGGGTAGGGTCTGCAAAAAAAGAAGAAAAATTGTTTTTTATTACTTCGGATAGTTGTTTTTCACCCCAAGTTAAAGTATTGTTATCGTTAGCTCTAATAGTAACAGATGGGAAAGGGTCATAAACACTAGTTTTAAAATTCCTCGAAAATCCCCCATTAGCTCCATTACTAACATCAAAATACAATTCATTAAAATCTTCTGGAACTCGTTGAGAATATACAAAACTAACCCCCACTTCTTTACCAAAGGTTCCTGTGTTGTCTATAGGGCTATAATAATTGGGAAGAGTTTGACTGGACCAACCTCTATTATCATACCCTACTTGATATTTAGCAAAGTCTTTTCCATGAGTATTATTAATTCCTGTTCTTTGATCTGCAAATTTAATTCTAGTTTCGCCTATTCCTCCAATTGAACCCGGACCCCCATCATATGAAAGAATATTTCCTTTGGGGTTAGTTGATTCTTTATTTATTTTATCTTCTGTTAATCCTATTAATCTATTTGGGAGGTCTTTATTTAACCTTCGATTAACTTTATCTTCATATCTATTAAGACCTAAACCTGGAAGTCCTAATGCATCTAATAACCCATCCCCTTCAACTACACCGGACATTGGTGAAGAAGGATCTAATCCTAATAAGTTTAAGTGTGTACCTGTAAACCCAACTAATGTTTGTGCTATTGTAGAAGTTGGGAGATAAACACCTTGATTAATGGTACCCCCTGCATATGCTGGTCCTTTAGTTGCTTGGGTTTTTACAGATATTCTAGATAATAAATTTTCTTTAGCAGTAAATAATAACCCGTTTGGGGATTTGGTATCGAAAAACATTTGTGTTATTCGACTTGTATCCTTAGCAGCTGCTACCGGTGCTAAAAAACCATTTCTTAATAAGAAATCAGGGGACTTAGCAGGAAGGTCTCCATCAGGAATGTCAGTCTGGATGTAGGGTTGATTACTTGAACCCCCACCAGGCCTATCATGTCCGTACTTTAATGATGTTAAATCAGTTTGTAGGTTTATTAATGCCATTAAAGAGAAGCTCCTGCTGGTAAATTATCTTTATAATTGTATGATGGTACTTGTCCGTCTAAATCTAATGTTGATGGTTCTGGTTTTTCTGTTACATTTGGTACTCCATTAATTGAGTATTCATCATGTAAAGCTGAAGCATCAGTTGATCCAGGCATTTGTGGAGGTTTTGCTCCATTAAATGATGTTAATGTAGAATCTCCGGTTATAAGTTTATCTAAAATTGCCATGTGTTTGAGTTTTAATTGTTTATTATAAATATTAATTGTTATTGAAGGTCACGTTCTGCTACGTTTAGGGATTGTCCAACTTGATTACCATCCATTTCTACTAATATTTTTCTACCAGCTAATCTTTCTAGAAGTTGGTTCTGGGTATTTATAGCTTCTACTATTCTATCCCCCATTGCTGATATGTTTATTTGAGGAGATGAAGATTTATTATTTTCTAAGGCTTTTGCAGCTCCAGGGGCAGCAACTAAATCATCATTATCAGAAAGTTCAAGTAATTCTCCTTCTTTAGTAGAAATTCGAGTTTTACCCTTAGCTTCTGATATTACATCACCTGCAGGTTTGGAAATAGATGAGAGGAAACCTATACCAGCAGCAGCTGCTGCTAATACACCAACTAAACCTAAACCAAAAGTAGTTGCAGATACTCCTACTAATTTAGCCCCAGCGGTTGCAACTGCTACAGCTAAATCTTTAGCTCCTGTTGCTAAATTTTTAATCATTGCAGCTCCCTGGGCAATAAGACTTCCTAAGATAGTTTTTTGCAAAGCTGCTTGTGTTGCCGCTAAAATACTCTTTTCCTTTTCAAGTGTTGCAATAAATGTGTCTTTAGTTTGTTGTATTCCTAATAATTCTAAAAAGTTGAGTTTTAAAGCGATCCTTCCCTCTTCATAAGCTGTTAAAACTTTTGTTGTTGCTACCATCCCTTTAGTAAGAAGAGAAATACCTTGAATAGTTCCATAAATTGCACCAAAGATTTTTACTAAAGGAGCTGCTTTTGCTACCATATTACCTATGTGCATAGCCCCATCTGCTAAACCACTAACTATAGGGAGAAATGTTGTTGATAAATCGACAAATAATTCTTGTGCCTTTTCTATAGCAGCATTAAATCTAGCTTGAACTGATTCGGAATGCAATTGTTGAGCTAATTTTTCATCACCTAATTTTTTAGCTATTTCATCCTGGCTGAGGCCTTCTTTTAATAATTTATTATATTGTTCTAAAGCTGTTCCTTCTTTTCCACCTAATTTTGCTAAAGCTTCTCTTTCCATTAAAGATTTAGCTAAATCATCTCTAGTCATACCAACAGATTTGGCTAATGCTTCTTGTTGGATAACATTCATTTTAGTAAAATCCGCTGCAGATCCTGTTTGTTTAGCAATTTCTTCAGCTACAGTAGCTATATCCCCATTTAAGGCAGCTAATCTTGCTTTTTCAAGATTTAAATTTTTTCCTGTTAATAATTCTGCTTCTAATTCATTTTGGATTGAAGATTCAAAATCAAGTAAACTTGAAGCTATACTTTCTATTTGAGCCATTTCTAAACCTAATGCTTTAGCTTGATATACAGCTTTTGCTAATGCTTTAGGTTGCATACCTAGAGATAGAGTAGTAGCAGAAGATATTTTAGATATTTCTTCTAATACCTGCTTTTCACTCATTGAGGTTTTATTTTGAGCATTTAAAAGTGCAACTTGACCTTGAAATTCTGCTGTGTTTTTCTTTAAATCTGTTCCTGTTGCTACTGTAATTTTAGAAAGTGTGGCTAATGCTTCATTACTAATATCTGCTTGTTTACTAAGTTCAGTAAAATCTTTTACTAAATCATCACTGAAATTAGTTGAATTGCTTAAATTTTTATTTAAAGCTGAATAAGATTCTCCTAAACTTTTGGTAGTTATAAAAGCATTATTTGTGTTTTTAGATATTTCATTAAAACTTTTTTGAAGATCTAAACTTTCATAATAGCTTATTCCTAGATTATCTGCCATGTCGGCGGTTAATTTATCTAACTTAACAGCTGTGGCTACTAAGGCAGCAAAACCAACTTCTAAAAGTTTAGTTAAACTATAGGCTTCTAAAAAGTTTTTACCTAACTGTTTACCAAATGTTAAAAGAGGAGAGAAACTTTCTCCCAGGGCATCTGCTCTTTGTCCTAATTTTTGTGTTTCCCCAATAGCATCAGCTATACCTAAGGATGGTAACCCTAATTTTTGTAAACTTTTATCTATGCCTCCTAATATAGAGGGAGTAAATCCTAGTTCATTATTAATTTTTCTATTTACTTCTGCAACTTTTTTCCATCCCTCTTCAATAAGCTCAATATCCTTTAATTGTTGGCTCATTGCCCCAACTTTTGCTGAGTCCTGTCCTTCTTCTTTTATAGCAAGTTTCATAGCTAATTCCAAATCAGAACGTCTTTGTCTAATTTGTTCTTTTATCTTTTTGAGATCTTTTTCAGAAGTAGCAGTTTCTCCTCTTCTAATATCTGATAAATTTCTAGCTATACTAGTTAGTTTAGTAAGAGCAGATTTTTGCATTCCAATAGCAATATTAGCTTTTTGTAAATCCTGTACAGAATCTTTGAAAGATTGGGTTACATAATCTAAATTATCAGAAATTTTATCAATACTATTATCAATATTTTCAAGAAGTAATCTCCATTGTGATAACTCATTCCCTCCGGTAGCAATAGCGTCTGCTTGTTTTTGATAGTCTTTAGTTGTTTGACTATTTAGTTTATTTAACTGAAGGGTTTTTTGTATTTTGTCTTGGATATCTTTTATAGAATCAGCCATTATAATAGGATTTATTATAAATATTTAAAGAAATAATTATTTATAACTACTTTTACCTTTATAAGATTGGGCCACTTTAGCAAATTCTGGGGTGTTTACTTTACCATCGGAGTCGATTAGGGTAGATTGATTTTCTTTGTTGATAGATTCATATTGTTTTTTCTCTTCATTATAAAACTTTTGAATTTCAGAAAAAGTAAATTTACGAAGCCAAATAGGCATATTATAAACTGTTTCATAATCATACCCTCCTTTACCATGAAATATGATTTGGTGAATGATAGAAAACAAATTGAATCTAATTTTTGGAGCTATTTCAGAAGTCAGGCCAAAAAAAGTTGAGGGCAATAGGCACCTCAACCTCCTCTCCACTGTCAGTAACATATTTAAGATCAACATCAGGTTGAACTAATTTTATATGCTCACGTAAAGCTCTTGAATCACGAGCTAATAAATAATCATCAACAAAACTTCGAATTGTTTTATCTTCACTATCTCCGTTAACTGAAGTAATTATATATTTTAATCTTGTTGAAAGTTCTGGAGAGTAGTTTTTATTGATTTTTTTAAGACCTGCTAATTCTCTTTCAATTTTTACTTCATCGTGTCCATCTAGGATTTTAAATGTAATAGATGTTTGACTATGAGGTAAAGTATATGAAAATTCATTTTTACCTTTAGTAATTAAAGATTCATCAAATTCTTTATTATCTAAAGTTGAAAGATCAATTGTATGTTCTTCGCCACCATATGTCACTTCATAATCTTTCCCATATCCTAAAACACGAGTAGCTATTAAAACCCCATTTTTATCCCCCAAAATTAAATCTTTAATGTTAATTTCCGAAACAATAACAGATTCTAATAATTTATCTAAAACATTTCCTTTTTGGATATATGTTTGATTAGATAAAATATCTTCTTCCTTAGCGGTCATATATTTTATTTCTACTTTTCCACTTGATAGGGGATTGTCTTCGGGGTATACTAAACCTTTTGAGGGTAATTCTACTTCTTCTGTTGGAAACTTAAATTCGGACATAATCTTTTATTTGTTAATAACTTTTTTATACAGTAATAAATATCAATATAAAAAAAGAACTTGACAAAGCCAAGTTCCTTTAAAAAACAAGTGAGGGAGTTGTTTAGAAATTTAATACTGCGTAGTCAATAGATAATTCTACTGATAAGTTAACAGCTGTATCTGCTGTATCCCAATTATATTCCCCAAAGTTGGAATTAACTATAAATGATCCTTTTAATATCCATTCTGAAACCACATCACCTACAGGTCCTAATACGTTAATTGTTAAATCTTTTTTATAGAAATCACTATATCCATCCCTACCAGTTACTGATTCGTGGTGTAATCTTACCCATTCCATTACTGCTTGAGCTCCAGAAGGAGTAATAGGATCAAATAATGTCATTGTAACATTTGACCATTTTGTTTTCCCTTTTACTTTTCTTTCAACATTAATATGTTCTAAAGTAACTACTCCTTGGGTTAATGTTACAGCACTTACACCTTTAATTACAAAGCTAGGTATCCCATCCATATAAAGGATAAACCTATTTGCTTGCTTCGGCTCAAATGCGGTAAAGAATATTTCGTTAGGATCTAATACTGCCATTTTATTTTAATTATTTTTCAATTATAAATATTTAATTTTTTAGTTTTTATGCTGGAAAAGTTGCTCCAGTTGGTAGTACGTTGAAATCTAGGTAGATAAATTCTGCCGTTTTAGTTGGTTGTAGATAAATCTGACCTACTAATTGATTTCTGTCTATTACATCTGGTGTGTTATTACTTTCATCCATTACTACTTTAAAAGCATATAATCCTTGTCGTTGTTGAACTGATTCTAGATATGGATTAACTTGTCCTAAGAAGTTATTTCTTGTAGCTAGAGTATTTTGTTCAAATACTAAATTATCTGCTACTTGTGAAATGTATGATTTTAATTCAATCAACAATCTCCTAACATTTACTCTATCTAAAGCGCTTGCTTTTTTCTGTAGTGTTTTTTGTCCGAATACTACTACTCCTGCATTAGGGAATGTAGCAATTGGGTTAACATTTGCTTGGTATAGAGTATCTCTATTTCCATTTGTTAATTTTCTTTCGGCTCTTAATACTGTTGATAATCCACCTCTACTTAAACCAGCAGGTGCAAACCATGCTTCAGCAGAATTATCATTAAAGGCATATACTCCAGGTATCATTGTTGAAGCAGGTACCCAAACTTGTGTTCCTAAATCAGGATCAATTGTTTGTAGCCAAGGCCAATAAGTAGCGGCATATGAGGAATCAATTCCTGCTGCTTCACTTGTTACAGTAAGTAAATTAGAGTCATAGGGTTTTAAATCTATTACTGCTAAATTATCTCCTCTACTCTGAGCATTATCTATCATAGATACTACTGGGCCCGAGTTATCATCTTTTGTTAATCCTGGGGCAACAATTAAATTATATCTAAATTCATCCCTATTTGATAATAAATTTAATGAAGTTGTGTAATCATCAGATACTAATCCTTGGGTTTGTGTTGATATATTTTCATTGAAATTAGCTACAATTCCAGGCCCAAAATTAGTTCCTGTTGCACTTTCAAATGAACCAGAACCCGCAATTGGAATACTGGTTGTAAATTCTGATTTTGCATCCCCATTATTATCAAAATAATTTAATGTTGGAGAATTAACAGATGATACTCTTACATATCTACTTAATGTATTATAAGTTCCATTATTTTGTAGATAATATTGACCATTATCTGAGGTAACTGCTTGGTAAGAATTACCTATTACTTTTTCAATATAATTACTTGCATTTGGGTCTAATGATAAATCTGCCCAAGTTTCTAATACTGTTTTGGATTTTATGTTATCATCTCCTCTCCTAATTAATAAACTAAAAGTACCAGATGCAGTGTTTGGAGAAACAATCTCCCATCGTATGTTATCTTTTGATCCACTAGGTAGAATATTATTTGTACCTTCGGTTGAAATGCTATTTTGTGTTTCTCCTTTGGATAGAGTTTTTAATGTGAAAGCATTTCCAGTTCCACTTCCAGCAGCACCACCACCAAAAGTAAAGGCATCTCCAAAACCTCCAGGGAAGGCCCCAGATCCTGAAGATACAACCACTCCATTTAATGACGTTCCTACTGATGATCCAGATAATGCAAATAAAGCACCAACATTAGAAGCTGATACTACAGAAGATAATACATCATTAACTTTAGTATTTAATTGAGCTGCATAATTAGCTTCAGAAGATCCTGTTTCTAAGAAGAAAATTGGACTTGCATCCGCTGGTATTCCTCCTGCAGGGTCTTCAGCTATAAATCTATAAGTTGTAGAACCTACTGTGAATCTTATTTCATCATCAGGAATAGTACCAAAAGTATTAGCCCAAGTAGCACTACCTGTTGCTAAACTCCCTCCGGTTACACTTACATTATTTGTGATAGTTGTGCTAGTTGCATATTCCCAACCTGACGATGCACTTACAATTCTTGTTACCAATAATGTATCACCTCCTTGTTGGAAATAATTATATGCTGATACTGAAGTTAGGAATGTATATGAATTACTTCCACTCTCAACTACTGCACCAAATACGTTTTTATAATCACTATAAGTAGTGACTATTGTTGGAATTCCAACAGGACCTTTTACTGTAGGACCTAATATAGCTGCACCAGCTTGTACTGGTTGTTGGGTTAGAAATGATTGATCATTTTCTCTAGCTAATACACCCGGGGATAATAATACTTCTGCCATTTTATTACAAAATTATTTTTGTTTATAAATATTATAAAATTTTTTAAAAGTACAATTAGGTTTTGACAAATTCACCACTTTCTAAATTTACAGTACCTTGACCATATTTAGTTTCTAATTGTTTAGCTAATTGCACTTGACTTTCTTCAAACTTTTCTATCTGTTGTTTTATAGACATTTTCTGTCTTTCTAACATGTTTATTTGGTATTCGGTTTGACCTAATTGAATAACAAAATCACTTTGTTTTTCTTGTAACGAAGAAAGTTGTTCTATTTCTTCTTTTGTTAAAACTGTTTTTTCCATGGTTATAAATATTGGGGGGCTGTGTTAAAAATATATAAAGATAACTTGTTTTCTTAAGGCATTGAACCTGAAGTCCAAGCACTAGTATTCATCAATGTTAAACAATCAGCATGGTTACCGCTCCAAGTAGGAACTATACTTCCTGAAGGAGATATAAATGATGGCCAATCTACTGTTTTCCATTTAAGGACAAATTCTGTTTCATCAACAGATTTTCTAACTGTATCGGCTGATGTTTCCATTACTTGGGAAAAATCTACATTTCCAATTTCTGAAGTTAATATTGTTGAATATGTTCTATCTGAGTAATCCATTTTGTTATAAATATATTAAAGGTTAAATAAATCGGTTTTTTGTTGCATTATAGTTTTGTAGAGCTTCTGCTGCTGTTAGTGCTTTGTTATAAACTTTAACTGATGCTATATTCCCAAAAAAGTCATCTATCGGTGCTGCAAAGTTGGATTGGACTCTTGCACCTATAAGGTTATAAGGCCCTGGTTCGGTATCATGGTAAAATGAAGAACAAGCTACTGGGGTGGCATCACTTATACCATTTAAATATAAATATAAATTACTTCCATCCCAGGTGGTACATCCGTGATACCAAGTATCAATAACCAGGGTAGTACCCCCAGTAATTGTCTCGTAAAAGGGTGGACCGAATTGTGTCGTTCTAATTGTATAACTTAATTGGCTTGAATCATTTATTAAAAATTTCCAATGATAGCCGCCAGAATCCCCTTGTGAACAGGCGGCAATAGTTTCTGGATTACCTGCTGCAAAAGAATCAGACATAAACCAACCTTCAATTGAGAATGCACTTCCTGGGATTAGGGCTGTTGAAAGATCACCTATCCGGATATAATCATTAACTCCATCAAAAGCCCAAGTACCTTGATTTATGCCTTCATACTCAGCACTATTAACTAAAGTACCATCAAGATTAGAAATCATATCAACACAAGTAGCGCTTCCACTTACATAAGATTGACCATTACCTGCATCTACTGCAAATATAAGTCCATCTGTTAATATTGTCGGTGTTCCGTAATAATTTGCCATTATATAAATCTTTCTTTAGTTGCGTTATAGTTTTGGGTGACTTCAGCTGCTGATAAAGATTTGTTATAGATCTGCAAGTTTGAAATTTTGCCCTCTAAAAAGTAACCTGCTGAAACATCATACTCACCGATTAAAAAGTTATTAGATAATGTCGGCGTTATTGCAGGTATTGTTCCTGCTCCTGTATTAAAAGTCGTAATCTTTGAACCATTTAAGTAACATTGTAATCCTGCTTGATAATATGGTGATGCTGGAATTGTACCCCCTTGACTACCATCAAATACCATTGCTACGTGATTCCATCCTAAATCCGAAAAATTTACTCCTAAATATCCATTGCCACCATTATGAACTTGGAAATATAAGATTCCGTTCGAGTGTTTAATAATGTCTATCCGATTGTTTGCATCTGTGGTCTTTGCAAAGATAGTATCGTTGTTTCCTGTGCCATCTAATTTGAACCAAACCATAGTAGTAAAATTAGTAACAGCATCTAATTCATTAATATCACCACAATCTATATAATCATCCACCCCATCAAAATCCCAACTTCCTTGGTTATTAGAACTAAACATTCCACTACCATCACTATCACTTAAACTACCAGTATTATTACCAACTAAACTAATGCAATCACCACTTCCACTAACATAACTTTGGCCATTACCTGCATCTACTGCAAATACTAATCCGTCTGTTACTATTGTCGGTGTTCCGTTACTAAATCCCATTATGTAAATCTTCCTTTTAAAGCGTTATAGTTGTGTAGGACTTCTGATGCAGATAAGGCACGATTGTAAATATGAATGTTTGATATTTTTCCTATCCAATCTTGTGCATATCCATCTCTATCTCCAATTCTAAATTCTGTTGCTGCAGATAATGTTCCAGGTTTTGAGAATGGACCCCCAGCTGGGACCCCATTTGCGTACATATTAACATTATCATTTAATCTAGTCATAACATAATTCGTCCAATCACCATTAATAGGAACATCAAAAGTAGAATATATTTCAGTATTACTGTCAATATAGCAAGCAAATTCCCCAGTATTTGACCTACCAAATAAAAGACCATCGGCGAGATGCCAAGCCCCAATTATCCAACGATATCCTGAGGCATTGGTATAAGAAGCCCAAGCTTCTACTGTAAAATCTCCAGTTCCTATATTATGAAGAGGTCCTGATGAATCTGGTGATACTGAAATATAATCATCCGTTCCATCAAAATTCCAATAACCATTATATGTAGGATCAAAAGAAGTATTATTGGTTAAACTTCCTGAAATAGATAAATCAACTGTATTATATGAAGAAGTA
>TARA_R110002020_G_scaffold756_2_pt1 | contig 27438 bp, 34 predicted proteins | sample TARA_R110002020 | Tara Oceans TARA_R110002020 (sample SAMEA4396489) | marine metagenome | biome: Westerlies Biome; feature: [MES] marine water layer (ENVO:01000295) within the mesopelagic zone...; material: water (ENVO:00002006), including particulate matter (ENVO:01000060) such...
TTCCATCCGTAACCCCACTGAAATACCAGAAGCGGATCAACAACTTTACCATCTTTTCTGACGCCGAAATGTAAATGGGTTCCAGAACTATTTCCAGAATTGCCCATCGTACCAATTATTTGCCCCTTTGAAACATCCTGATAGCCGACTAAAATAGAATCAAGATGCATGTACTCTGTTTGCCATCCACCAGCGTGCTTAATATAAATCAGCTTTCCAGCGGTTTTTGAATTTTGGTTAATAGCCACAACAGTGCCATTATTAACTGCAAAAATTGGTGTTCCACGTCCGCCACGACTATTTCCGCCTGCTAGATCAATGCCCGGATGATTAGCGGATCCTCTTCCGCCGGAAGTGACCGGAGGTATTCTAGGGCCAAATGGCGATGTTATTGTAGCCGCTGGAATAGTTGGCAAAACTCCTTCCCACCTTGGAGGCATGTTAATGTAGGGGGAGCTATACTCGCTTGTAAGAACAACACCTTGTGCATTATTATACAAATTTTGAAGCCCTTGAAGCGGTGTTCCAAAGCCCTGAGCAATAACTGACATAAAAGAGGTGCCAACAGAAGAGGCTTTAAAAAATAATTGCTTCTCACTGAATCCTAATTCGCGGCCATCAGAATAAAAACATGTGACCTCGGCGCCTGCTGGAACAGAACCCAAATCGTCAAAGGGCACATCAGAAACTGCCCATTCATGCATACCAATAGCGAAGTTCCTTTCGTCTTGATTTGTGGCTTGAAATGGATCTGGTAAGATCGATCCTTCTATATTGGTTGGTCTAACTTTTATCGCTAAATGTCTAGACTCAGATGGAATCCCTGCTTTAATAACTTGCCTTGTTATTATCCTTGCAGAATTTGGATACAACATGGTACCGTTGGATTGTCCTGTTGCTATATCAGATAAACTAATAGCTTGAAATTCGCCTTGTTCTTTTCCTAACAAATAGTCATAATGAGCATCTACAATATTAGTAAACAAATAATCAAACTTGTCACTTGGATTAGAATTAAAATTCCCAAATAGGGAGCCATTAAGATAATTTTTCTTAAAACGAGCCATGGATAATCTCCTAAACTAATTAGGTATTACTCAAATTTTCCCATCATCCCAATCATGCTTAAAGTCTCTGTATTTCGATCTCATTTTGTTTAATTGGGTAACGATTTGTTTTGTATTGAGACCAGTCAACTCTCGTAAATAGAGGTACACTGCTTTTTTATTAAAAATCTCTATGTCCTCGGAAGAGGATAAAACTATTTTAATAGCTTCATAAACTTTTCTTTCGTTCTCTCGCATGTCATCAGTTCCCCACGAATTAATCTCTTCCCAAAGCTTGAGCCAAAAGTCATCCTTTTCTCGCTTTGTGAGATAATTTGATTGGGGTTGAACCTCTTGTTCATAAACTTCCCGTGCCACAAGATCGTATTCGATCTCTCTTTGGCATCGTTTAGTTTGTTTTTTCACTTTGTGGATGAACCAATTCTTGGTTACAACACTAAAATAAGAAAATGCTTTCGACCCTTTGTTCGGATCAAACTTGTCTAAAATAGTTACTAGCCATGCTTTACACTCTGCTCTAAGATCGTCTATGTTGGCTAAAGAAGTAAAGTGATAAGAGTAGACAATTTTATCTACCATCTCGTTAAATGTTGGTTGTATAAATTCTACATAAAGTTCTGATTTTCTATTATTGCAGTTAGATGAGCAATACTCAACTATTGCTGCCTCGTGTACCTCCGTAAAATACATCCTTTTCTGTGTTGAACGTCTCCGTCCGCGTCGTTTCTTCATACGATTCTTCGTCCTCTAGTTCGTCAAGCTCCATCGGCTCGGTCATTAAATAAATATCGCTATAGTCCTCTAAAACATCCAGCAATGAATTTGTGTGTTTAATTAAAAATTGAATTGTTTCGTCTCCGTGAAACATTTCCATAGAATAAATTTTTCTTAAATGATTTCCATAAGTCTCTAAAAGATCAACTAAATCAGTAAGATTTTGAGATACAAACAGCACCTTAGAAAGTAGTTTCCTAATGTACCAGATACCAAAAAAATTGCCCATAATAGATACAATTAAGGCAATAATAAGCCAATTAGTCAATGTCATCTAGACGCCCATCCTTTTTCATTTGTTTTAAAGTTTGTCTGTTTTCTTCAATAGCAGCAGCTACTCTGTCTTTTGCAGTTTCTTTATTATCTCTAATTTCTATTCTTTGTATCATTTGTGGAATACGGGTAAGTAATCCCAACGCAGAACATCTAAGACATTCTGTTTGCGTCTCAGCCATTCCATGTCGTATTTCAAACTCACCTTCGCACCCACTACAATGATAATAATAACGAGGCATTATTGCTGACTTGTCTCGATTGTCTCACCCTCTGGAGGCGGGGCTTTAACAATAGGTGGATTCATGACAACTAATTGCCCTGAGTCATCTATTTGAATCTCGAACTCTTGCAGAACAGGTACAATGTCTGATTGCTCTAAAAGAGATTTTTGGAGCGCCATCATAAGTGCTCCAACTGCTTGGTTTGATAAAGTATAATTCATTTTAGTCTCCCTTTATAACTCTATAACTATCTGAATCGAAATGCTGAGTTGAAAACTCAAACAATTCGGTATCTTCGAGTGCTTCCATTTGGTGTCTCAATCCACGATAAACATGGAAATTGTCACCTTTCTCTAAAATACATGTGCTCACATTATTTATGTCATCTGAGTCACCGTAGCGAACCAGAATCTTACCAGATTGAACATAAAAAACTTCATCCTTAAGTTTGTGATAATGCCATGAACATTTTTTACCCTTTACAAAATAAAGCAGCTTTCCACAGTATTCCTCACAATTAATAATCCATTTTTCAAATCCCCAACCTTTTGGTACAAAATTAATTTCTTGTGTTGAAGAAGTCTTCATCTTTAATCCCCTTATCATCAATATAATAATCGCCTGCTGGCTTTCCTAAAAAAATCTCATGGTACTTTACACCCCATGAATCAAGCTGGGTTCTTGTCAGCTGTAAAAAAGAAAATTCACTCATTTTTTTATCGTTATTGAATCTTCCCATTCCTCTTGCAGTTAAAAATAAAATTATGTTTCCATCATCATGTAGATTATTGATTATTTCTATACGATCCATAAATGGCTCTGCTTTTTCGTATTGTCCGCCAGTGTTCGAGCAAATTGTACCATCAATATCAAAAACATAAGTTTTTTTATTGTTATGGTCTTTCATCATCTCTCCAAAATGTTAGTCGTAGAATAGTTACCAATCCTATCAAAGAAAATAAGCTCTTTAGAAAACTCTGATCCGATTACCTTTTTATTTTCATAATCTGATCCCACGATCATCTTATCTGGGTTATGGACGCTTATGGCACTTCTTAATTCATCTTCAGAGTTAAAAATCACAACTTTATCGACAAATTTAATTGATTCTAAAAAAAACTTTCTATCCACTTCGTTGTTTATTGGTCTTGCAGGACCCTTTAGGTTTTTAACTCTTTTATCTGAATCAATACCGATTACTAAAAAATCACCATGTGATTTTGCAAACTTAAACAGCTCAACATGGCCTCTATGTAAGACATCAAAGCAGCCGTTAACCCAAACAGTTTTCATAAACTGGCAACTCCCATTTTTTGAACCACAATGGTGGCGCACTTATTCGCAAACTCAATTGATTCGTTCACGTTATTAGTATCAGCATATTTATTACTAAAAGCGGCTACAAATGTATCACCGGCTCCAGAAGTGTCCTTAACTTCAACTAATTTAACTGGAAACTTTACTCCTCTAAACGTACAACCACTAGGGCCTTGAGTAATTATTAATTTTTGTTTTATTTTATCGTTTATCGTATGCTTTGTTTTTTCAAATTCTGAGTTATTAATTTTGATAAAATCAAATTCTTCAACCCATGAGCCCAAAATTTTCTTGGTATCTATTATTGATGCTTTTGAAAGTTTTGAGATCTCGTATAAATCACCTTCAGATAAATAGCCCTTGTCATAATCAGAGACAACTACAAAATCATAAGATGATAGATCTATAGTGGATAGATCACATTTTCCATAGGCATCATCATTTTCATCTAATCTCATAAACATGTGATTTGCTCTTTTGTCAACAAATCTTGTCTTTGTTATAGTTTCCCAATTTTCATTTGTTAAGATGTTTGCTTGTCCGCCGAGGGCCAAGATATTGTTATAGGTATTAAGTGCCATGCCACCGTTTTTAATAACATCTCTTGAATTAAACACTGGAACAGGTGCTTCAGGACAAAGGCGTGAGCAATGACCGTAATGAAAAACATCTGTGCAGCTTTCGCCAATGATTAAGATTCTGCTCATCTTGTTAAAAAATTCCTTTTTGTTTTTACTGAGACCCTCCAGTAATCTAATAAATCATCCATTGTTTGTTCAAAAGAGATTAACGGAGACCAGCCAGTGTGTGATGAGAATTTAGTTGTATCTGGTATTTGTAAATCTGCATCAATTGGTCTCAGGCGTTCTGGGTCTGTCTCTATCTTTATGTTTTTCTTTGTTGATTTTGAAAGCAAGTAATCTAACATGTCTCTTATAGTGCAAGAAAAAGTACCACCAATGTTGTAGTATTCACCAGCAATTGGGTTTACAGTTACTAACATGTGATATGCGCGAACCGCGTCTCTAACATCCGACCATGTTCTCATTGAATCCAGATTTCCAACTTTTATGATTGGCTCTAAGAGCCCAGCTTCTATCATTGCGATTTGTTTAGCGAATGTGGATTCAGCAAAAACATCACCACGACGAGGGCCAGTATGCGTAAACATTCTGGTTGTCATCACAGTCATACCATAAGCCTCTCCATAAAAGCGTCCCACCAAATCAGTTCCAACTTTTGAAATTGCATAAGGGGAAGCAGGATGAAACGTTATGTCCTCATGAATTGGTAAATTTTCCTTACTTACTCTTCCAAAGACTTCTGATGAGGCACAAACATGAATAACAGGATTCAAGTTAGATTTTCTTATAGATTCCAAAAGGTTAGCGGTTCCTATAATGTTTGTCTGTAATGTTTCAAGCGGAGCAGAGAACGAAGTTTTAGGATAACTTTGTGCTGCTAAATGAAAAACGTAATCAGGGCTTGACTTAGAGACCGCTTCTTGTAATGATGGATAGTCATTCAAGTCTCCATAAATGAGATGCAAACGATTTTTATTATTTATCATTGGGATCAAGTGATTTATGTTGGAGAAATCATCATTCCAGCGACACAAACCATGAATTTCCCAATCAGTGTTCTCTATGAGATAATCGGCTAAATGTGAACCAACCATGCCAGTTATTCCTGTAATAAGACAACTATTGGACATAATCTCCCCTTTCATCCCTCATAGATAAGATGGGATTCTTAATAGGCCACCAAAAATTCCATTCTGGGTCATCCCACTTAATAGTGAACTGTTGTCCATCGACAAAATGAGTATTTTGTTTATAAAAATAAATTATGTTATCCTCTAAGGCCAAAACAGAATTTCCTATTCCGGCAGGCAAGAGAAGCATCTTTCTATTTTGGTCACTCAGGGTAAATGATTGCCACTTTTTATAAGTCGGAGAGTCTTGACGATTGTCTGCTATTAAAGCGTAGCCGGAGCCCTTTAGAACAGTTACCAGCTTTGTTGTTTTCCAATCGCCATGCAGACCGCGCAAAACACCCTTTCTAGAAATGGAGATGTCATCTTGTATAAATGTTTCAGTTGTAACATTGTCAAAATTTTTAGAGTCATACAGTTCCATGTATGTGCCTCTATGATCTTCAAACCTTTCTGGTATTATTAGTTTAACGCCATGAAGTTTTGTTTCTTTAACTATCATTTTGTCCCTTAGTAAAATAATTGTTTCTTTTCTTGTAGAGCTCTTTATTATTTAAGAACCACTCTAAAGTCTCTTTGATGCCATCTTTCAGATCCGTTGAGCATTTAAATCCATTTGATTCAGCTCTTGTGGTGTCCATGAGTCTTCGGGCATCACCTTTAGGTTTTGTTATATCCCATTCAATACCAATCTCTGGATTGTAGCTGTCTCTGATTGCTTCCGCAACATCTTTTATTGAAACACCATCGCCTGAGCCTAGATTGACAGGAAGGGTAACACCATTTTCAACCATGTGAACCATACCGTCAGCACAATCACCTGCGTAGATAAAATCTCTGATTGGGGTGCCGTCGCCCCAACATACAAGTGGAGACTCGCCAGATACGATTCTATTGATTAAAGATGGTATAACCATGGCGTTCTCTGGATCAAAATTATCCCATTTTCCATACACATTTGCAGGTCTTACAATAGAAATGTTGTCTCTATTATACTGTATTCGATAAGCATCTGCTTGGAGTTCTCCAATGCGTTTAGCCCATCCGGGATGCTTGTCATTATCGGATGGAAATGTTTTCCAAACATCATCTTCTTTGAAAACCTCAGCAGGATGATAAACACCAACAGAGCTAGTGTATAAATACCACTTAACATCACAACGCATAGCAGCTTCCATCATAGCCGTGTTAAACATTAACATAGGAACCATAAAGCTCGCTGGTCGTTCCCTAGACATTTTGGGAGATCCCTTTATGCCTATCAGGTTAAAAACATAATCTTGCCCTTCACAGGCCATTAGGCAGTTATCTAAAATAGTTAAATCCAGTTTCATAAACTTAACCTGTTCTGGTAAACCATCGGGACTGTCTAGAGAAACTACTGTAACCTCACAGTCTTTGGCCAACAACTTATCTACCAGATACCTACCGATCATACCAGTGCCACCGGTAACCAGCACTTTTGAATTATTTAAAATATTTTTCATTTTTACTCCACAATAAAATAAGAAACTCTTGATGCGTAAGGAAAACGCTTCAAAGTAATGTTTTCAAGCCCAAAGACTTCCATCAGTGCCAAAGTTTCACCCGGCGAGTCTGGGTCATTAAGTTCATCAAAAGCGACAACACTGCCTTTTGTAAGCCTTGGCTTAATTGCCTCCAAGCATTCCTTGGTTGGCTTATATAGATCAAAGTCAAAATAAGCTAAAGAAATAATAGTCTCTTGATTGTTGTCTAGATAATTGTGTATTGTTTTTGTAGCATCTCCCTTAACTAATTCAAATTTTTTAATGTGTGCTAAGGGGTTATCGTTTTCAATGTTTTGGACCACTTTACCAAGATACTTATCATAATCATCTGTAAGTGCCAACTCTCCTTCTATCATCATTGGAGAATCGCCATCTTCAGGAGTGATCTCTGGGAAGCCTTCAAAAGTGTCAAATGCAACCAACTTTTTATGTCTGTTGAATGGCTCATAGATACCACGAAGTGCAGCGAACAAACTCATGTTTTGGCCCCATCGCGTCCCAAATTCAACAATAATTCCATGAACATCGATTTGTTGTTGATAAATGTGGTTCATAAACAGAATTCTAGATAAATTCTTTGAATTTAAAAACAGACCTAAATTTGACAATACCTGCTCTTCAGGTATAGGGCAATCTTTAAGCAATTCGTACATCTTTTGCCTTTTAGATTTTTCTTCTTCGCTTTCGTAAGTTATAATTTTTGTATTATTATCAGACATTTTATCTCCTTATTGCTTCCATACTAATGCTGGTATTTCTTTGTCCCAACCAAACGCTATCACCCAAGCCCAAAATCTTAAACGACCCTCAACTAAATCATACTTTTTAGCATTAGATTGTGATGGTATTTCTTTTAGTCTTATAGGTTTGAGAAAAAATCCTTTTTTCATTTCCTCAGATAATTCAATTGGTGATGGGGTCGTGTTCATTTTGTTTTCTTTGGCCTCTTCTACCGTTTGATAAACTTTGCGATTATAATCATTTGATACTCTTATTTCGTGTGGGTTTATGTGTGATACGGGTGTTTTAAGGTTCTGTGACATTAAGTCATAATCGTCCTCGGATAATTTAAAACTTAATGACTTTGCATTTTCCAAAGCACGGTGTTTTTTTGAAGTGTTTGGAATAACAACAACTTGTTCTTTATAACATAACCAGTTTAGAACAATTTGTCCAGCAGTTTTTTCATATTTATTAGAAATTTTTAATAAAAACTCTTTTTGATCAAGGCCATTAACTAAATTTCCTTGTGCTAAGGGGCTATAGGCTATCAGTAAAATTTTATTACTATCACAGAATGGAATAACACGATCTTCAACAGACCTTTCAAACAAGTTGTATTCTGTTTGTATTGTTGCCAATTTGTTGTTATGAAGGCTTTGCATCGCAGTTTCAACTTCGCTCTGGAGGAAATTGCTGACCCCTATATGTTTTATCTTGCCTTGTTCGACCAATCTCTCCATTGCGCTCATGGTTTCCTCAATAGGAACATTAGGGTTTGGCCAGTGAACCTGAAATAAATCTATTACATCTGTCTTTAATCTTCTGAGGCTATCCTCGGCAGACTTAATCGTACCAGAGAACGTAGTGTCCTTCGGAGATACCTTGCTAGCCAAGAATACATTGTTTCTACCTACTCTTTGTAGCACATTTCCTAAAATGACCTCAGAAATACCATCGCCATAGACGGGGGCAGTGTCTATAAAATTAACACCATTATCAAGCGATGCTTTTATTGTTTCTTCAAGTGTTGATCCATTTTCATTCTCTGGAAGATGAAAACCTGTTCCAAAGCCAATAGCAGAAATCGCTGAGTCTTTATTTCCTATTTTACGATACTTCATTAAAAACGTATGCCTCTATCTCTTTTTTATTACAAATTTTCCAAGCCCAATACTTTTTTATTTCAGAGAAATAATAATCATCTATTATTTCATACTTTCCGTTTCTAAAAAAAGTTCTTAACGGAGGTAGACTAAAATTGTTTCCAACTCTTTTGGACAACAGAGCAGGACTTGGTATTAAATCGATTTTGTTATCGATAGCCTCTTCGCACGTTAAGTATGCTCTATCATCAATTTTAACTTGATCAATGTCTATTAAAACTTTTTTAGGACCAAGTGAGTCCTCCAAGACGCATAAATCATCACTAGATAAATTAATTTCCATTGAGGATATGTTATCACGCAAATGATCTATGTTTAGGGTTCGAACGATTGAAACAACATTTTTTTGAAAAACCCAAGATAGCATTAATTGGTGTCTAGTGCAGTTGTGTTTTTCTATTAAATAATTTAAGCTGTCATTAAATTTTACTGTTTTGCCTTGTAAAAACGGACTATACGCCATAAATAAATGATTGTTTTTTTGGCAAAACGGTATTGTATCCTCTAATGACTGTCTCTCTAAAAGATTAAACTCATTTTCAACCACAAAAAAATTACCTTTATTTTTTGCATGAAGGTCTTTAATTTCTGAAAAGACTGCATTACCTATACCGAAGGCCCTTATCTTGCCTTGCTCTTGAAAAGTTGCCAAAGAATCAACTAATTCTTGCAATGGAATAGTAGGATTTGGCCAGTGTGACAAATAAAAATCTATGTAATCCGTATTTAATCTTTTCAAGCTGTTTTCTAATGATAGTTGCAAATTGTTTCTATCGGAATTTCTGGCGTTAAATTTAGAGCAAATTATAGCATCGTGTCTTCTATCTCGTAACGCTTTTCCTAAAATTTCCTCAGAATACCCACCGCCATAAAGCTCTGCGGTATCAAACAAATTAACACCTAGAGACATTGCCTCGTGGTAAAATAAAATTCTATTTTTTTCTGTGTCATGATTATTATTTTCTTTGGTGCCTGTCTTATTGACTCCCAAAGCTAATTGTGAAACATTTTCTCCCAACTTATCTAAACGGATTAGATTCATTTTAAATGCTAGGCTCCCAGCCTTTTAATCCATCAGTGTCGAAGTTGCTTCTCAATAAACTCTTTTCTTTATCGCCAAATTCCTCTAGAAGAAGATTTTTCATTCTATTTCGCACACCATTTATTTGGTGTGCAAGTTTTAAGAGTTCATCGTATCTTTCTTCCTCTTCTTGCATTTTGTCTTTTAGATACCAAATGTGTACATTAATCTGCGATAAAACCATGATAATTCTTAAAAATCTTGAATTAACCACAACTTCTTTTTGAGATAAAATAAGATCAATGTCATGTGATAAGATATCAATCTCTTTTGTTATGCTAGCGTTGTCATCAAAAAGCATCTCTTTGATTTGATCAACTGATAATCTATCTATCAATTCTGCTGCTGGAAGTACAAATTTTCTATTGCTCATTTTAAAATCCTTTTAATTTAGCTAATTCTGGATTCTCATTAATCCAATTGATTGTTTCTTTTATACCCTCACTAAGTGAGATTTTTCTTTCAAAATTTAGAAGCTCTTTCGCCCTATCCATGTTCATGATGCGTATAGGGTCACCAGAGGGCTTAGTTGTATCCCATTCTACATTTATCGGGTGTGGATGGATTTCACACAATGTTTCCACAACTTCTTTAATAGAGTATCCAGTGCCGGAGCCTAGATTAATTGGAACACACGGAGGTGCTTTTTCCATTGCCTCAAGTAGCCAAAACGCCACTTCTTTTGAATAAATAAAATCCCTAATAGCAGATCCATCACCCCATACTTTTAGTGGATTCTCACCACGTAAAACTCTTGTTATTAAAGACGGGATAACTTGAGCAGATTTAGGATTAAAATCATCAAATGGGCCATAAACATTGCTTGGTCTGAGTATCTTAACTGCATCCCAACCATACTCTTTGAGGTATGTCTCTCCTTGGATTTCACCTATTCTTTTTGCAAGGCCCGGTATCCTATCGTTTTGTTTTGGCATTCCATTCCATGCATTTTTTTCAAAATGTTCTGACGCTTGAGGATAAATACAAACGCTACTAACAAACATATATCTACTAACTTCAGATTGAAAAGCAGCATCCATCAAGTTTGTTTGAAATCTTAACATTGGAACAAAATAACTTGCTACCTTTGTTTCGCCTATTCCAACGGAGCCTTTAATACCAACCATGTTAAAAACACAATCCTTGCCTTTCGTTGCTTTAAGACAATTTTCGGTGGTTGTTAGGTCTGCTCTTTTAAATTCAACATCATTTCCCAAAACTTTCTTAGCGTACTCAGGAGTGTCCAAAGATACAACCGAGACTTCTGCTCCTTGCTCTACTAACATTTTTACAAGAGGGATACCAATTGTGCCTGTTCCACCTGCTACTAAAACTTTTTTTCCTAAATACATTATAATGGCCTCCAAATTATAGTTGACCACCCATCATGGCAGTGGCCGCCAAAGTTAATCTTTTTTGCGAACTCTATCTTAAGTTTGCCTTCTTTCTCTAAGGAAAGCAGCTTCGTGTAGTATTCATTTAAATAATTTCTTTGATTATGATAATTTAAAGCAATAAAATCAGACAAATTATCTGAATCATAAAACTCGTGAATTGGTTCTAAATTTACAACAATTTTTGGTTTTTTATCTAAAATAAACTTGATAATTTTATCACATTTATTCCCCAATTGTTCAAAAGCACCGGTTGTGATAAAAGCACTATTTGGTGGGACATCAAAATCATTTTCATTTGGATTAAAAAAATCAAAAAGCTGACCAGATATATTGGCTTCCATATTTTTGTTCAATAGGTTGATTATTTTAATGGCCTCTTTCGACCAATCAAGACCAATAAAATTTTTATTTGGAAAAATGCTAGCTAAAGATGCTATATTATGACCAGAGCCGCACCCCAGTTCAAAAATATTATTTATGTTTTTTAAATTGTCAACATAGAATTGGGCTTGTAAGATTTTTAAAAATTTAAATACAAAGTCTGTACTTAGTGACTTGACATACGTCCTATCATACCTAATAAATTCTTCATGCCTAAAATAGCCGGGTTTGAGATTTTCTTGCAACTTTTCATCCTTATAGAAGTCTAGGTTCTTCTTCCAACCGGTTTCCCAATGAGTCTTTCTATCTTGGCCGGATCTTAAGTGAAGTCTTGATAGCATACCTTGAAATATACACAGTAAAGCACTTTCAAACTCTTCTTTATTTAAGTGCCTATACTTTAAGTCATATTGTTTAAGTAGTGCCTTGCACTCATCGGTTAGCGAAGCAACCTCTACACCTACAGTATCAGCAAATTTTTGTTCATCAATTTTCATTTTCTTTCACATAAATTTATAAATTCTTTTATTTTTTCATAAAGACTGTTTTTGTCTATCTTGGCGACTTCGTGCAACAATTTGCGATCTCCAAAGTTAAAATAAAAACCGTCTTTTGGCGAGATGTTCATAACTTGTTGTTGATGGTTGTTTTCTTTCAATAAAGAGAACAGTTTCTCACCCATTCCACCGCTTTTGAGATTTTCTTCGATTGTTACAACTCTTTTTCCTTTTGTGGCACTTAAGATCGCTTCTTCAGGGAGTGGGCTAAGTCTATAAAGATCGCAGTGAGAAATGCAATGACCTTCATCATTTAATCTGCTTATAACGGTCATTGAAGCATGAGTAACAAAGCCAGTAGAAATGACTAAAACATCCGATTCTTTTTTTATAATTGTCTTAAAACCATCTTCAATTTTATCCTCTTCTACATAAACTCTAGGGACTGTTCCTTTCTCGATTCTAAAGTATTTTGGACCTTTCTTGTCATACGACAAGTCAACCATTTTTTTTGTATTAAGATCGTCTGTCACATTGTAAACCTCTAAATTTGGCAAATTTAACATAGCAGACAAATCTTGGACACCGTGGTGAGTGGGACCATCAGTGCTGTACGTAAACCCTGATCCTACTCCAATTATGTTTACATCTAAGTTCATCGCACAGACATCGACATTTATTTGCTCTAAAACTCTTAAAGAAACAAAATTATTAATAGCATAGACATAAACTTTTTTGCCGCATTTTGCCAGTCCGGCAGCGACACTTATTAATGCTTGTTCAGAAATTCCAACATTCAAGTACTGTTTTGGGTAATCTTCTTCTATTCTTTTTAGCCCAAATGCTCCGTGGTCAGCAGTTAAAATAATCACATCTTTATCAACAGAGATGTAATTGTAGAGCTGATTGAAAAAAGCGTCTCTCATGTCAGTCATTTTGAGACAGCTCCTCAAGTCCTTGCTCTAGTATTTCATCACTTATTCCTCCGTGATGCCAAGAGCTCTCGTTTTCCATAAAACTTACACCCTTTCCCTTTACTGTGTTTGCGATAATCATAGTTGGCTTTGAAGAATCATTTTCTTCTAATGCTTTAGAGATTTGTTCATAATCATGTCCATCAATACTAATAACGTTCCAACCAAATGCTTCAAACCTCTTGTCTAAAGGGTCTAACGCATGAATCTTCTCTGTATCTCCGTGTATACACAAGCGGTTTCTATCAACTATGGCCACTAAATTTGATAATTCTAGATGAGACGCTAGACCTGCGGCTTCCCAAATTGATCCTTCGCAGCATTCACCATCCCCTAAGATAACAAATGTCCTGTAGGGCAAGCCATCCAGCTTAGCATTCAAAGCAAAACCCACCGAGACTGCTAGCCCATGACCCAATGATCCTGAAATAAACTCAATTCCGGGAATGTTGTTATCTGGATGTTCACCTAAAATGCCGCCCATGTTCATTTTAAATAATTCTTCTTCATCAAAAAAACCTAGATCTTGAAGTATAACATACTGTGCTATGCAAGCATGCCCTTTGCTTAAAATAAATCTGTTTCGATTAGGATCAATAAAGCTTTCTGGGTTGATGTTTAAAATGCCACCATAATAAAGAACCCCCAATAAATCCAAACACGAGAAGGCGCCACCAACGTGGCCTTTACCAATTCGATTAATTATCTTTAGGATCTTTTTTCGATGTTGATTCATTTTGGACTTTATTTGAGATAAGGTCATGCTCATTGATTATAATACTCGCCGAATTCTACAATCAATGTGGACTTGCTATCTTCTCGCTCCAGAGCTCTTTTGTATGCAGGAAAAATGTCCTCCTTATTTTCTAATAGGACAACTTCTACATTCTCTAATAAATGTCTAAATGCTTCAGTATGATCTTTGGTATGTTGTACTCCACCATTTAAAGGCACTTTAGCTCCAATTGAGGTTCTTACGATAACTCTAGGCTTAAATTCTCCTCGGGTCATTTCTTCCATTTTATCCAAATGGTTAACCAGTTGGTTGACTGCCAGTAACAAAAAATCAAATCTTGGATAACATGTAACTGGTACAAAACCATTCATTGCTAGGCCAATAGATAGGCCCATTTGCGTCTCCTCAAAAACAGGCGTTTCTATCTTACGATCATTTGAAATTGTTTTCAAAGTATTAAAAATTGAATTACCACTGTAAGCAACTGATTGACCGATAAACACCGTTCGAGGGTCATCTGCCAAATACTCCATTGATTTAACCAAATGTTCTACATATTTCATTTTTTGCTCCTAAAATAAAATCCACTGGCCTGTGCCATGGTGGGGGTAAACTCTTTCATAAGTGTAGTAAAATACATCTTCTGGTTTCTTAGTTTTCTGATTGTTCCATGTTTCAGAGGTTGGCGTATTTGTGCTCATGTCGTTGTCCTCAATGACAAATTCTAATGGTAAATTATGACAACGAGAATATTTATACGCCTCATGAAAAACACCGCATTCGGATGTCATGTCTCCTATAAAGCACCACACTCTTTGAGAAGAATTTTGAAATTTTAGTGCCTGTGCAGCACCGAGCGCTATTGGGATCGTACCACCAACAATTGAAGATGTATACATTCTGGGTTCTTTACAATAAACACTCATACTTTTACCAGCAACAATCAATTCATATAAATGTTCTTCTGGAACACCGTGTAACAAAGCATGGTAGTGATTTCTCCACGAAGAAAATACCCAATCATTAGCATCGACGTATTTAAAAATTTCCAACAATTCTTCTTCATTTCCGCCTGACATATGTACAGGGCCTGAAATTGTTGCTTTCTCGTATTCTGCTTTTACTCTTAGTTCAAAGTTTATAAGATCTTCTTTTGTTAGAGAAACTTGCTTAGGCTCTGTGTTCTTGAATTTCTCTGGTATGTGTAAATTCATTATTTCGTCTCCAAAATGTTTTTCCGATACCATTCAATTGTCTTTTTGATCCCCTCATCCAAAGAGTGTTGAGGTCTCCAGCCAAGTTCATCGTATGCTTTCTTGGAAATTAAAGCCAATTTTGTTTTAATACTTGGTTTTGTCGTATCAAAAGTCATGCTGAGGTCTTTACCAGAAATGGAAATAATTTTTTCAACAATCTCTTTAACAGAGAATGAATCACCATAACCTACGTTATATAATTCGTAAATAGTTTCTTGTTTATCGATTGCTTTATGGATAAAATCCACAACATCATCAACATATAACAGATCTCTTTCTGTTGACCCATCACCCCATACAACAATGTCATCTCCATCATTTGCAGTCATTACTTTTGTAATAGTGGCACCAAACATGTGAGATTTTTCTAGATCGTATTTATCATGTGGGCCATAAGTATTACTATGTCTGATAACGGTGTGTTTTGTGCGACCAAGACCAGAATAAAACTCACATAGCTTCTCTACATAGACCTTGGTCCATCCAACGCCAAAGTACCTATGGAATATACCTTCATCTAAATAAAAATCATCTTCTGTTACTGGCGAACGATCTGGGTTGTACATTACTCCGCAACTTAAGAACAGAAAATGGCCAACACTATAATCATAACATGCTTGAAGTATAAGCGCGTTCATAACAGCATTGTCAGTTACATGTAAATAGGGCTTACTAATGATGTCTTTTGATCCGGATGTGTTAGCAGCCGATTGAATTACAACATCAAATTTAATTTTTGAAAATAAATCGTTGACTTGTTGTTTGTTTGTTAAATCAACACAAATAAAGTTGCTGCTATCTATGGATCTTTTGTGACCTGCCAGATACACATTGTATTCTTCGGACAATGCGCAAAAGTAATCACCAATGTTGGTTCCCATAAATCCAGTCGCACCACAAATCAAGATGTTTTTCTTAGTCATTTTCGCTCCAGCTGATTTCCCAGTCTTCAAATTCTGCCGCTAAGCAATCAATTTTATAATCTTTTCTTCCACCAGCCAGTTCTTGTATTTTATTTTTGGCAGTGTTTCTAATTCCGTTAAGACCATGTGTTAATTCAAGGTCGTTGCCATCTTTTATGCCTTTTCTATAATTTGACTCATTATGCCAAATGTGTAAATTCATTTGTGACAAGACAACGATCGCTCTTATGCTCTTACTATCTAATATAACATCTTTTTCCTTAAGTGTCAAGTCTATATCATGTAAAATGTCAGAAATTTCTTGTGAATACTCTTCTTTATGCTCAGGTATAAAAACTTCTTTCAATTGTGCTATCGACAATCTGTCTATTAATTCTGATAGGGTTGGCAAATACTTTCTCATTTTTCCTCCTTAAAGTTTTTTATAAATTCTCTTAATCTATCAATTTCTAATTGTTTTAATCTTTTTCCCTCTCCACCATGGTAAGGGTGTTCGCTTCTCGGCAATGCCTCTTGAGCCTCTCTCTCTTCCAAGTGCTCATAAAATGTTTGATCTTTTTCCATTTTTCCAAATTCAGCATGTAAGTGAGTTATTTCAATCTCTTCACAAAGCATAAAACGTTCTCCGGGTAACTGACTAATAACATCTGCTATCCAATAATCTCCCCAATCTCCATTAAAGATCGGAGCAAGTATGTATCCAGCAGCATCTTTCCAGTTTCTATGCATGAATGGAAGCCCAGTATATGCATTGGCGCCGCCTCGGGTTTGAACTAAAATTATTTTATCGCGATGACTATCGAAAATGTCAATAGCAATCTGATCCCAATTTGCAGTTGCGTGAACTGCGTCGTCCGACATCAAGTTAAAGATGTCTCCTTTGGAAGGTTTGGCACACTGGTTCATTAAATCAGAAAAAACATACTTTTTTCTCGGCCACACAGTGTATTCTACATTATACTCTGAATATTCTTTTTGGAGCTCTTTTGCTTTTTCTATAGAATCAAAGTCATCGTCATCTAAGCCAAAAATCAGCTCAACTTGCGAGGGGTGTTTACAGGTCCCAAAACAATTTTCCAACACTCTTTTCATCAACTTAGTTCTTCCTCTGGTTGGACAAAGAACGCTTATTCTTATTTCACTCATGATTTCTCCAGATTATCAAGATAAGTTTTTACAGCACCAATAATTTGATCTTCGTTTGTTCTCTTAAATTTCTTTGCTATTTCATAATTTTTCTTGATTGAATCCATTCTCTTATAGTATGACTCTTCAGTCAAATTAGATAGTATTTCATCCAATTCTTCAATAGTTTCAAAGCAAATAATACCATCCTTATCAAAGAACTCTCCTATGTTTGGACAACCTCTGAAAATGGGAACAGTTCCTAATGCAAAGCAGTCAATTATTCCATCTGTAAAGAAGTTATTCTCGATTGTATTATGTATAGTTATAGAAAACATGTAATCTCTAAGTGCATCTGTCTTGTTTTCAAACCACTTGCCGAATGCAGCGCCAAAAAGATCAAAGCCGTGTTTTGATTGCAATTTATCAGCCACTTCGTATCTAAATCTATGGCCCTCAAGTATTTTCTTTTTAGCGGCAATCAAAGAAACCATTTTCGTTTTATCGTGTATTCCCCAATCCTCATGTGCAACTCTGCATTCTGCTTGTTGTATGTATTTGCAATTATCAAATTTATCAATCAAATCTTGATTGTGGGTTATAACTAAATCAAACTTATCGTGATGCTCTAAAATAGCACTGTGTGGTCTGGGTTTTAGCGCTTTGGGCTCAAGAAGCCATGCGACTTTAAATTTGCTTTGAACATTTTCAACTAGTTTTGTATTACACGCGTAATCATCAACAAAAAAAGTAATTCCATCGTATTTCATGTTATTTTGTACAAATCTTAATCCTTGCGGCTTACCCCACATGTCTACACCAGTAGCAGTTATGTATCCCCACAGTTTTTTAGTATGGGAAAAGGTATTATCAAATAAATTTATCACCAATTTTTTTGGAGTATAAACATGGGCGTATTCCTCCCAATTAGTTAAAGATGCTTCATGGCGGGGTAAATCTGCTGGGTTGAAGTCATAACCACCCAAGTCATGAAACGTTGGAACTCCCTCTCCGTTCCACATGCCCCATTGTAAGTCTTCCTCATTAAACAAGCCAGCCGAGACCATTTCTTGAATCGTATCCGTATCGAGTCCCAATACATTTATCTTGTTTGGATAATATCTTGACACGGCCCCTTTGTGAATCCAATAAGTTGGAAATTTTTTAAATGTTGGATCTGAGAACGCTAATACGTGATAATCCATGCCACTGCTCAGTCTTGACCCATTTATTTCAAAATCCCAAGGTGTGGTTGTCCTTTTTAAAATCTCAATTAGAAACTTTCGACGCCAAATCGATGGCTGTGTTGATACCCTGTAGTTTACAAATTTATCTTTAGAAATTATGGATAAATTAGGGCTCTCTTTCACGGTTGTGTATTGCCCAAGAGTGTAAGAGTCAAAAGTTAAATCAAATCTACCGATTCTTTTATCACCAGTCATTAATGAAATTACTTTGCTTACTATGCCAATCTTAGGTGAAGCAGTTGGAAAAAAATCTTCTAAAGTAAAAAGAATCAATTCATCATCTAAAGATTCCAAATATTGTAAAATGTATTTTGACCATGAATTTGCTTTACCAACTTGTTCAGGAGCAATTGACACAAAATTCATCTTATCACTAATTTCAAAATCTGGTTTCTGAAAGCCTACAACATCAATTTTAGTATCCTCGGGCCAGTATTTGTCAAATAAAAACGAAGACATCTTTAGAGTATAAAGAGTCTGGTCGCTTATTGGCATGATAATTTTAATCACTTATTTGTCCTTCTTTTTAACTAAAATGTTCGCATCATAAAAGTATAAATAATCAATCTCTGTACCATAAAAACATTTTAAGGCGTCCATGGGTGTCTCAACTATTGGTTCGCGATCATTAAAGCTTGTGTTTAATAAAATAGGTACACCAGTTTTGGCTTTCCACTGAGTCAAGAAACCATGAAACCACAAATTATCATTCTCAGTAACAGACTGTAATCTTCCACTGCCGTCTAAATGAGTTACGGCGGGAACCTTGCTTTTCACTTCATCTCGGAATTGTATTACATAACTCATGTAAGGACTATCGATGTCTCTTTCAAACCAAAGAGGAACATCTTCTTTTAAAATAGAAGGAGCAAAAGGTCTATACCATTGGCGGTGTTTTACTTTCTCATTTATTAAATCTTTCATGTCCTCTGGTCTTGGGTCAGCCAAAATGCTTCTATTGCCAAGCGCACGACGACCTGATTCTGATTGTCCACCAAAAACTGAAATTATGTTTTTCTCAGATAAAAGATCCAGAACTTCAGAATCTGTCGCATCATAAAATTCAATTGGTTCAGAAAACTCGTTAATGTCTTTCATTATGCGATCTTTGCCATAAGTCTCCCCTAGATAGGGAGTACAATTATTTTCCCAAGTTATTCTAGGGTTGTCTAGTTTTTGGTGCCAAACCCACTGAGCCGCACCAATCGCTAAACCAGCATCATAAGGAACTGGGCATACGTAATAGTTTTCGACAATACCAGAAAACCAATCAAGCATTTTTCCTGTCATAACAGAATTAAGAACAACACCGCCTGATAAGCAAATGTTTTTTGGTTTAAATTTTTTGACATATTTTGTAACAATACCTTTGACCATAATTTCTGTTGCTTTTTGTAGAGATGCAGCAACATTGAATCTCTCCTCTTCACTGGAGCTTGCTATTTCACGAAGGGTGCCCAGCTGAAATGATGGTCTAAGCAGTCCCATCTGATGGGCAAAATAATGAAAATACTTATCAGGGTCGCCCATAACTGCCATGGCCATAACAGAACCGGCTTGATTTCCTTTTGGATAACCTCCAGATAAGCCAAAAATGCCCTCTGTGCAGATTCTCCACATCTCTCCCAAGTTAATCTTATTTATAGGTATTATAACAACAGGAGAAATTTTGTTACCTTCGCCTTTCCAAACAGTGAAAGTGGTTATAACCACATTACCATTCTTATCATAATCTCTACCACCACCGTCAATGGTGATAATTAATGCCTCATCAAAATTGCTAGAGAAAAAAGCATTAGCAGCGTGACTCTCATGATGGCCCGGCTCATAAAATTGTCCCCCTGTTTTACTAAGACAATCTTGCATTGTCTTAAATGTCTCGGGATACCTCTTTCTTATTCCACCATTCCAAGTATCAACACAGTGAGTAAAATGAGTTATCTCTGAATAATTTTCATACTTATCAAAAAGCATTTCCAAAGAATCACCTAGTGGCTCTTTAAGTCTCACATATCTTTCTAGTTCTGCATGTAAAACAGGTTTTCCGTTTTCTAAAATTGCAAAGGCGCAATCATGACCAGAACATAAACCAGCGATCTTCATATTAGCTCCATTATTTCTTCTACTGTAAATTTTTCAACTTCGTCTGACGCAGGTCCTTGTTTCAAGATTTTTTCATGTTTATTTTCACCCTGCTGAAGTCCTATGGTTTTTATTGGTATGTTTGCGCCATTGGAGTATTTTCTAATCATTGCGCTCAATAAATCACCCATTGCCATAGATTTCATAGCAGGACAATACGGAGTAGTATCAATTGAATTCTCTATACATTCAAACAAAAGATTAACTGCTTCATCAACCGTCCAAAAAAATCGGGTTGCTTCAGGGTCAGTTATAATTACTTCTTTTCCTTCTTGGATTAACTTTTTCCACTTACATAAAACTGATCCTGTTGAGTATAGGACGTTTCCATACCTAACCACCCTGTGGTCTGTCTCATCATTTACTTTTTCAAATTGTTTAAACAACTCTTCTACCAAATACTTGGTAGCACCGTAGACACCATTCACTTGCGCTGCTTTGTCAGTGCTTGTGGTTATAACAAGTTTTGGTTTTAAAATTTCAGAACAATCTAAAATGTTAAGAGAACCAATAAGATTAGTCTTAATGCATTCTCTAGATTGTGTCTCTGCTAAACCGACATGCTTAAACGCGGCTAAATGAAAAATGTAATCCATGTTTTTCATCGCTTGATACACTTCAAACTTATCTGAAATGTCTCCCGTTAAGATTTTTACATTCTTAAACTCTTGAGAAAGCTCTATCAGCTTACCCTCATCTCTGGAAAAAACAGTGATCTCTTCAAATCCAAAAGAAACCAGTCTCTCAACTAGTTTTCTGCCTAGAAATCCTGTTCCTCCAAAAATTAAAACATTTTTATTCATTAATAACATTGTATTTTTTCATACCCCTTATTGTTTTCTCTATGTTCATCTGATATGTGTTGTTTACTTTATGTTCATTTAAAACATTTAAATCATTCCAAATATAAAGTACATCATCTATATACAGGCTGTTATGCCCTGACATCTCAAGCATTGGGAACATAATTACCAGATCGCCAGCCATGTCGTAAAATTGACCATCAGAATTCTTAAAATCTTCATCTTTAATAGAATTAAACAAAAACCCTTTAAATGTTCTTAGATGTGAGGTACACCAAGAGTAATCTCTGTATGAATTGTTATCTATAACCCAATCAGGAAGTTTTTTAGAAAACTTACCCTTTAATCTATCTGATAAATTCATGTAGCTACCATAAGTAAGCCAGCATTTATTTTCGTTATAGATTTTATTGAGATTCTCTAAGACGTTAGGTGCCGCTAAAAAATCATCACCATCTAAAATTACAACAATGTCATCATCTCCAGCGCTACCTTTGATAGCATCGTGTATGTTTTCTAGTGAGCACTTTTTCTCTTTATTTCTCACAAACACAATTTTGTCACTCTTTTCAACATAGTTTTGAATGGCTTCTGGCGTTCTATCAGTTGACATGTCATCAACAATGACATGCACATAATTTTTATAAGTCTGTCTTAGCACACTCGTTATGCTTTTGCCTATCCACTTCTCTACGTTGTAACAGGCAGAAATAATTATAAATTTGTTATCCATTAATTAACTCTAAAATTTTTTGCAAGACTTCTTGTTTTTTCTGAGTCATGTGGTCAATCAGCTCTTCGCCTTTTAACTTAAACCAGTCCTCGTAACAAGCACCCACTCTCTTATTTGTTATTACCTTAACTCCCATCATTCTTGCCTCGACAACAACTCTTGATAAAGTTTCAGGAGTTTGTGGTAAAAAAATAAATTTTTGGTTATTAGATAATAAGTCCAAAAATTTTTCATAATTATTAGATGAAATAAGATTATAATTAAAACCTTTCTTTTCACAATAAAAAATAGTGTTTTTTGTATTTTTATGCTTTGTCGTAGAGTTTAAGATAGAATAAGAATTTTCCTTGTCTTTTCTGCTAAGTTTTCTCATCAATGCCAAAGAATCATCAGACCAGAGGTTACCAGAAACATTATAAACATTTTCTATTTTAAGATTTCTTTTTAAAATGCCAGCATGAAAACTGGATTGACAAAAAATTGATTGTGCATTTTGGTAAAATTTTAAATTCACTATTTGATTATCAGGTGCCACATAGTTTTCGAACTTTGAGGGATCTCTATTTCTGACGTATTTGTGGTCATGTTCGTAAATTACGTATCTACAATTATCTGTTATTTTATTTAATACATTTCTCGGTAATCTAATGAAATTAGAGATTATGTAGAATGTATTAAAATCTAAGTCTTGTTCGGTTAATTTATGACAATAAGTTCTTTTAACAGAAAAATCTTTATCTAATAATCTACAAAGCTCGTGATCATTTAATTCACCGCCGCCAATCAAATCAGATAACATCAAATCAGCCACATAGGAAATTTCAGTCACCAAACACCATTTCACTCTCTAATTCATCTAGCCAATTATCTAAATCTATTTCCTCTCCATAAATAGATTTTACAAATCCTTCAAATAAATTTTCATCGGAAAACTTTTCATTAATAATTGATTTTAATTTTTCAGCTTTTTCTTTTGCTTTATGCCATGCTTTATACGTTTTTCTGAGAGTCATCTTGTAAGATCCTTGATCCGCATAAGCCCACATTGATTCCTTTTGTATAACTCCATCCCAAACGGCTTGTGGTTGAACCGGACCCAATGTATAACTAACATCTTGAAATAAGTTTTTACCATCATGATTCAAGAAACCAATTTGCCCCGACCATCCAATTGTCACAATTGGTAACCCTTCTCGTGCTGCTTCAAAAAGAGGAAGACCAAATCCTTCTCCGTGTGCTATGTTCACAATAGCTTTAATTTTGGGATTATTGTAGAGCCCAACCATTTGACCAGCAGACAAATCACCATGAAGCAAATGAACTTTACATTTGCGATCAGGATAAGCAGCAAGAAGGTTCTTTACAGAATTATGAAATGAATCAAAATCCATTGTTGAATTGCATTTAATGTTTGATTTTAGTATTAAACCCACTTCTTGATCAATAAATTCTTCAACCCACCATTTAAGAGAATTGGCAAAGTTTTTTCTAGGAGAAATCTGAGATACCATTAAAAAATTGAAATCATAAGGAAGATCAAAACCTTCAATGGATTCTGCCTCAGATCTTGGTGTGCTTTCCCATACGACATCAACTGGTGTTTGTAAACTATAGGGAAAAACTTCGCCCGTTTCGCTGTTTTGTGCCTCATAAACAGTATTGACGTATGTCTCCTTAGCATGTTCCGATACAACCAAAATTTTATCCATCTCGTTGCCTTTTTGCAACCATTGCGGGGCTACTTTGTTAGTCTCAATACCAGCGGTATAGCCAATATTAACAGGACACATTTTTTGGAATTCATTTGGAATTGTAATTTGCAAAGAGATGTCTGGTTCTAATTCTTTTCTTTGCATTAATTGACCAGTTTCATTAATCCTTTCATCCATCCATTGGCGCATTTCAGTATTTTCCCAAACCCATCCTGTTTGGCCCCAAGGAATTGGCTGTATGTAGATGTCAAATAAGTCCTCTCTACTGCGTAAAGCACGGACTGCGAAACGGCTCTGTTCGCCGTATCCCGACTGGGAGAGGACTGGTCCTCTTACAAAAATTTTCTTTTTCACGCGACCTCCAAGAAACGGATACCATTGTAGTTTGTTCTAGTTTCCCAAGATCCCTCTTGTTCATAGATCTCGGTCATAATGTCAACCCATTGTTTATTAAATGTTTCAAAATTATAATTTTTCATGACATGCTCTCGGCCTTTCTGGCCTATTTCTTTTCTTTCTTCTTTAGTCATTACAAACATCTTCTCTAGAGCGGAGACAACTTGTCCTTCGCTTATACGATCCTCATAAATGTAAGGAACGTCTTGCGACCCGATCACCGCCTTTGACTCTGGGAACAAAGGTATCCCGAAAAGGTCACTGCCCGACCTAATCTGTTCTTGTAAACCGCCAGTCATATTCGCTATGATAGGGGTGCCGCACGACAGTGATTCTAAGGTCGCAAGACCAAACCCTTCTGCATCTGATATGTTGATCGTGCAATCAGCCATATTATACATAACAGAAAGGTCACCCGGTTGAATCTTTTGAGTTGATAAAAGAACTTGTCTTTTATCAGTCAGACCTAGATGGTCTATAATATGCTCTAAGTTTTGCCCATGTGGATCTCTAGGATCCGTGTGCATAATTAATTGTGCCTTATCATGTCCTACTTTATCCAAGAACTTTTTAAACCAAAACAACAAAGACCCAGACTGCTTTCGTCTTGCATTTCTGTTGTTCCAAAAGAAGATAAACTTATCTTTATCTGTATTTAAATGTGCCTCTCTGAATTTTTCAATTTCTTCGTCCGAAAATGGTTTAAAAACTTCTGAGTCAACAGCATGAGGTACATAATCAAGAGCAACTTCAGGAGATACTTCTTTAACAATGTCTCTCGTGACTTTTGAAATAGCACAGATACGATCATTAGACAAATAGAATTTTCTATTAAACATTGGTGCCGGAAAGTTATCCCAAACATGATAATAAACCATTGGACATAGTGGGCGTATTTCATTTTCCATGTCCCAGAGCCACCCATAAAATCGTGGATCTGTCATGAACCAAAGAATGTCGGGCTTCTCAGTTCTTAAAATAGAACGGATCATGTCCTGATTTCCGTAGCCGTCAACAGGAATGATCCGCCAATCTTCACCATATGGTTCAATTTTTATTGGGTTATAGTCATGATGCTTCATGGCTCCCCCAAGAGATAAAACCTCAAATTTACCGCTCTTTAGCAGAGCTTCAATAACATACTTTGTTTGAGATCCGACCCCTGAAGGTGAAAGCGGATGATCAGACAAAGTTAACACTTTAATCTTTTTAGACATAATAATCCTTTAAACAAATTTTACTATTATTATAACACACATAATCAAATTTGTCAAGTATTATTTTTATTTTTCTACTGTTTTTATTCCCTCAAGATACTCCATGTGCTTCATAGAGCAGGCTGCTGCAAGATCTTTAAACTTCTGTAAATCTATGTCAGCAGTTGCTTTAATTACACAAGAAGCTCCGGGCATGTAAACTGCTTGGCCTTGGTTAATTTGGTTCTCTTGTCTTACACTCTCAACAGCAGCATTAAGATTTGTAAACTCATAAAAGATACCACCGGCGATGGCCAGATATGCAATAAATAAAAAAATAAATCTATTTGAACTTTTCATGAACAGTGCTCCGTTTTTCTAAAGTCACAATAGCGACAAGACATGCGGTTTTTAATTTTAATACCTCGGTGGATGTTTGTTACTGCTTTAATGAGAAACTTGGTTGCATTCTCTGTCTTGCGAGGACCAGAGGTCACACGGAAGATCTCAACATTATCTTTCTTTGCTGTTCTCTTAAGAAGGCCGAAGTGAGTCTCAACCATTGAGGGGTCAACACCATGCTTCTCACACCAGAACTTTTTGTAAAGAGTAAGCTGATAGGTAGTCATGCGGTCAGACTTTCTTTGAGCATCCCAGCCCCAAGAGCAGGTCTTCCAATCTAGAATGTGATACTTATCATCTGAAGTCTTCACAACGAGGTCAATGAAGCCTTTAAATTCGCACGTATCTGCTGTAAACTCTGTGATTGGTTCAAACAATTTCTCCTCAACCGCATGGACCTCATAGTCACCAAAGTATTTGTCCAAGGCACCCAAAACTTGTGAATGTATGGGTTCTGCTTGGGTCTTCATCTCTTCAACAAGGTTCTCTCGGAGAACAACCTTAGCAGGTAATCCATCAAGTTCTTTCTCAAAGACCGCCTGAAAGTGATCTTCAAAATCAATCTTGTCTAATACCCCAACGACTCCGAACTCACAAACAGAATGAAGAGCAGTTCCGAAGCATGTGTATTCATTGCCCTCGAAACCAGAGATCTTGTCAATGTAGACAAGCTTATGTTTATAAGGGCATTCATTCCAAAGTTTAATTTCTGAATAAGATACATGTTTCACTTGGCCTCCTCAAATAAATCATCAAAGATGCGATACAATGCGGGGCTTAGTTTTTTGATTTCAGCACGATGGCCAAAAACCCATTCCTCAAAGCCTCTCGCATAATACTCATTTATTGAAGTAGCAGCATAAGCAGAGACGAAAATACCATTTACCAAATCATTTAAGACATCGTAGCCGACCTCTGCATACAAATAGTCGTCAACAATTTGATTATACGAAGGCTCAATTAAAAGCAGCTTTGGAGGATTAAGATCGTAAGTGTTCAAGAGATTATAAAGTGTTTCTCTTTTTTTCATAAACTCTCTCTCAACAGAGCCATCAGAATAAACAAAATCGTTATACCTTTCCTCAACGCCATGAGCAATTTCATGAACGATGTCGTCAATCATGTCTCTATCATTGTCTTGTTGGTTGGTTACAAAAATTGCTCCATTGTCGTAATAGGCATTGATTTCCCTCTCTTTGAATTCTGGGAAATTGCCAACATATATCACGTCTATGGAATCAAGCAATTTAGAGGGTACTCTTGCGGTAACATATTCAAAGACAAAATCTAAATCAATATGATCTCCTACTGGGTCTTGTATGTAGATATTGGTGCCTCGCATAGAATAATGATCCTTTAGTTTGCGAGACCGCTTCACACTTTCCGTAATCCAACTCATAACGGTCTCCTTTTGTATAAATAATATAACACATTATATTTTTTTGTCAAGGTATTTTTTTCTAGTTCCAAAAATGTAGTCTGCAATTGGTAGTACAACGTTCATATTCTTGTTCGAGTATCGCATGTGATGATCATAATGCCATGGAATCCACTTCTTGCACCATTCTGGGTTTTTGTGAGAATAGTTGTGCATAGCAGAAAACAAAACCGCATACAAAGATGCCCCGATGTAAAAAGCGGGGCATATCCAAT